>Ga0224513_10001200_pt1 | contig 10402 bp, 10 predicted proteins | sample SF_May12_sed_USG_5_FD_169109 | JGI IMG/M metagenome (GOLD analysis project Ga0224513, IMG submission 169109) | Sediment microbial communities from San Francisco Bay, California, United States - SF_May12_sed_USGS_21 | ecosystem: Environmental > Aquatic > Marine > Sediment | place: USA... | reverse complement strand
TACAATCCGTTTTATCTTCGCCTCGAACTCGTCTATGTTAATTGGTTTGGAGATGAAGTCACTAGCACCAAGGGCAATAATGTCGGTGTAGTTGTATTCAGTCTGGTACCCGGTAATGGCAATTACATCGGTGTCGCTGAAATCAGAGGCAATCCGCTTGATCAACCCTACTCCGTTCAAACGCGGCATATTGATATCGGTAATCACAATGTCGAAATGTTTCTCCTCCATCTTCTCCAGGGCATCAACGCCGTCAGCTGCGGTCACGCTGGCATGTCCCATCTGGGAAATCAATTCGTGGAGCAGTTTTCGCAGCTCCCCATCGTCATCAACAGAGAGCACAGATTGTTGAGCTCGGTTTCCCATATCCACAATCACAATGACCAAGGTTTCAGTGTTCAGGTTTCAGCTTCTATGTTTTTTTTCCTGACACCTGACACCTGACACCTGACACCTCCATCCGTCCTGAAACCCTGAGATTTGCTGCTTGGAGTTTGGGATTTCATAAGTTCGCCTTACTCCACCACTCCATTAATCCAGCTGACTCCCGTACGAAGGAAAGACTCCTAAAGCTCCCTTCGGAGCAGATCAAAGCCTCTCAGCGCCTGGATTCTTTATTGCTACATCCCTTCCGCTTCACCGGGCAGAGGCAGATCATGGAGCTTCGTTTGAGTTTAGCTCAGTAATCCCGTGCGGCTTCTCAATTGTTTTTTCCCAAGGTTTGGTTAATTCCCAAATTTGTCGATGCGGAGGCAGCGGTTCTTTTTTCATCTCCCCTTCCACCTTCTTGGTTCTTATGATGGCTTCAACCTCATCCACGCCTTTTTTCTTCCTATCCACCACCGAAGGTGTAATTAATACGACCAACTCTACCTTATCTACACTCCGACCGCGGCTCCCGAACAGAAGGCCTAGTAAGGGAAGATCTCCCAAGCACGGGACCTCACTTCGTTGCTTGGTTATGCTGTCCTGGATGAGACCTCCGATGAGAACTGTCTCCCCGCTTTCAGCCAGCAGCCAGGTCTCGACAAAGGCGGTCCTGGTTACCGGGATTCCCTCCTCGAGTAGAGCTGAAGTAATGCTCGGTTTCACATTGAGCAGCACGGTGCCGTCATCGTCGATATATGGGATAATTTCCAAAACGATACCAGTATCTATGAACTGGATATTCTCGGTTGTTACACCCAGGTTTGTCGTGGCCACCGAATAGCCCTGCTGTCCACCGACCTGCACCTTGGCAGGTTCGCCATGAATGGCAAGGACCTTAGGGCTTGAGAGTGTATTGACATTTGTCTTTTCCTGAAGGGCATCGATGGCAGCCGCAAACTGCCGGGAGTCAGAACCGGTCAAGATGTTGAAGAAAAGGCCTGAGCCGGAGTCAGGCACCGGAGAAACATCCTGGGTTGTAGGCAGTACCGCTCTGCTGAAGCTCGAGGTGCCAACTCTAACGTCTCCCAATATGGCGGCCCATTCAACGCCTAATTCCATTTCATCCGTCAGAGTTATCTCTAAGATTCTGGCTTCGATCATGACCTGCTTGGGCATCGTATCCCAATGGGCAATGATCTTTTCAACTTTCTTAATGTTTTCCGGGGTGTCCTCGATAATAATGGTCTTGGACGGCTCATGAAACTTGAGCATTCGTATACCCGGCAAGCCACCAAGGACTTCCTGGACCTTGTCAACATCGGTATATTTGAGCTGAAAGATCCTCATCTCCAGCCTGTCAATCTCCGGATCCTTGGCTTTCTTGGGCCTGTAAACGTAGTAGACGTCACCGTGTTTGTGGTAGCTGAATCCTCCTGCAAGAGTGATGGCGTGCAGTGCTTTTTCCAGGGTTACCTGGTAAAGGTGGACGGAGATCTTCCCGGAGACATCCGTGGCTGTGGCTATGTTGATCTCCTGATCCATGGCCAGGGCAGAAAGAGCATCTCTAATGTCAGTGTCAATCAGGCTGAGGTTTATCAAATTCCTGTAACGGGCTTTATGCGTAGCAGTTCTGCTCGCCCCAATTGCGGGGACATATTGCCCACTCCCTCGCTCAGCGGTGGATACAGCATCTTTCGCTTGCTGCGGATCACCGACCTGGTCCGACTCCCTTACAGACTGCGCCGACACTGGACCGATGGCAAGGACCAGGATAACAAACAAAATAGTCTGAAATAGTGTTTTTTTAATCATTGCTGGCCAACCTTAATCTGACGGTTTTATTGCCCGATTTTAACAAAACCTCTTTTTCCGCAATTCGTACTACTCTATATCCATTGATCCGCTCACCCGTGCGAACGAATTTGTCATTAATAATGGCGATGGAGTGCTTGCCACTGACAATAACACCCCTGAGCTTCAGAGATGTTACCTGTCGTTGTACAGGTCCGCCCTTTTTGGTTGGACGCTTGGCTTTTAGCAGAGATTTCTCGGGAGCAAAAATATCCCGCACAAATAACCGTCGGAGTTCTCTAATACTTGCCCGTTCAACCTCAGTCTTTCGCTGCCTTTCTGGGTAAAGATCAGGGAGTTCGGGAATCTCGGACAGGGTGGCAGTGGCAGGAGGCGGAGAGATGCTCCTATTCCGGGCAGTCCTTGCATGCAGGTAACGGTAAACCAAAGCCGCCAGTACGAGAGCCAGGCCAACAACCAGATAAATCTTAATTCGCCCGGTGCTCTTGCTTTGCCTGAACCCGCCGTCAGTCACTTGTTTACTCCTTCAAGCGTTGATAAACACTGGCCGTTATTTCAGCGTGGCACTTGTCGTCGAGGTTGCGCCTGGTGATACTCATATTTTCAGCCACTAACATACGATTCATGGTCTCAAGGTCATAAAGCAGATGATAGATGCTGGCAAATGAGCCCTCAAACATCAGACGTATTGGAATCTTGGTATACAGTTTCTCCTCTACCGGTGGCAGTGGTTGTAAGCTTAACAATACAATTTTTCTATCTTGCATTAAGTAATCTATTTCTTTCAGGACCTCACCGATATTAACTGATTTAGGAATTCGTTTATCCAGAAATTCTAATTCTCTTTTCGTATCCGCCAATAGAGTATTCAAATTCTCAAGATTTTGTTCTGCTGATTTTAATTCAATTAATGTCTTGGAGATAATTTCATTTTCCTGTCTTAATTGCCATCTTTGCTTGATAGTTTGATTCATAACCCAGTAACCACATATCAACGATACAATGATTACTAGAGAAATACATATTTGATCAAATCTCTTAATATTGATATTTTTCATACTTTCTAAATGTTACAGTCGATATTAAATTGGATTAACCGAACTGGCACGTTTACGTTTTTGCTCAATTGCACCGCTTCATACTCGCGAGCCTGTTGCAATACTACTGTCTTGAACAGAGGCTCAGCCGTCAACTGACTCAAAAAATTTCCAAGTTCTTCTGCTGAAAAAGAAAATCCCGTCAGTTTCAAACTGGCCGTGGTTTCCTCCTCCAGACCACTGTCTAGGTTCAGTTGTGTGAGCCAGGTTTGTTCATTCATGATGTCAGATAATTCGGCGAACATTCTGGAATAGGGCTTATTTAAGGTTATATTTTCCAGGCCTGACTGTTTTTGGCGCAGCGTATTTAATTCTGCTCGCATTAGTTTGATTTCATCGATTTTTACACCCAAGTTAAGGTGCATTCTTTTCAGTTCGGCCACTTTGCTCTTCTTGGCTGAGAGAGCGTGTTTTTGCAGAAAGTAAAAACCCCAGATCAGGCCAAGAGAGATGAGCAGGCACCCTGCCCAAAAACCGAGGTGCCGGAGGAATTCGCGGCGAGCCAGTATCTCACTTGGAGTAAGATTTATTTCTCTCAGAGCCATGATACTTTCCGCATAGCCAGACCCAGGGCAAGGCTGAAAGGACTACCTTCCGACACATCGACAGACCCGTTGTCGTCAGATAAGGCCACCTTGGTCAGGGGATTCATCAGTCTGGCGTGGATATTGAGTCTCTTTTCCAGGTAACGGTCCAGATGGTTGATGAAGGTTCCCTGGCCGTATATGTAAATTCCCTCGAAAATCACATCCTGTTGTTCAGATCTTCCATAGCCGAGCACTTTATGAAGTTCATGAACCAGTTCTTCAATCTGTGGGTTTATGATCTGGTAGATGGCACGGTACATGGTTCTCGCTTCCTCAGTATCGGTTTGCGGTTCTGGATTCTCGTCGATGCTGCAGTCCAGACAATCTTCATAGAAGAGGCCGTATTCTTTGAGAAGGACCATGGCCTTATCCCTGCCACCGGAGAGTTCAAGGTTGGCTCGCAGATTCTTCCGAAGCAGGTGGACTCCCCAGGGGATCTGACGCTGAACCAGGATAGAGTCCTTGGTTACTAGTGAAAGCTGGCTTTGGGTGTCGCCGATATTGCACAAGATTATGGGATTCTGGACGGTCGTGTGAGGATAACTATGAAGGCGGACCAAAGAGGAAACAGCGAAATCAACCACTTCAACGGTCAAACCAGCCTTTCTTAACATGGAGAGGTAGTCTTGTATGTGTTCTCTGCGAGCCGCGATGATGCTCGCCCTAAATTTATTGTCATCATCTGCGGGTGCGAGCGATGGATAATCGATAATGGCCTCTTCCAGGGGAAAGGTAATATACTGCCTTGAATGACGGAGGATGGCTGTCTCTACAGTTTCTTCTTTGCCAACCTGGAAGTTTAGGGGAAAGCTGAGGAGATATTGAGCGGGAAAGTTAACAACTACTCGTCTACCCTTCAGTCGATTATCACCGATAATATCCTTTAGCAAGGGAACCAGAACATCTCTTGCTGCAAGAATTCCATCAGTCTCATTCTGGTATTCTTGATGAACCAACCCCCTGACCACCAGACCCTGCTTCGTTTCTTGCAGTTGAGCAGCGTAGATGTTGCGGTTGCCTATGTCGATACCGACAGGGAATATGGAGCTGAAGTTAAGCATAATGTTCTTTATTAATTTGCGACCAATTGCTGAAACACCTGGAGCGGGGCAGCAAGGCTATGTCGTGGCTGAACGATTCCGAATCTGTCCCACTCGGTTCATTCCATGTGCAAGGCTCATGCCACGCAGATTGTTTCAAATAGGGAAGTGACAAGAGATGCAGCAGCAAGTACCTGGGGTCGTAAAATAGGGGGCTTATTCTCAGTTGGTGGACCGATAGATTTCAGGCAGCCTCTCCAGAGACGAAGGCTCATAGACAGACGCCTCGGATGGATAGTAGAGGGCAGCGTCGGTGGCCGGCTGGTTGTTGCCGTTATAGCCGCAATAGGTAGTACCTGCTATGGTGTCGATGATCTGGGTGGTAGGATCAACCCTTCTGAGGCGGCAGTTGTCGCTGTCAACGATAAAGAGATTTCCCCCCCGATCAACCCATACGCCCTCCGGGTAATCAAGTTGAGCCAGGGTGGCCGGGCCACCGTCGCCCGAGAAGCCGGCAGTGCCGTTTCCGGCAACGGTGTTGATGATATTGGTGGTGGCGTCCACCTTCCTGATGACGTCATTCTTGGTGTCGGAGATAAAGATATTCCCAGCAGCATCAAGGTGCACGCCAGTGGGGTTATTAAGTTTTGCGTTAGTGGCCAGCCCACCATCTCCTGAGTAGCCGTCCGATTTACCTTGGCCGGCAACCGTATCGATTATCCCCGTGGTGGCATCCACCTTTCTGATTACCTCATTGGAGCTATCGGCAATGTAGAGATTTCCATCATTATCCACAGCCACATCATAGGCCAAATCAATACTGGCAGAAGTTCCCGGCCCGCCATCACCTTTGAATCTATTGTGGCCGTCTCCAACTACGGTAGTTATTATCCCGGTTGCGGTGTCAACTTTTCTGATGCGGAAATTATAGGTGTCTGCAATATAAATATTGCCTGCCGAATCCAGGTATAAGTTGAAAGGGTACCTGAACGTGGCTTTGGTTGCCGGGCCGCCGTCACCCGAAAATCCTTTGGAGCCGGTACCGGCCACGGTGGTTATGATCCCGGTTTTACCATCCACCTTTCTGATGCGGTGATTGTAGGTGTCGGCGATGTAGGTATTGTGGGATGCATCCACGTGCACCCCAAAGGGGTAATACAGTCTGGCTGATGTGGCCGACCTGTTATCCCCGTTATACCCGGACCACAGGGTCCCGGCGACCTTGGTGATAATCCCGGTGGTGAGATTAACCTCTCTAATTCGGTGATTTGAAGGGTCAGCAATGACGAGATATGCAGGTGCAGAAGCCTTATGTATGCACACAGCTTGCGGTTTATTGAGGGAAGCGCTGGTTGCCGGGCCATCGTCTCCTGAATAACCTGCGCTACCGTTTCCCGCGACGTTGTTTATAATTCCTCTTGAAGTATTTACCTTCTTGACACGGTTATTCTCGGTATCGGCAATGAGAACATTTCCAGATTCGTCCACCCAGAGGCCGCGGGGTTTTTTCATACTGGCGCTTATGGCGGGCCCATTGTCCCCCGCATCGCCTGCTGATCCGGTTCCTGCAACGGTAGTAATGATCCCCGTTGCGGCATCCACCTTTTTGATACGATGGTTGTCGCTATCAGCAATATAGATGTTTCCAGACAGATCTGAGAAAACTCCGCGGGGTTTGTTTAGCTTGGCCAAAATGGCTGCCCCACCATCCCCTGTATCTCCTGGCGATCCGTCTCCGGCGATGGTGGTTATGATACCTGTTATGGCATCCACCTTTCTAATGGCGTGATTCTCCGTAGCGGCAATATAGATATTTCCTGAAGGATCCACATAAACCCCTCGCGGTTTGTTCAGTTTTGCCGCGGTTGCCAGTCCGCCGTCTCCAGTGTAGCCCTCTTGTTTACCTATGCCCGCCACTGTGGTTATGATTCCCGTTGCGGCATCCACCTTTCTAATGACATGGTTGTTCGTATCGGCAACGTAGATGTTTTCCGAAGAGTCCACCCAAACCCCATGCGGTTTGTCCAACTGGGCGCTGGTCGCGTCTCCACCATCCCCACTAAAGCCTTGACTACGTCCAATACCCGCTACAGTGGTAATGGTTCCTGATGCGTCTACTTTACGAATGCATTCGTTGTGCGTGTCAGCAATATAGACAATGCCGAATTCACCCGCCCATACGGACCGTGGTTTGTCCATAGTGGCGTCGATGGCCAGGCCGTCGTCTCCAGAATAACCAGGTGAGCCGTTGCCGGCGAAAGTGGTGATCAGCCCGGTTGCGATGTCCACCTTTCTGATCCGGTGATTTTCGGCATCTGCTATGAGGTAGGAGATAACGGTCTGTGGTATCAAGCGGAAAGATGTGCTCAGCTGCTTGAGACCCCCCGGGGCTGAAACCGTGACCGTGACCACATCGCTGTAGCCGGCTAGGGAGGCGTCCAGTACGGTGCGGTTGTAGGTGATGCCGCTGAAAACGTAGTCTTTACCTGAACTGCTTGTTCGCCAAGCAGGATCGCGGTTCAAGGTCCAGGCAGCCTCTTCCAAAGCCGCTATCTGGCCCAGGTGGGTTTGGCTGCTCAGGGTTTGGTTGGCTGCCATCTTGGCCTGCATCCCCGCCCGCCGGTTCATACCGATGGCCATTACAGCCATGACAAGCATCATGATGACGACCATCAGCAGCACGTAGCCTCTATCGCTTAAATGATGAATTTTGTCTTTTTTCATAAACTAGCCAAGGAGTGTTGGAGTTTTGGAGCAGTGGAGTATTGGAAAGACGACATATTCCAATGAATTTCAATTCTTCCCATTACTCCAGCACTCCAGTGCTCTATTACTCCAGAAAGCGGTTAAAATACCAAATGCCCCCACACTCTTTGAAGGGGGTCGAAACCTTGACGTGCATCTCTAGTCTATATACATAGCTCTGACCCGGGTCTTCAGACTCACCTCATTCTTGCCGTCATTTACGGTTAACTGGATTTCAACCAGGTCAGGGGTCAACAGGGCGCATGAAAAGGTGGTGACATGCGCACAAAGCACTTTTGTGGCCAGAAAATCATCCAGGGTTGAGGTGGAGTAGTTGGGCATTTGTTCCTGCAGCTTCCAGTTGTTTGGGTCGGACTTGTCCAGGCTGAAGCTGATTAGATCTGCAGGGTCATCATTTACCCCACCCTCGTTGACCATACCATCGTGATCGTTGTCAGCATCCAGATAGCCATCACCTCCAGCTATGTACCCATGGGTGTCGTTATCGTAGGTGTCAAGCACTCGCTCGTTGAGTACAAGGTTCTCAACTGAGACTATTTGTATCTGGTCGGTTTCCTGAACAAACATCACCATGCGTTCCATAGCATAACGGGCCCGGGCGAGCAGTTCTTGCCGGTCTGTTGTCTGACGATAGGCTGAAAGGGCGGTCCCCATGGCCTGATGGAGGCCTATCATGATGACAGAGAGAATGGCAATGCTGATGAGAAGCTCGAGGAGGGTGAAGCCAGAGTTGTCGTGCGTTCGCAACATTTTCTCTGATAAATTGCTAGCACTCTTGCTCTTGAGGCACATTCATTGCCACCACTGGGTGTCTTATGGAGAGATGCGATCATACGGAGCTTGGGATTTCAGAGTCTGCGTTCAATATTGCGCTTTGAGAGTAGTGAGCTGAATATGAGATATTGTCACTGTCAGTTGAAGCAGGCCGCCGGCGCCGCCGCTTGCATCGGTAATGGCCACAGTTGGGGTATAGTTTTCTCTTTTGAAAGTGAAGGACTCCTTGGCTGCCTCGGCGGCGGCGCCAAAAACGGTTGCCAAATCAACGCCTGCCCCCTGGTTGCTGTTGAGAGTATCGAAGTCAAGGGCCATTACCCGGTTGAGGGTACCCCTGGCTTGATTGGTAAAAACCGTCGTCTCTTCTTCGGTCTTGGCTGATACTACCCCGGGCGAGAAGGCTCGGACCATGGGCACGATGGCAATGGCAAGAACCAATACAACGAGGATGATCTCGAGAAAGGTGAAACCCTCCCTATTCAATCGCTGTGGGTCTAATTCCCCGAAGCTTGCTTCGTTAGTGTCATTCCAGCGAAGCTTGTCCCCGACTCCGATCGGGGAGCGGGAATCTAGATTCCGGATAAGCCCTTTGGGCTTTGCGGAATGACATCTTGATACTCTGCAACTTGGTGCGGGGCAGTTTCCTGTAACGAGATCTCTGATCAGAATGGCTTTTCTCATAGATCTAATTGACGCTGATTTTACCGGTGGTGCCGTCCACCGTAATTGTTCTCTGTTCTCCTCCGAAGCCCAGAACAAAGACACTATCGGAAACGGAGGAATGCCCGTCTGGATAAAATGAGATCATTCCACCGCTGGCCGGCACTGAATCAATGCTTACCCCTTCGTATGGATGCGTAGTGTCAAAATCTACCGTGTACCATTTTTTGTCCACTGGATTGAGTACAACACCATAGCCGTCCATTGGCGGGGTCTCGCTGTGGTGCGGGTTGGCATCAGTTCTGTACTGGTAGTCGAACACCCTGAACCAGTTTCCGCCCACGTCCGCCAAGAGGCCGAAGGGCCGTTGCTGGGTGACAGCCAGGCTCTGGGCGTAGTGAAGCCCGGAGACCAGCTCCCCAGTGGCCTCGTTCAGCCTCGCCTCGGTTAGCGTCGAGTGGAGCTGGGGTGCCAAGAACACACCCAAAATCCCGAGGATCATGAGGACAATGAGGAGGTCCAGGAGGCTGAAGCCTTTATTCTTCCCTTTGACAAACATCCGTCTCCCCGGCCAAAAGTACAACTACAGACCCAAGTGGTCGGCATCGTTGGGGAAGAAGATGCCGAGTTCTGGGAAGTACTGCCAACCTGCCCCACCGGCTGCTACTGCTCTGGGTGCACTGAGGTCGGTTTGAGCAAGATTACAAGCGACATCGGCACTGTTATTGTAGGGGTTTCTCGGCAAGGTGTTGGGTCCCAGTTTCAGATAAGGACCGTATGGGAAGTTAACAGGGTCTTTGGTAGAGCTTGTTATGCCGGCAAGATTGGAGTACAGGGTCATCTGTGCCAGGAATGCAGTTCTGGCCTGAGGATCACCCACAGCGTCAGCCCCGGTAGTATTGTTCTTCTTACCCGGGTAAATGTTGCCGTGCTGAGCAGAGTAGACCTCGACGGCACTTCTCAACGTGTTCAGGTTGGTTTGGAGGCTGCCCAACCTGGCGTCTTCGGTGGAGACGGTAATCTGGGGAACAATGATCATGGCCAGGATCCCCAGGATAATCACCACGACGAGCATCTCCATCAAGGTGAATCCCGCTTGGTTCTTAAGGCTTTGGATCTCAATCTGCCCAAACATCACTACACCTCCTCTTTGGAAATCCTTCTGCGAATGTATTGGTGCATTCACTGTTTTCTATGCAATCTGCATGCCTAACCCGGATGTTTCATCACGCCCCGGCGTGACTGCGGCCTCGGATCAGACCGTCCTTCCGGGCGTCCTCGGGTGTCGTACCCTGCG
>Ga0224513_10001199_pt1 | contig 10403 bp, 9 predicted proteins | sample SF_May12_sed_USG_5_FD_169109 | JGI IMG/M metagenome (GOLD analysis project Ga0224513, IMG submission 169109) | Sediment microbial communities from San Francisco Bay, California, United States - SF_May12_sed_USGS_21 | ecosystem: Environmental > Aquatic > Marine > Sediment | place: USA: California... | reverse complement strand
CGGCAGCCCGCGCAGCATGCGTTTTACCATCTCTATCATCCAGTCCTGGAACAGGCCCTGTTTGGTCCGCGCGAAGAAGCGTCGAATAGTGCGGCTCTCCTCGATCTTGCCGGTCTTCACGATCTGTTCCGTGAACACTTCGTCGAAGTGCATCGATGGCGATTTCGGCGTGTGGCCTTTGCGCTCGAGCCAGTGCGACGTCGCCTTCATGACGCCTTCCGGGAAGACGTCACGCGGGCAGGCATAGGTGCACTTGTTGCAGGAGACGCACTGCCAGATGATGTCCTTGTCGCGCAACAGCTCGGATTCCATGCCCACGCGGATCAGGTAGATCCAGTAGCGCGGATTGAAGTCCGGGTTGATCGCGTTCACGGTGCAGGAATTCGTGCACGAGCCGCACTGCCAGCAGCGGTGGATGTATTCGCCACCGGGCAAGGCAGCGATTTCTTCCTCGAGTGCCTCGTTGTAATCGGTCACGACGCGCGCTTCGATGAACGTGCTCCAGTGCCCTGAAACGTCGACGCCGTCGATCACCAACTCGTCGTGGGTTTTCAGGTTCTCCGGACGGATCAGCGATTTTTCATGAATGGGCATACGCTCTCGCCTAGTTCAAAAGGGTGGTGTCATCGATGACGAAAGCTTCGCCATCGATCGATTTCAGTCGCGTACGTCCGCTGCCGGGCCTTACGCCATCGAGGCCGAGTAGCCGGCGCGTATGCTGCATCGGGTCTTCGGGCGCCGAGAAGTCTGCGCGCAGGTAGCTGCCGCCCTGCTCACAGATGTACTGCGCGTACACCTGGGCACAGAGAATATCGACATACTGCAGTATGTCGCGAAAGAAGCCATTCTCGCTCAGGAACTGGCTCAGCTCCTCGCGCAGCATCAGGTAGGTACCGTAACCATCGCCGACCGGAATCGTGATGTGATCGACGTTGTCGCCGTGCCAGATCTCGCGCAGCACGCCGGTGTTTGCTTTCGCGTCCCACACCCAGCGATTCATGAGCGGAAACCGCTCGGGATCGACATTGTGCAACATCTCGGTTGCCAGGTCGCGAACCCAGCGGTGCTTCTTGTCGTTCGGGAAGCGCGCACAAAACGTTTCCACGCGCCCGTCGACCGGTTGGTCATCATCGAAGAGGCCCGCGAGTCCTTCACGGACCTCGCCGAATGAATCTTCGTTCAGCCATGATCCGATACGCCTGCGAACGGTGGCCATGAACGTGCTCAGGCCCATGAAGGCCTCGAGCTCCAGGTTGCCAATGTCGTCCATCGCCTGCTGGAACATGGTGCTCTTGAGCTTCACCGCGTCGACGTATCGTTCTATGCCGCCGTGTTCTTCGGCGCCGGTGACCATCGCCTGTATGCCCGCGCGCAGCGCATCGCCTGAAAGTTCGAGCACGGGACGCTCGACATCATTGGGCTTGATTGCGGAGATCGGCGCCATGTGGGTCTCAGGCCGTCTTGCTCTCGAATTCATTGAGACCCGACAGCACGGACATCGCCGCAGCGTGTCCCTGGGCAATCGAGTCGTCGATGGTCTCCGGACCTGTTGCCGCGCCTGCGACGTAGACGCCGGATCGCGATGTCTCGCCCATTGCGCCGTAGCGATTCGCCGCAGCGATATGGCCGTGTTCTTCGAGGTCCACGCCGAATATGCCGGCAATATCGGGGTTGTCGACGTTCGGATCCATACCGATGGCGTGCACGACCATGTCGAACGGAATCGTTATCGGGCGTTTCACGAGAGTATCCTCGCCTTTGACGATGAGCTTCTCGCCGTCCGACGTTACTTCCGCAATGCGCGCCTTGATGTACTTCACCTTGAACTCTTCCTGGCTGCGCCAGTAGTACTTTGTCTCGTACAGCCCGTACGTCCGGATATCCATGTAGTAGATATAGACGTGGCAGTCCGGAAGTTCCTCGCGGATCTCCATCGCGATGTTCGACGACACCGTGCAGCAGATTTTCGAGCACCATTCGCGCCCGATCTGGCGATCGCGCGAACCGACACACAGCAGGATCGCGACACGCTGGGGCTTGCGGCCGTCCGACGGGCAGCGAACGCCCTTACCGGACGAGAACATCTGTTCGACTTGCGTCGTCGTAACCACATCGGGGAACGTGCCGAAGCCCCACTCCGGTTTATTGACCGAGTCGAAGTGAGTGAATCCACTGCAAAGAATCGCGGCCTCTGCATCCATGGTGTCGCCATTCGACAGGCGCGCGTGAAAATCGCCCTGTGCGCCGTCGAATTCCATCACCGTGGTATTGGTCAGAACGGAGACGTGGCTGTCCTCCTCGACGCGCTTTACCATGCCGCCGATCGCATCCTTCGCCCATTCGCCGGTCGGGACCAGCTTGGCGTAACCGGACAGGATCGGCGCACCGCCGAGCTTGTCTTCTTTTTCGACGATGACACTTTTTTTGCCGACCGTGGCAAGACTGTGGGCGGCAGCGAGCCCGGCGGGACCACCGCCGAGTATCAGTACGGGTTTACTCATTTTAGTCGCTCTATGGGTTTGAACCCGGGGCCGGACGTGATCATCTTGCGCGGGTCATAGAGCATTTCGCCCTTACCGGCTTCCACGTCCTTCAGGTAAGCCTCGAATTCGGCTTTCTTCTTCTCCCAGTCGATACCGAGCTTCTCCATCAAGGTCTCCGTCGACGAAGCGTGCCAGTGTGACTGGACTATCTTGTAGGGATGCGCGCCGCACACGAGTGCCGCGAACTGGCAGTCGGCCAGTACCGGCAGGTCCACCGCCTTGCCGTCTGCCGCACCGATCCACTGGTTCTTGTCCAGGGTCGTGATGCAGCCAGTGTCGTGGCCGACCATCATGTCCGCCCGCGCCTCTTCCTGCGCCACGCGGATCTTTCGATCGATGGCAAAGGAGCGCGTGAACTCGCGTTCCGAGATGATGTGGCGGAATCCGAAGCCGCAGCAGTCGTACCAGGTCCTATAGTCGATGACCTGCGAGCCCAGCGCCTCGAGCACGCTCGTGGTAACGGCCACGCGATTGCCGCCGAGAATATTGTCATCGTAAATCGCGTCCTCGGGCACCATCTTGTAGACATGGCAGGCCGGATGGACCGTCGCGCGGATGTGGCTGCAGTCGATCACCTGCCGTTTCGCGATTTCATCTCGCACGACGTGCAGCCACTCGGAGTAATGGACGACTTCTTCGGGGATAAGCAGTTTGCCGTCGACGAGACGACCGAGTTTGCCAAGAATCTTCTTCACGCGCTCGCGGAGCTTCGCGGACTGAATCAGGTAACCGCGGACTTCCTTGTAATTTCCGAAAGAGGTGCCGCAGTGCACGAGCGGGTAGTAATAACCTTCGGGCAGACCCTGCGCCTTCGCCGACACGTAAGCCTGGTGGAAGTTGCGCAGGAACACGGCTGCGAGGCTTTCGAGATTGCCGATGCCCGAGCCGTGGTAATTCCAGGCGGTGCAGGAGGTCTGGTCCGTCTCATCGAGATACTCGATGTCCATCTCGTTCATGAGCCACAAGAGCGACGCCGGGTAGCCCGGGATGTTGCCGCACTGACCGCAGGACTTGTGATGCCAGAGCTGGGTACTCGGTATCTTCTTATCCCAGCCATACAGCGTCTTGACCATGACGGGCTTGTGCTCGTCGGTGACCCTGTGCACGACAATCTCGCCGTCCTTCTCGAGCTCCCACATCGCGTCGCGCACGTCCTCGACGCGGTTCTTGTTCGTGAGCATCGAGCGACGGTTGACAATCTGATCAACCCAGACGGTCGCCACGTGTGCCTCTTCCTTGCTCAGGTTGGCGTCCTGCCACTCGGAACCGTGGCCCGTGAAACGCTCCCCCCCATTACCGTTTTCGCTTGCCATTACTTTCTCCAGATTTCGTAATACGGTGAACTGACAATCGCTCAGCGGCGCGCGAGGCAAGACGCAGTACGGCGAAAACGCGCAGCGTACGAGGTGGTACGTGAGCAATTTGAGCCGTGCTGCAACAGGGCGTCGCGCCCGGTGAGTAGATTGTCATTCATCGTTTTCGTCGAGCCAGTCCTCGTAGTCGTCTCTCTTCTCGTCCATGATGTCGCAGATGACATCGAACAGGTTTTCATCAATGATTTCGAGGCTGTCGAGTACGCCGGTCTCTTCCCAGATCGTGTAAAGCTCGACAGACGTCTTCAGGTTGACTTCCCAGGCCGTCGCCGTAGTGTGCAAAGTCGGCATTGGAATTGCCTTACGCAAGGTCGCCAGCGGCGCATCAACCTTCGAGATATTGGGACCCCAGTCGGCGAAACCTTCGGGGTTGATCATGTCCGGCGAAAGCTGGTTGCCGGTAGAGATAAGCTTGAGCATCACGCGGCTGAAAGGCCGCAGCACGCTCTTCGCCGACTCCATGCCGTGCTTGATTGCAACCTCGCGCATCAGCATCACGAGGCCGCCGGGCGAATTGCCGAACGGACAACGCGCGGCGCAGGTGTAGCACTGCGCACAGGACCAGATCTTCTCCTGCATCGCGTCGTGGATGCCCTCGAGGTTCTCCGTCCACAGGAGCTGCACGATCTCGCGCGGGCTGAAATCGTAATAATGAGCGGCCGGGCAGGTGGCCGTACAGATGCCGCAATTGAGGCAGCCGTTCAGTTCGTGGTCGTAACGCAGGTCCGCCTGGATGTCCTGAAATATCTCTTCCAGCTTGTCCCGTTCGACCGGCGACGAATCCGATACCGGATCACCGATGTATTCCTGAACCCGGGACGTAGAAGAATGAGACATACTTTATACCTGCGGGCTAATAGGAAAGAACGCGGCAGTCGCCTTCCATGACTTCTTCGATGAGGTGCGCCCCGCCGACGATGCCTTCGCACTCGGGGATCAGGTCATCCTGCGTCATGTCGAAGAGATCCAGGTTGGGCGAGCAGCAGAAAAACTTGGCGCCGGCCTCGTGCGCGTCCTGGATAAAGCTGTAAACGGACTTCGGCGAGCCCTCCTTTACAAACAGCTTCTCGGCAACGCCCTTTTTCATCAGCCTCCCGGAAGTGGCCGTGCAGATGACGTCGACCTCGTAATCCATAGCCGCGGCAACGGTCGCCTGGAATATCGGGGCCCCGAGTTCCTCGCCGTTTCGAGGGTCGGTGTTTGCCATGACGATGATCAGTTTTTCAGCCATTTCTTGTAGTCCTCTTTATCGTCAGAGGCCGGCAGGCGGCCATCTAACAGTTCATTAGCATATACTAAATTACCTGCTTGTCCAATTCATCCGGGGTCATGTCCGCCGCCCTTGGCGAGGACATCAGCGCGGTGCACTGCACAAGTCCGGTCATGATCGGCACGAGTTCGTCTTCGAGCATGCGCTGCAGGGAACGCAGGGTATCAAGGCCTTCCGTCGAGTTGCCGGGGACCTCCTCGAACTCCATGATCAGGTCCTCGACCATGCCGAGCTTAATCCCGGGGTTACCCAGGAATCCATACGAGTTGTTACCGACACGAAATACCGCGGGAGCTCCGCCGTCGGTAACCGCCAGGATGTCCGCTCCTTCCGGCAGTACCGGGCGGTCGCGCATGTAGACGACCTGGTGAAAGGTCTCGGGCAGGAAGCCGTTCAGCGCATCGTCGCGGGTGCGCGTCGCCATTGCAGATTCGAATACCAGATCGGTAGGCTCCGAGCCGCCGCCGGCCGCGATCGCAAGTATCTGTGCGCCGAGGCCGAATCCGACCACCGGCGTGCCCTCGTCGAGCCGCCACTTCGTCAGTTCGATCTCCTTTTCCAGGGTCGGCAGGTCCCGTGTCCCGGCCGATCCCCAGGGCCCGCCACCCAGCAGAAACAACGCGTCGGCCGGCAAGTCGGGCGCCGGCAGCTCGCCACCTCCGGCGAATGGCCGGAAATATTGAAAGCGTATGCGACGACCTTCGAGGTGGTCTTCCATGAGGCCCAGGTATTCGCCGGACGTATGCTGGATGACCGCAACGACGTTCATGGCTGTCTCGCCGCGCCCGGCGAGCTTGAATGCGTCCGCGGCACTGCTGCATTCACCCATTGGCCGCCCCCTGCTCCAGTGCGTTCGCGATTGAAGCCTTGAAGTCCGACGGCGCCACGCTCAACGTGTCGACTTCGGTCTCGTCGAAGAACTGCTCGATGGCCGGCTCGACCTCGTCCAGCCGCACGCCCTGCAGCGCCGCCTCGAGATCGAACACGATACGCGGCGGCGTCACGAAGAAGTCGCCACTGATCAGCACCCGTTGCAGTATCGACTGCGTCGGCCCTTCGAGCTTGACGAAAGCGTCGATCGTACCGCCGGCGCCGGTGTACGTGCCGGCCAGCACCTGGTCTTCGGCCGCCGGGTTGTCGATCTCACGGAGGAACTCCTCGGTGCCGATTTCCTCATCGTAGTATTGCCGCGCCAGTTCTTCTTCACCTTCCGTTATTGCTCCATATTCCGCATCGACTCCGAGCACGTCCTTGAAGCCTTTCAGGAGCGCGATCTTGATGAATTCCAGGTCCGGCGTGTCGGGACCGAGCAGTTCCTTCAGTGTAACGACCCTTTGCGCGGCGGAATCCAGGTCGCGCTTGGCCAGCTTGCCCCGGGGGACGCGCAAAGCGCTCACCATGCGCTGCGGATTCAGGTCGACCAGCACCGTACCCTGATAAATCAACACGTCGCCGTCGTAGAAACCGCCGGTGCCGCTGATCTTGCGGCCACCGACCTCGATGTCGTTGCGCGGCCGGAATTTTGCGTCCACGCCGAGGGCCTGCAATCCTGCCGCTGCGGCATTACAAATCTCCCGCGCCAGGTCTGGCAGTGCCGCTATGCCGAGCGATGCGCGATGGAACACCAGTTCCCAGCCAAGCTGGCCCTCGTCGAGATAGATGGCGCCGCCGCCGGTGATGCGGCGTACCGTGCCGATGCGGTGTCTGGCGCAATAGTCGAGATCGATCTCCCGGCTCAGGTCCTGGTGCCGGCCGATCAGCACGGTCGGCGGAAAGCTCAGGAAGCGGATGGTGTCGGGGACCCGCCCCGCCTGCCGCTCCTCGATGAGCGCCGCATCGAAAGCGATGTTGGCGCGGCCTTCGCGCACACCCGTATCAATGATCCTGAATGCGGCTGGCATGGCCGGGAACGGTTATTCGACCCGTACCGGGATGTCGAGCTGCTTGCGGATCTTCTTCAAGTCTTTCTTCTTCGGCTGGAACGGGTAGCTCGCAATATCGCTGGGTGGTGAATCGCCATACGGCCGGTCGCATGCCGAGATGTCCTCCTGGAATTTGCCCGGGCAGCCGGACGTCCGAAACGCGATGCCCTCGTCGACGATCGTCGACAGCTCGTTCTCCGGGATGCCGTAACTGCTGACGCAGCCGAGGTCGTCGAACTTCATTTGTTCCACCCGTACGCCGCGATAATCGATCAGGTAACGCGCCAGCTGCACGCGACGCCACTGGTCACGCGGCGTTGCGGGCAAGTGATCCATGAGAGAACCCTGCTCCGGGAAAAAGCAGAACATGTGGCTGTGGCCGCCGAGGTCCACGAGTTCCTGCACCAGGTTCAGAACCTCGTACTCGGTTTCACCCATACCGACGATGATGTGTGCGCCGAATTTCTGCGGCCCGAAGATATCCTTCGCGTCCTGCAGGATCTCCCAGTACTTGGACCACTTGTGAGGTGACTGCACGCCCTTGCCGCGAGTGCGGTCGAATACTTCCGGCGTGGCGGCATCCAGCGCAACGGTGAAGATGTCGGCGCCGAGGTCGCGGGTCTTCTGCACGTCGTCGCGGGTCATTGTCGTCGGGTTCGACAGTATCGAGACGGGAATCGCGTCCGGGTCGATTCGATCGGTCCACTGCTTGAGCACGGCGAAGGTGTCGTCTTCCGAGCGCGGGTGCGTGATCATCGAGATGCACATGCGGTGGAACGGACTTTTCTCAGGATCGGCAGCCACGATGTCGATGATTTCTCTCATCGGCACGGCAGGCCAGTCGACGCGAATGAAGTTGCGGTCTGCGTAGTCCCGGTCTGCTTCCCTGTGCCGGGCAAGTCCGCAATACGCGCAGTTTGCGCGGCAACCTTCCGGGTAGGTGAGGAGCAGGTTGAGACAGCGCGTGCACTCGCAGCCGTGCATGCGGCCGCTCATGATGCCGAGGGTGATCGCGGCGGCCGTCGACAGCTGCACGTACTCGGGCGACTTCATGTGCGGCGCGAGTATGTTGTTGTTCGGCAGGTAAACCCCATGCGGCAGTATGTCGTTCGCCTTGACGTGGCGGCCGTTCCTGCGATCGACCGGCGTCTTGTCGGGAAACCGGGGTTGCATCACGTCGAAGGGATTGTGGTCGGTGTTCGCTTCGGCGTTTGCTGACGCTGGCGTCGACTTTTGTTCAATACAGCTCATCGGATAAGAACCCCTGGTGCCTCAAGCCGCGCACGAGCGCGCAATGGAAAGATCGTTGCCGCCACCCAGTCTGATCGAGCAGCAGGAATGCGCCTGCGTAAACGGCCGCCCTATCGTATGCGCGACAGAGACCGCGCCGTCGGCCGGAAACGCGATGCCGTCGAGCCCGGCCATGATGGCATAGGTGTCGGTAACGCGTTTGTGCATGCCGGGCGGCCGGGCGCAGCCGAGTAGGACCTGCTGGTCCGGAAGCCGCGACCGGGCCTCGCCGAAAATGCGGCCGACATCGGACGTACCGGGCGTGATGAATGTTCCGGGCTTGGCGTAAAACGGCATGATCACGACGAGTACCAGCGCCGTGACCGGATAACGGCTCACCATGTCCAGCGCGTTCGCTTCGCCGAGGATGTGTCCATAGTGAAGGCCGATGACGATGTGCGGCGTTACTTCCATAGAAGTCGTGCACAAGGCTGCCAGCGTCTCCTCGAAATCGTCCACGGCACGATCGAGGTTGTAGACCTCGTTGATCGTCTCCTGCGCGCCGATAACGTCCATCATGACCGTGTCGACCCCCGCAGATTCCATGGCTTTGGCCCGCTGTTCATCGAGCAGTGCGCTGTGGATCGCGACCTTGAGATCCGGAAAATCCTCTTTGAGTTTTTCAACGACCGGCAGATAGCGGCCGTAATTGATCTCGTTGCGCTTGTTCGAGCCGCCGGACAGCAAGAACCCGTTGAGACCCTCCGTATCGATCAGGCGCCTGACTTTCTGGTCGAGAATCTCCGGCCGTGTAGCCGGAATCATGGGTTCGAGAATCTTCTTCTGGCAGTGATCGCAGTTGAGCCCGCAGGCCGCCGCGGTAATCGAAAACGCCGGAAAGCTGTTCTTGTTGCAACCACTCAACTCGGTGCTGGTGTACTCCTTGAAGGTCGGCGTCGAAAAGCGGATCGGCCGCGGCGCGACAGCCTGTGCCTGCCGCTCGAACCCGTCCACGAGCTCGCGATCGAACTCAGCATCCTCAAGGTCCTCGATCCCTGCCAACGCATCAATCCATGTCATAGCCTGTTTCCCTTGATCCTGTTCGATTCTACGCCCGGGGCGTTACGGGACGATGCCTTCCGCCAGCCATTTTACGGAGTCCCTTACCGGGCCGGGATTGGGGCTGTCCGCAATGGTGTTATACCAGCTGACGTCGACGTCTTCCTCGTCCACCAGGTCGCACTCCATGTCGCGCAGGAGATCAACCGCCTGCTGCGGAAGCGTATCCGGGACCTCCTGCCCGCTGATCCGGCCCCACAGCCCGGTCCAGTAGCGCGTTACCGTCCACGGATTGTAACCGCCACCGCCGACCACCACGGTCGGCAGCTCCAGCGCTAGCAACTGCTCGACTGCCCGCCACAACGCGACGTTCGACAACAGCATCGTCGATAGCGGGTCCCCCGCGAGACAGTCGGCACCGCAGCAGACCACCAGCGCCTCCGCCCTCAGGCGTTCCGCGAGCGGCAGGACGGCGTTTTCCATCACGTGCTCGAACTCGCTGTCGTTGAATCCTCTTGCTACCGGCACATTGAACGCCCCTTCGTCCGGGTACGATGTGCTGCCGCTGTAGGGCCAGCGGTAATCCTCATGGATCGACAAAGTGGTAACACGCGGCTCGTCGAAGAAGGCGGTCTCCACACCGTCGCCGTGGTGCGCGTCCAGGTCGACGTAGTAAACCTGCTCCATCCCGGCATCGAGAAACGTCTTGATCGCGAACACGGGATCGTTGAAATAGCAGAAGCCGCAGGCGCGGTCGGCACGTCCGTGGTGGGTACCGCCGGACGGGTGAAATACGTTATGTCCCTCGAGGGCCAGTTCGGCCGCCAGGATGGAGCCTCCTACAGTTCTCGCCGCCCGGTCAAAGACTCCTTTGAAAAGCGGGTTTTCCAGCGTACCGATCTGGTACTGATCGCGGATCTCGCGCTCGACTCTGCCGCGGGCTTCGGCATGCTGCAGCACCTTGACGTAAGCACGATCGTGAAAGTCGAGCAGGCGTTCGACGCTG
>Ga0224513_10001197_pt1 | contig 10409 bp, 7 predicted proteins | sample SF_May12_sed_USG_5_FD_169109 | JGI IMG/M metagenome (GOLD analysis project Ga0224513, IMG submission 169109) | Sediment microbial communities from San Francisco Bay, California, United States - SF_May12_sed_USGS_21 | ecosystem: Environmental > Aquatic > Marine > Sediment | place: USA: California... | reverse complement strand
AGAATTAATATTATAAAAACTATAAAAATAAAAATATTTCTATCTTCTGGTTCTTCAATTATTTCTATTGGTTCTTTTGGGCAATTTATTTCAAAATCTGATAAAAATCCTTTAAGTAAATTATTTGTAATTCCTGTTCCTATTTCTATTTCTAACTCACTTTTAAAATCTGTGTATTCTTCATAAGTATAATTTTCTCCAAATTCTTCAAAGAAAACCTCTGATTTGTTGCAGAATAATCCTCGATCATAAAATAAGTCAAATTCATCTTCATCAGTATAACTTGGATATATTGTCTGTCCTCCATCTGTTCCTTTAATTATATATGGAAAATACTTGCCAGTAAAAAAAAGTTGTTCTTCTGTGAAACATCCAATTGTTAATTCAAAATCTCCAGAACAATCTATTGGTAACTGATAACCTAATGAACTAATAAAAGATATTAAGAATATTGAAATTAATAATAAATGTATTTTCATTCATTTTTCACCTTCCAATTTCATGCACATTTTATTAAATTCTTCCTTAAATTTTTTATTTATTTCTTCTTTAGGAAGATTCTTCTTTTTTAATTTTTCAACTAAATTTTTTAAATCACATTTTATTAAATTAATTTTGGCATTTATTTCTTCCCAAGAGTATCCTTTTTTTATTAATTTATGTTCTAAAAATTTCCTTTCATCAAATTTTAAAGATAAATTCATTTTTTCTTCCCTCTTCTCTTATTTTTCTTATCTTGTTTCTTCCTAGCAAACTCTTCAGGAGACATCACATTGTTTTCATATTTCTTTGTCATTTTAACCATAAAAACCTGGCTCCTTATTTTTAGTTCCTATATTAAATGATTGGTAGTGAATGTCTTGAAAGTGTAGAAATGGGTCTGGGACTGCTCCGCTACTTGTAATATCGTTAGATTGTAAAAATCCTCTTATCATAATAACTCCATCAGGTTCTAATAAATTTGTATCTATCATCCCTCCAGTTCCACCACTATTTGATAATTGTGTTTCACAAATCATATGTTGATATTGTATTGTCGAGGCTGAACAAGTTAAATTTATCTGTATTGGAGTTGTAAAAGCCATTTGGTCATGTCCTTTTGCATAAATAACCTCTGCACTCCAATTAACTGAACCTCCTGTAACTACTCCAACATTATGAGACCAATGAAAATGTAAATAAGTATCTGTACCATTCACATAATCATGAGGAATATGATAATTAACCCAAAACTCATCATTCTCTACAAACTCAAATGCTCTTATTCCTCCACTATAAACAGCATCATTCGGGTCTGTCGCTCCCACTCCACGAGTTCTAATTTCTCCAAGTAAATCTCTCCATGGGTATGTAGGATTATTTATATCAACCATTATTCCGTCTGTCGAGGAATTTGAAAGGATTATTTTCTCTTGGATTGTTACATTCTTTACAAAGATGTTTTCTATGAAACTTGTTATACTTCCAAGAGTATCTACCAATAAACTTCCTGTTATATTTAAATCTTTTGTAGTTATTGTGTCTTCAAAAGTTGTATTACTTGAAAAATAATTTGGATAATCTGAATCTTCGTAAAAAGAATAATTTCCGTTTGAAGGACTTGTTCCTGAAAGGAATTGAATATTGTTTGTTCCTCTTGTTAATTTCTCTGAATAATAACCAGTTTCATTATCTATTTGTCCAGCGACACTCCCTCTAACATCAAAATGTCTAAAGTCTGTGAATGTTAAATCATTTCCTGCATCAAAAGTTACTCCTTTACTTCTATAATCAGAGACTGGAGTATTGAAATCAAAGAGTCTCGTGTTTGAAACGGCAAACCAACTGGCGTCATAATTAATCCAACTACCAGCACTAAAAGGGGATGTTCCAGCTTCCCCATTGTTGAATAACATGATGGAGCTATAACCAGTTTGAGAACCAGTAGCATTTGTTGTATGATTTGTTTTATAGTCGTTAAAAACATTAATACCCTTTGCATCACCAGTCCAAGTTCCTGAACCTGTTTTTCTCATTGTGAAAATCATAGCTACCCCCGATGTTAAAAAATTATTGTCATTAACTGTAACCGAAATTCCTCTTGCCCCTGCCCCAGTATTTTCTACAGCCAAAGCAGTTGTAGTTCCCACTGCTGAATGTGTTATTGTTTGTTTTCCATTAACATCAACATCCCCATTGACTTGTAATAAATCATCACCATCTCCGATTGTTACGTTTCCAGTATTATTGAAAGTTGTTGATTGGAGGTAATTTATATTAGTAAAATTGTTTCCTTGCATATCATTTGATTCATTTCTCATTGCCACATTAGTGTAATCCATTTCATCTATTCCAGTTAATTGTGATCCATCACCTATGAAATAAGAAGATGTTATGTTTCCAGTCCAATTAAATAAACTCTTAGTCATATCCATAGTTCCAATAACATTCCTATTGTAATCTCTAAAAAGAAGTGCATTGCTATCAAAGGTTAAATCTAAATCAACTGTTCCAGAAAAATGATGTTGATATGATTCTAATTGAATTAAGATAATCCCTGCTCCTGCGTTTTGTTTACTTACTTGCCCAACATGAACTCCTGAACCATTATTAGGTAATGCAATCTGCCATGTTCCATTTTGTCTTAAGTGTAATATCTCATCATTAGCAATCCCAATTGTATCACAAACTCTTAATTCTCCTGCAACTGCAATGTGAACTGTTTCTCCTGAACTAACTGCTTCGGTTGTAAATCCATAAACATGAGAAGAATCATGGTAACGATTATCTGCGTAATAAACAGTTTTCTTATTTCCTGTTGCTCCACTTCCATAGACTAATCTACAAGCCTCTAAGTCTTCACCTGCTTTTGCCTCTTGAACTATTGCTCCATGAATTTGTAAGTCGTTTGCTAAATAAAGACTGTTCCATTGAGCGTCTTCTGAACCTAAGTCATAACCGTTTGTTTCATTAGGTAATATAGAACCTGCCATATTCAAACTTCCATCAGTTGAATTTCTGAAGAATGCTGAGTTGTCTTCGGTGAGAACCCCACTATCTCCAATAAAAGGAATTGAGTCTTTTGTTAGTGAAGTGTATATGTTTCCAGAAGCATTTAAATTAGTAGTTGTAATGTTTGTAGAATTTATTTCATTAAAAAATCCTTTATTGGCTGTTACATTAAAATTTACAATCAAATTATCTGTATAAATGTCAGTTGAATTTAAATTTTCTGTTAAAATATTTTTTGAGAATATTTTTCTAAAAATGATGTCTGAAAATGTGTGGGTTTTTCTTAAACTTCCTGATTTATATTCACATAAATAAGAAGGTACCGTAGTTAGGCTAGAAATATTTACATCTAAAAATCCTACTCCATCTTGTCCAGTAATTATTGTTGAACTGTTTGATAAAACTACACTTGTGCAATCAACATTATCTGTAAAATTAAATTCGTAAGAAAAGCTGGTGGAAGGTTGAACGTTGCCAAAACTATCTAACGGTTTTGGATGAAAACTCATGGAACTTACTAGGCTAAATAAAAATATACTTAATATTAAGATAGTTATTATTTTTTTAATTTTTGACATCTTATACTTTCTTTACCCGATTTAAAACTAATAAAACTATAAATAGTAAAATGAAAGTCAAAACAATAATTATTTCTGTCTTATAATCAGAATCTTCAAATTTATCTGTAATTGTTGGTTCAACATATTTGGGGCAATTTATTTCAAAATCTTCTATAAAAAAAGTTAAAAGACTATCTGCTATTGACATTCCTTGAATTATTTCTAAATCATTTTTGAAAATATTGTACTCGTCTGAAGTATAATTTGGGAAGTTAAATAAGAATTTTTCTACCTCTTGACACATTAAACTAAGATTGTAAATTGAATCTGGTTCATTTCCTATAATTGATTCATTTATTGTTTGACTGCTACTTCTTTGAATTGAACTTCCTCCACCAGTACTTTGAGTTGTTGAATAGGTAATTGTTAAGGTGTTTGAACTATTGGATGGATTGTAACTTGTTAATGTTACTTCTGATATGAAATTATTTATACAAGTAGTTATTGGAGTAAAACTTGTTCCATCTTTTGGTGTAAAGGTTATTGTTGATGAACATGGTATTGTTTGAATTGGATAAAAAGTAGTGTTTATTGCATCAGTTAAATTACTTGCTAAGTGGTAAGTTACTGTTTTTCCATCATCTGTTTTGGAATTTATCCACAATGGGCTATTTTGACGAATAGAACCTTCTGTTAGATTAAATCTATTTAAAACATATGTCCAGTTTCCTGAAGGTATTGAGATATTTATACTTTCATTATTATCTAACAAATTTCCACTTCCAATCAAAGTATTATTATTGAAGAAAATTAATGAATTTGTTAAATTGGAAAGTCTTATTTCTTGAGGTGAGGAATCTGTATTATTAAATAAAAGTGTTTCTCCAATTGTGCTATTCAATAAATTAACACTATCTCTCTCCCATTCAACTTCTCCAAATGTTCCATTTAAAACTGCTGTTTCAATTAAGGTAATATTCCATACATCTGTTTGATTGATATTATTCAAAGAATCATTAAAATACCATGTCCAGTTATGTTTCCAGAGTTTAGGTTAATTGTTTTTTCCACATTTATCTCTTCTCCGTCGGTATAACTTGCTGTTTCGTTTTCCCAATCAGTTCCATTATACCATGCAAAAATATATGAATCTGGATTTGAATCATTTACTGTAATGTTGAAATAAACACTTTCTCCACTAAGAGTTAAGTTTGTCATGTTAGTTTTATTATTTTCCCAAGTTGGAGCAATTGTATCAATTGTAAATTGGACACTTGAACTATTTTCATTTCCTGCGGAGTCATTTGCCCAGATAGTTACATTATGCTGTCCTTCTATCCATGTCACACTTGTTATGTTTGCACAATTTGCAAGAGTGATATTTCCATCATAAGTATCGTTAGTGTACCAGCAATTTACAAGATTTAAATCTGAAGCTGTGTAATTAATTTCTAATCCAGTATTTGAAGTTATTGTATTATTTGGAGGGGAAGTTATTTCTAATTCTGGATTTATTGTATCAATTGTAAATGTTAGGCTTGTGCTATTCTCTCTATTTGAAGTATCATTAGACCAGATTGTTACATTGTGCTGTCCTTCACTCCAAGTAATTCCAGTTATGTTTGCGCAATTTGTTAAAGTTAAATTTAATGTCATAGAATCATTTGAATACCAACATGCTTCTAAGTTTGGATCCGAGACTGTGTAATTTATTTCTAATCCCGTATTTGAAGAATTTGTATTGTTTGGTGGGGAAGTTATTTCTAATTCTGGAGCTGAAGCATCATTAGATTGTTCTGCTCCAAATGTGGCTGTTGGTTCTGGACTAACATAACCTCTAACTTGAACCCAATCAATTTCATACTCTCCTCTTTCAGCTGATGAAACCCATTGAAATGATGTTAATGAATTTTTATTTTCTGCTGTTGAACTTCCTGAAAAAGATTTTTGTAAAACATCATCAGTATATGCTTCCCAAGTCCCTTCTCCAACATCGTTTAAGAATAAAATTACTTTATCTGTATAATTTCCTCCATTGCTAACTACTGATGAACTTGTACAATTTCCATCGTATGCAGGTAAACAATTTTGTCTTCCTTCAAAAGTTCCCTGAACATATCCTCCAGACCAAATATTTGCAGTTCTAGCATCTGCATTTCTAAAATCTCCTGAAGGTCTTATCTGCGTTGCTAAATCTGTTACATGGTATGAAGATATTGCTTCAAAACCATAATCAATTGTAGTATTCCAATAAGAACCTGTTCCCCAATCTTGATAGGTTGTTCCTCCAGTTTGATTTAGCCAACCATTTCCCATTATATATGTGCTTTCCGAATCCCACCCTTGAGCTTTATGATCGTCTAAGAAATCATCAAAATACATATACGCGGAGCTTCTATTTGAATCTGATGTTGCTCCAGCATTATCGTAATACATATAAATTGAAGTAGTTGTTGCATTTGTTATATTTGGAAGATAAACTGCAAAATTAGAAACATTGCTATCTGTTTTATTTATTAGATAAAAACCTAACTCTCCTGTTTCACTTGCATTTAAGAATCTTATATCATCAAAATCTGCTTGCATATCTGAATCATAATTAACTAAAATATTCATGGTGTAATTCAGCAAATCCTCTTTTTCATAATTTTCAGTTATAACTATTTCTTGTTTTTTATTCCAATTAGAATCCCACCAAGGATCCAGCTTAATATAATATCCACTGCTTAAAGCATCTGCCAATGAATCCGAGCTTTTCTTTACAAATAAATTCCATTTTCCATTTGAGTTTATTGGAACGTCGTACTCAATCTTTGCGAATTTTGATTCATCTTGATCAAAGTTTACGTTCTGAATGAAATAATAGTAATTTCCATTGTATTGCATGCTTGAGAATTCACTGCTTATGTCCTTGAAATCATAGTAAAACTTGTCTGTGTAATCAATTATTTCTGTTTCATTCCAATAGAAGGTTGCATTATCTCCAGCCACAGAATACCATTCAAGATCTGCTTCCCAATAATTTGTTCCGTTGATTAAGGATTCATTACACCATCCTCTTGTAGGATTAATTAATCCATATTCTGAAGATTCGCAAAAACCTGATTTTGTTACATTTCCGTAGATTGGCTGTTCATTTGGATGAGAGTAATTTGACCATATAGATATTTTTTTGTTTTTCCACTTTTCATTTTCTTCTGGGCTTAACTCGAATGCAAAGTCAAGGTTTTCCTGAGTCTTAAACCAAGTTATATTTAAGAATTGTTCTTGATGAATTATATTTTTTGAAGTGTGTGTTGAAACTTCTATTCTTCCATATTGATTTTCAAAATAAACCTTATCTCCATCAATTATCCATTCTTGGCTACCTGCCTGAATCATCCAAACAATTAAAAATATACTTAAAATCCCAACTAAGATTATTACCTTTTTTTTACCCATTTTTTACCATCTTTTTAAGTTTATTATCTTTTTAAATATTCTCTTTTATATTTCATACTTTCATACTATTTAAACCGTTTGAATTTATTTACAATTGTTACTTTAAGATTTTCATTAGCAACAACAATAACCATTCCAGCTATTACTGAAACAATCAATATTCCTCCAACAATAAATAACCAGGCAGTTATTCCGAATATTTTTCCAGATAAATTATAAACTGTCAATGCTAAAGGAACTTCTCTAATTTCTGTTTTTGATTGTTCAGCCAAAGAAGTGATTGAAATTTTTCCCAAATATATTTTATCAAAAGATTCAGTATCTGTTATTGTCATAATTATTTTAAAAGTATTTTCAGAAGTTAAATTACAAATAAGCGTTGCATCACTTTCTATTACAAAGCATTCTTTTATTGGTTTGTTTACTAAAAAATCATGAGTTAATTTAAAAGCTCCACCTTCATGAAATCCTATAAATGGTTTTCTTAAACTTCCTGGAGTAATTGTTAAGGGATTAGTTATTCCTAAGACACTTGAAAATAATCCATATTCAATTATACTTGTTTTAGTTTCAAAACCTTGAAAAAATTGTCTATCCTTATATTTTTCAAAGAATAAAATTAAATCTTCTGTATTTGTTTCTATTCCTAAATCATCTAAAGTATTTACTATATCTGACATATGATTAATATTTAATGAACAAGTTTTAGAGAAATCTTGAATTGCTAATGGTTCTTTTGTTTTTACTTCTGAACATTTATCATTTATTTTTGCATATATTACTTCTCTGTCGAAATCACTATAACTTTTTGACCCATTTATATTTACTAATCCTACTACTGGTATTTTTTCAACTTCTGTTGATCCTCCTCCTCCTGCTCCTCCAGAAACTACAATTGTAGGTGTTGATACGTTAAAACTTAATGTTGATGAATTTTGATTGTTTGCTGAATCGTTTGCATAAATTGTCAAATTGAACATTCCTATACCTGTAGTTGTGGCGAGGTGATTTTTTGAAACTCCGCAAATATAAGAAACATTTGAATTAGTTCCATCTATTCCTCCACTTGAATTAAATATTGAATACCAACAAGCCTTTAATTCATCATCTTGTTCTGTTGAATTAAATATTATTGTTTGACTTGTTGAAGAATTTATTGAATTTATTGTGATATTTGGGGCTGTTGTATCGATAATCTGTTCTGCTTCTATTGAATAAATTGGTTCATACTCTACAAAATTCCTTACAACAAACCAATCATAAGACACATTGGCTCCTGCTCCTGCAATTACTGGAATTTTAACCCCATTTTGATTTAGATAAATTGTTCTTGAATGACTTCCATTATAATCAACAATAAATCCACCATCAGTATAAGCTGTATAATTTTGATTTAAAGATTCAATAAAATTAAAATCTAATTGGTCAGTGTGCCAATTTCCATCCAAAACGTTTGGGGTAACTCCAGTATTTCCTATTAAACTATTTGGAACTTCTCCAGTTGTTGAATCTGAATGAACATAACCAGTCTGTGATGAACCATCATCTTGATCTGTTTCATTATGTAATGTAATTCTGAATCTGTCTGTTAGGGTATAACCTAAATATTTTGATATCATACTTAAATTAGATAATGTTGTATTGAAGGTTTTATGACTTATCAAATCATTTGCTGAAATAGTAGTTACTAAAGAGGTATCATTTGAATAAAACCCCCCAGTTACTTGCCAATTATTTAAATTATTAAAATCATCACCCATCAAAAAAGCATTTTCTATATTTGAAGTTGTTTCAACTGCTGAATTATTGTAATACATATAAATTGAGGAGTTTCCTGATGCTTGAATATAAGGAACTTTTACCCAAATAATTGTATGGTTACTATCAAATTTTTCTTCTATCCAGTAATCTAATTCTGAATTTTCACTACCATTAAGAAACCTTAAATCACTGAAATTAGAACTCATCTTTGTATTATATGTTATATTCAACTTTACTGAATAATTAGTTAAATTTCCTCCTGAAAAATCTGTGATATTTATTTGTTTCTTGTTTTTCCAATCACTATTCCACCATTCCCATTCAGTAAAATTTGTTCCTAAAGCTTCAATAATCCAATCTAATTCTTCCATAGCTTGTTTTTTAGCCTCAACTCTCAAAGTATAATTTCCAACATCTAATTTTTTGAAATCAAATAAATTCCATTCTGATTTTGTTTTTATTTTTTCATCAACTGAAATTAAATTATCATTACAAACTTCAGAAGTTCCATTTATATTTGGAATGTAATAACACCCTTTTTCATAATTATTTGTGAATATTGAAAAATTAAAAGTGTTTAAAATATAAACATCATAATCTTGATTATTTTTTAATTTTAGTTTTTTATCATTGAAATTAATTTTATCTAATATTTTCTGTTTTGAAAATACTTGGACATCTAACTCAAAAAAACAATTAACTAAACACTGATCTGAATTTGAAGTTAATTTATATTTTGCTAGATTTTCTCCTTTATGATTTTTTACAAGAATGGTATTGTTTTCTGAATCATATATTTTTGTCTGATTTGCAGAACTAACTAAAAAACTCATTAAAAATATACTTAAAATTCCAACTAAGATTATTACCTTTTTTTTACCCATTTTTTTACTCGAATAGTTACATTTATAAAGAGAAAACCCTTTTTATGTGTTTCTATCTAGGGGGCTCTGCACGACAATGAAAAATTGCACGAAAACACCACGAATTGCACGGAAATGGATTTCTACAAAAAATAGAAAAGGAGGTGATTTATGAAAGATTTAAAAAATAAAGATTCTTTTGAAGAAGATACAAAAGAGGTTGAGATGGCGACAAAAAAAGGATGTAAACAACAAGGTAAAAGGCCACCAAAAAAGAAAGGTGGAAAATGCGGTTCAAAAATTAAGAAGAAAAAATCTAGCGTAGGAGTTATGAAAATTAGATTTGATGTTGGGAAAAAACCAAGGAAAAAATGAAAAAAGTATTTCTTGACACATGTGTTTTATTAGATTATTTTGAGAATAGAGATAGGGAAACTGCTTGTTTCGTTCAAAATTTAATAGATAATCCTAAAATAGAAGTTAGGACTGCTGTGTTTAACGTAATTGAAATGTTAGATAAAATTCAAGAAATAAGGCATATGGCAAAATTAGTTCAGAAAAGATACTCATTTGATGAAATTTCAAGAGATAGGCAAATTAAGAAACTATCTCCTACAGAAAGAGAAGAAATATTAAACGAATTAAATAACTTTTTAGAAGAATCAAAAATAATTACTTTTTATTTCAAAGAAATGGTTGGATATGGTGCAGTGATTGACGTTTTATCTAAGGTTGATTTAAAATCTCAAGATGCAGTAATCGTTACTACTTATTTAGATACAGATTCAGACAT
>Ga0224513_10001195_pt1 | contig 10411 bp, 13 predicted proteins | sample SF_May12_sed_USG_5_FD_169109 | JGI IMG/M metagenome (GOLD analysis project Ga0224513, IMG submission 169109) | Sediment microbial communities from San Francisco Bay, California, United States - SF_May12_sed_USGS_21 | ecosystem: Environmental > Aquatic > Marine > Sediment | place: USA... | reverse complement strand
CTCGGGCATTGTGAAGAACTGCGGGTGGAAGATGCCTTTGCGGGCCACCTCCATCATGCCGGAGGAGAACATCACACCAGCGAGCATGCCGAGACTGGCGATGACCATGATCACGGTCCGTGGCGCGACCCTTGAACCGATCGACGAGTTGAGGAAGTTGACCGCGTCGTTGCTGACACCGACGATCAGATCGGAGATGGCGAGCGCAAAAAGGACGACAATCGCGAACTCGAACATGTTCACCTCATTATTATCTTTTGCGGACCAGGCCACCAGATTTAGACGGGATGATTCTACACGTCATCAGAGGGAAAATTCGACGTTCGCGTTTCTATTCCAAACGGGGCATTGTGTGATTCCCACACCGGTCGTGTCTGTTACGATTCTGCGGTGAGAATCATCGTCAATCCAGCGGCAGATGGCGGGCGGCTCGGCCGCGAGTGGCCACAGATCGCTGAACACCTCTCGGAGAGCGGCCTCTCCGCACCGGTCGTCTTCACCGAGGCGCCGTGGCACGCCACCGAGCTTGCGGCGAAGGCGGTTGCCGAGGGCGTGCAACGAGTCGTGGTCGCGGGTGGCGACGGCACCGTCTGCGAAGCGGCTGAAGGTCTGCACCAGGCGGGCGGCGGCGAGCTGGCGATTCTGCCCCTCGGCACCGGCAATGACGGTGCGCGGACCCTCGGTGTGCCCGAGGATCTCGAGGAGGCGGCACGAGCGGTGGTCGATGGCCGGATTCGGTCAGTTGACCTCATCCGCATCGGCGACCACGTTGTCTTCAACGCGATCGGTATCGGCCTCACCGGCGACATCAACGATCGCGCGATGAGTATCAAGGCGGCCAAGGTCCCCCTGCTGCGTGGGATCCTCGTTTATCTGGTGGCCGCACTCGCGTCTCTTTTTCGATACCGCATGCAGAGAGTCCGGATGGTCGCTGGAGACCGGAACTACAACGGAACCATGCTGATCCTCGCGGTCCACGGCGGCCCGACCACCGGTGGCGGTTTTGCGCTGACGCCTGCCGCCGTGCCCGATGACGGTTTGCTCGACGCCTGTCTGGTGGAGGAAGTCGGCCCCTTCGGACGGCTGATGCGCCTGGCGGCCGCGATGAAGGGGGCCCTGGGCGCCAAGAAGGGAACCCACGAGCTGCAGGCGCCCAGGCTCGAACTCCATTTCTCCGAACCCCTGCCCGCCCATCTTGACGGCAACTCGGTGACCCTCGAGCCGCCGATAGCACGCTTCGAGGTGCTGCCGGGGGCGTTGAAGGTGGTAGTACCGAACGGGTAACCCAGACCACCTGATACTCGATTCTCGATACTGGATGCTCGATCCGCCCACCCCCCCCTTGATAATTCAGCGAGAGAAACTACCGATTCGCTGAATCGAGCATCGAGCATCGAGCATCGAGTATCCTGCTCACAGTGGTCAGCCAACGAGGAGTGCCCGGTGTCAACCCCCGAAGACATTGAACGTCAAAGGGATGTGTTACGAGCAAAGGCCATGGATCCATCTCGAATAGATCTTTCCCAAGCGGACGACGCGCTGGTACTGCGGGCGCAGAACGGCGACCACGATGCGTTTGGCGAGTTGGTCAACCGGCACCAGCGCCGGGTGTGGATGGTGTGCCGCCAGTATGTGGGCGCGGGAGAGGCCGATGCGTCCGCTCAGGACAGTCTGGTCAAGGCATTTACCAGGATCGGCGACTTCGATCGACGCGCTGCCTTTTCAACTTGGCTTACGCGAATCGCCATCAATACCTGCCTTGACGAGCTGCGCAGGCGGCGGCGGGAGGCGATTGTGGACGACGAGTCCGATGGTGACGAGGCGCCCAACCGCCTCGATCTGTTGCAGGATGGCGCCGCCGGGCCGGAAGGCCGGTCGATGCAGAAACAGGCAGTTGCCTCTCTTTTGGCCCAGGAGAAAGAGCTACCACCCCGTCAGCGAGAGATCTTCCGTCTCCGTTTCTACGCCGAGATGGAGCTCGAAGAGATCGCGTCAACGCTGGATGTCCACGTGGGCACGGTCAAGACGCAGCTGCACCGTGCGGTGCACAAGCTGCGGGAGGAGTTGGGAGAATACCGATGAAGAGCCATCTCGAAGAGCATGAAATCACCGCGGCGGTGGCCGGTCTCGAGCTCGAAGCGACGGTTGAAGAGCACCTCGGTTCGTGCGTGAGCTGCCGCCAGCAGGTGTCCGCCATGCGAGACGTCATTGATGCTCGGCGAGGGGATCTCGAGGCCGAGGCCCCTGACTGGGAGCGGCAACGGCAGGAGATTATGTTGCAGCTGCCGTCGATGCCGACCATCCGGTCCTCGCGGCGTCGCGTATGGGCTCGTCCACTGCTCGCCATTGCGGCGGTCCTGGTGGCTGCGATCGGCCTCAGGGCGCTGTGGGCGCCGGCGCCGGTGGTCGACCCGGGTGTTGTCTCCGAACTCCCCGTGGAACAGATTTTGGCCGAGGTTGACGCGATGTTGGCCGATGACTCCATTCCGGGCTTCGAGCTCCTGGACCAGGGGATGGATGATGCAGTTTTAGACAATGGAACGTCGTGAGAGGGCGAAAGTGGAGGCAGTCATGAAACAGACACTGATCATCATCGCGGTCCTCGCGGTGGCGGGCCCGCTGGTGGCGAATGACTTCGATCTCCCCCCGGGGAAGTGGTGGGAGAACCCGAGATTGGTGAACCATATCGGTCTTGCCGATGAACAGCAGGACCAGATCCGGGAAATCGTTTACCAACACGCGCGGAAGATGATCGACCTCAAGGCCGATGTCGACAGGGCGGGGCTCGATCTCGCGGACTCGGTCGACCAGCAGGAGTTTGACCCGGCGCCGGTACGAAGCGCCTACGCCGCTTTTCAGACCGCTCGCCAGAAGCTGGAAAACGAGCGCTTCGAGATGCTGCTCGAGGTGCGGTTGGTCCTGACCTACGAACAGTGGCGGAAAATCGAGGAAATCAAGCAGCGGATGAAACAGAACCGGCCGCAGCAGGAACGCCGCCCCGGCGCCCGCGGTCAGGGCCCGGAGGGAGACCGCCCCCCGGGATACTGAGGTCCCTGCTCACCCGCCCGATACTTGGTTCCGGATGTTCGATTCGCCTACGCACCCAGTTTGCCCGTAGATCACGCAGATTGCCGCAGATTACCAGAGGGAACACATCTGCGCGAATCTGCGTTATCTGCGGTGAAATATTTCGTGCCTCAAATCGAGATGGCCGAACCCCCAGTGGGAAGGGCTGCCAACACCAGAAATCGAGCATCGAGCATCGAGCATCCAGCACCCGGCATCGGTCGGGTGCGCGACTGGTATCTGTTGACACCAAGTCTCCTATCTGCTAAAAATAACGCCCCTTTGTGTAGGGGAGAGGTGTGGAATGACTGATTACGCGATAGTCGAACACGGCGGCAAACAGTACCGGGTCAGCCCGGGCGATGAGCTGCTGGTGGAACGCACCCAGCCCGATCTCAAGAAGGGCGACAACCTGCTCTTCGAAAAGGTCATGCTGGTGAGCCAGGGCGATGCCGTTCGCGTCGGACAGCCGACGGTTGACGGCGTGCTGGTGCGCAGCCAGGTGGTGGCGCCGGTCCGTGGCGACAAGATCATTGTTTTCAAGAAGAAGCGACGCAAGGGTTATAAGAAGACCCAGGGCCATCGGCAGGACTACTACAGGGTTCGCGTCGAGGCCATCGAGGCCTAGGGGGCATCATGGCGCATAAAAAAGGACAGGGCTCGAGCCGTAACGGCCGTGATTCCAATGCCCAACGTCTCGGCACGAAGGTCGGTGACGGTCAGCAGGTGACGGCGGGGACCATCCTCATCCGTCAGCGCGGCACCCGCTTCAAGCCAGGGAAAAACGTCATGCGTGGCGGCGACGACACGCTGTTTGCGACTTCCCACGGCTCGGTGAAATTCCAGAATCGGGGCCGTTTGGGCCGCTTCATCAGCATCGTACCCAACTGATCGGTGCGCTGAACCCACATGACATTTCAGGACAAGCGACCGAGCGCGGCGGTGTCGCGGCGGTAAGTGATGCTTGTCGATTCAGTACGGATCACGGTTTCCGCTGGTAGAGGAGGCAATGGCTGCGTCTCCTTCAGGCGCGAGAAGTTTGTGCCTCGCGGCGGACCAAACGGCGGCGACGGGGGCCGTGGGGGCAACGTGATCCTGGTTGTTGGTGAGGGTCTCAACACGCTCCTCCATCTCCACAACCGGCGCCAGGTGCGGGCGGAACGCGGACAACACGGACGCGGCTCGAACAAAACGGGCGCCGGTGGCGAGGACATTCGCCTCCAGGTTCCCCCCGGAACCGTGGTGCGAGACGCCACAAACGGCGAGGTCCTCGGTGATCTCGTGGAACATGGGCAGGAGATGGTGGTAGCGAAGGGTGGGCGTGGCGGACGTGGTAACACACGATTCGCCAGCTCGATCAATCGCGTTCCACGCACCGCTGAGGATGGGGCGGAGGGCGAGGAGTTGGAGCTCGATCTGGAGCTCAAACTGCTTGCCGACGTCGGTCTGGTGGGCCTTCCCAATGCGGGCAAATCAACCTTGCTCGCTCGGCTCTCTGCGGCACGGCCGAAGGTTGCCGACTACCCATTCACCACCCTCGAACCCCACCTGGGAGTGGTCAGCCCAAAGGGCGACGATCTTCGGACCCTGGTGATGGCGGACATTCCGGGCATCATCGAAGGAGCCCACGAGGGCGCCGGACTCGGAATCCAGTTCCTGCGCCATGTCGAGCGTTGCCCGGTGCTGGTCCACCTCGTTGATCTGGCGTCGGATTCTTCGCTTGGTGATCGAGTTGATACTATTCGTGGTGAGCTCGAGGCCCACACGGCGCCGCTCGAAAACCGGCCCTGGGTCCTGATAGGCACGAAGCTCGACGCGATCGCCGACCGCGAGGCCGGGCTCGCCGAGTTGGAGGCCACAGCGAAGGCCAACGGCGTCCAGTCGACCGCCATCTCCGCGGTCACCGGAGAGGGCATCGGCAAGTTAGTGGGAACGCTGTTCGATCTGGTCGAGGAGGCCAAGGAAAAGCAATGACACGGCGAATCGCGATCTATGGCGGGAGCTTCGATCCCTTCCATCTCGGCCATCTGGTGCCAGTGGTGCGTGCACAGGAGACCTTTCTCTTTGAGTCGGTGTACTTCGTGCCCGCTGGATCGCCGCCGCACAAGAATGTGGGGCCACTCACCCCGGTCACCCATCGACTCGCAATGGTCGCCATGGCGACGCTGCCCTACGACAATTTCTTCACCTCCGACGACGAAGTCTTCGCCCCCCAGCCGACCTACTCCGTGGAGACCGTTCGACGGTTCAGAGAGCGGTATCCGGATAGCACCTTCTTTTTCATCCTTGGTTCGGATTCCTTTTCACAGATCGCCTCTTGGGAAATGTGGGAAGAGCTGGTGGATTCGGTCCACCTCGTGGTTCTCCATAGGGCCCACATGTGGGGCAAGGAACTCGAGAAACGGGTGCCGGAACGGCTGCTGCCGCGGCTCCAACTCGTCGAACCGTTCGAGGAGGTTCCCGACCCCGAGGAGCTGACGATCTATCTGCTCAACCATGAGCCGTTTCCAATTTCCGGCACCTCGATCCGGAATCGTCAGCGTCGCGGACTACCGATTCGCGAGCTCGTACCGCACGAGGTCCACTCCTATATCGAAAAGTACGACCTCTACTCGCCGGCCTCGATGACGGAGGAATGATGGCGGACGCTCATCTGATGGATTCGCTCCGAACCGCTGCGCAAGCCGCAGCCGACAAGAAGGCGTTCCAGATCGTCGGCTTCGAAGTCTCCGACCTCACCTCCTACACCGACTGTCTTCTGATCTGCTCCGGTGCCAGCGACCGCCAGGTAGCTGCCATCGTCAATGCGGTACAGCGGCAGCTCAAGCAGGCCGGCAGACGGCCCCTCCACGTTGAGGGTGAGAGACGGGCGGACTGGGTGCTCCTCGACTATGGCGAGTTCGTGGTTCACGTCTTTACCGAAGAGCGTCGGATTTACTACGGACTCGATGGCCTGTGGGGTGATGCTCCGAAGCTCGATTTGGTGGCGCTCGGTATCGATGAGGGCCATCCACAGTGAAGGTTCGAGTGGCCTGGCTCGGCCGACCGAAGGCGAGCCCCTATGAACACGAGGTCGAGACCTACCGCAAGAGGGTTCATCGTAGGTGGCCGGCCGAAGACCGTCCGCTACGAACTTCCTCGGGTGGACGCGACAAGGACCCCGGTCGGGTGCTGCGACTCGAGGCCGATATCCTGGTTCGTCATCTCGAGCCCGGTTGGCGGCTCGTGGCCCTCGACGAACACGGCCAGACCCACACCAGCGACGCATTCGCGAAGCGGCTACAGAAACACGCGGACCAGGGTGTCGAGGGGGTGCTCTTCGCTATCGGCAGTGACATCGGCCTCGATCGAAAACTCGTCGCTCGGGCCGATGAAAAGCTCTCGTTGGGACCCATGACTCTGCCCCATCTATTGGCACGCCTTCTTTTGTGGGAGCAGCTCTCCCGCGCCGCCAACATTCTGGGAGGTGGTGCGTATCACCGAGTCGAAGTACAATGAGGGACGGTCGAACGGAGGCCTGGAGGCCGCAGTGTCGTGGACGGAATGGAACCGTCCTTTCGGAGGACTGAGCGATGAACAAAAGACAGCGAGAGCGCTATCGCAAGCAGCTGGTGGCGAAGAGGGAATCCCTCCTGCAGCTCGTCAAGGCGGCACGCTCCAGCGAAACCGAAGCCAATGACAAAGAAGCGCCGGATCTCGGCGATCGTGCCCTGTCGACGGTGATTCGTGATCTGAGCTATCAAGTCACCGCAAAGGAGCGAGACATTCTGCGCCGGGTGGATGAAGCCCTCGATCGTATCGAGGACACCACGTATGGGACCTGCGTTTCATGCGAGAAAAAGGTCCAGTTGGGCCGTCTCGACGCCGTACCGTGGGCGCGTCATTGCATCGAGTGTCAGGAGCTGCAGGATCGTGGAGAAATCTGAGCCTTCTCGATCACCGGCCCCCATCACCCAATCATGATCCGGATAAACCGAGCCAGAGCAACGTTTCAACCGTCGATCAGACCATTTGGGGCGTTGTGGTGAGCGCGCCGGTCTATCTCGTCGCCTCGTCCGATGATTACCTGCTTGAAGAGGCGCTCGGTGAGACGGTGCGCGAAGTATGTGCTGAGTTTGGGGATATCGAACCCGAAACCATGCCCGAAAGTTTGACGCCGGAGGACCTCGCCGTCGAGCTCTGTTCTCCTTCTCTCTTTGCCCCCCAGCGCGTCCTGGTGGTGCCCGAAATTCGCGCCTGGATTGACATACCCGCGAAGCGTTCACCGGATCTACGTCCGGCCGAAAAAGCCGTTGTGGATGCTGCGCCGGTGCTGCAGGTATTGGGCGAGGGGATCGCCGAGGGCATTGCCCTGGTCATGGGAGCGTGCTGCCACGGCAAACCTAAGGGTGCGCTCGTGGATGCGGTTGACGCTGCCGGCGGATTTCGATGGCAGCCTGTTCCTGATCCACCCAAACCGTGGGAAGACGCCGTTCTGTCGAGGGAACAGGAAGCGATGCTCCGAAAGCTACTTTCAAAGGTGGCCGGCGATGTCCGGTTCACGCCGGAGGCGACTCGACTGCTGCTCGAACGTCTCGGTTTCGCCCCCCGGTTGCTCGTTCAAGAGGGACGGAAACTGGCAGCGGCCAACGTCAACGGGATGGTTGACGAAGAGCTGGTGCTGGCCCTCAGCTTTCCCCAAGAGCGCTCTCTCGACGTTGTTTGGGATGCGGTCTTCGAGCGCCAGGCTACGCCGGTTCTCGACATCATGGCGGCCACCGAGGCCGGCATTCAGGTGCGTGATAGACAGGGTCGACCGGTCACCTCCAAAGGCGTCCCGCAAATCATTTTCAGCCAAGTGGCGTCGATCCTCCAGAACCTCCTCTATCTGAGAAGGTTGGCCGCAGAGCACGGATTCGTTGGGGAAATGTCGACCGATAAGACTCGCGATGACTTCTGGTACCCGCGGCGATTCAAGAACGGGCTCGGTCCAAAGATCGTGGAGCTCGTGAAGGCCGACGCGCCATCACCGATCCAGCGAACGGGCGGGAGGGCGCCGACCCTCTTTGCGCTCGGACGGCTGTTCAAAGGAGCCGGACGTTACACCGACGGGGATCTGGTGCAGGCTCTTGCCGGGGCCGGCGTCGTCGAGACCGCGTTGCGCGGTGATATGGCGGCGGAAGCGCTCTCCCTGTGGATCGCGTCGACTCTCAATTAATCTGCCATATCCCCCCGATCCTGGATGCTCGATGCTGGATACTCGATCCTTCCATCTAGCTCGATTTGCCCGCAGATAAAGGAGAAACTGCAGATTCACGCTGATCCGAGAAATCTGATGAATTATCGAATATTCGGGTGATTTTCTGTTTCCTCTTGGTAGGGGGCGGACGGCGCGAGTATCGAGCATCGAATATCGAGCATCGAGTATTGCGCATCCAAATGCCCAGGCACTTTGTTCTACGCTACGATGATTCGTCACCTCGACAGGGGAGCATTGTGAGCAAATGCGAATCGACGATCGATGAGCTTGCGGAGGCTCGTGAGAGAGTTCGGAGGTTGGAGGCGGTAGTCGAGGCCGGATTGATGGTCAACTCGACCCTCGATCTGGCCGAACTTGCCGAGCACGTTATCTGCATCGCAACACGGCTCATTCATGCCGAGCGCGGGAGCCTATTCTTGGTTGACCGGGAGACCGGCCGTTTGCGATCGATGGTTGCCCAGGGTCTGACCACAGGTCCTCTGACGGTGGAGGTGGGTGAAGGCATCGTCGGTGCAGTGGCGGCGTCGGGCGAGGCAGAAATCCTGGACGATCCATATCTTGATTCACGGTTCGACCCCAAGGTCGACCAACTTACCGGGTTCCAAACGCGGTCACTGCTGACAGTGCCGGTTCGTGACCGAGAAGGATTGATGATCGCGGTGCTGCAGCTCCTCAATCATCGGGACGGGAACTTCTCAGTTGCGGACGTGGAGTTTCTGGCCGAACTCGGGGTTCCATTCGCGATCGCGCTGACAACGGCCGATCTCCACCGGGAGATCGTAGCCCGAGAACAGCTGCGTCGCGAGGTCCGGCTTGCGGCCGAGATCCAGCGGGCCCTGCAACCCGAGGGCCGTGCCGACATCCCGGGTCTCGAGATCGAGGTCCTCTTCGAACCCTGTCACGAGGTAGGTGGCGACTACTGGGATGTCATCCCGGTCGGCAATGACCGCTGGTGGATTGTGGTCGCCGATGTCTCCGGCAAGGGTGTTCCGGCCGGCCTCGTGGCGTCAAATATCCAGGCCTGTTTGTGGTCTCGGCGTACGGTGTCCGAGCCCTTGACCTCGATTATTGCTGACATCAACGAAATCCTCTGCCGTCTTACCCGCGGTCGCAAATATGCCACCCTGGTGGCGGCGGAGTGGAATTCTGCGAACGAGACCCTGACCTGGGTCAGCGCCGGCCATCCGCCATTGATGCTGAGGCGGAACCGTTCTGTCCATGATTATGGAGCTACTGGCCGTCCAATCGGCCTTCTCCGCGACCAGAGCTTCGAATCCGAAAAAGCGTTGCTCGCCAAGGGCGATACGGTACTGCTTTATACCGATGGCCTCCTCGAAGCGGGCGGCATCGGAGGCTCTGATGAGTTTGGGCTCGACAGAATCCGCGCCTGTTTCGACGTCGATGGGAGCCCACGTGATGTGATCGAGAGGCTCACCGCCGCCCTCGCGAATCATATTGATGGTGGCGAGCCTGAAGACGACGTTACGCTCGTTTGTCTGCGGCGGAAGGGCGCTGAGAATTGACGCTCTTCTGACTTTGCATGGGGAGTCGGGCTTCCGGTTGAGCTTTCAGCTCTGCCGTGACAAGTCGCCCTACGGGCTCCACTGTGACTACAGTAAAATGAGACACCATGGTGGACAAAAAGATGATTTGGGTGGTGGACGACGATCCGGCGATCAGGGAACTCGTGACCTTCATGGTGACGGAGGCCGGGTATGAGGTCGACGCCTTCGCTTCCGGGGCCGAGGTTCTGGCGAGCTCGGGCGGACCGCCGGACGCCATCCTCCTCGATCTCATGATGCCCGAGGTCGACGGCGTGGAGGTTCTCAAGGAAGTTTCCCGGCTCCATCCGAAACTTCCAGTCATCATGGTGACTGCTGACCACGACGTCCGGCGAGCCGTCGAGGTGACCAAGCTCGGGGCCTACGACTATTTGACCAAGCCGATCGATCAGGAACGGCTCCTGACCACCCTCGGCAACGCTCTGTCCCACGGCAGCCTGGCAAAAGAAGTGGAACGTCTCAAGGAAGAGCTTTCGGATCGCTACCACCTCCGCAGCATCGTCGGTTCGTCGACCGCCATGCGGAAGGTCTACGATCAGATCGA
>Ga0224513_10001194_pt1 | contig 10411 bp, 7 predicted proteins | sample SF_May12_sed_USG_5_FD_169109 | JGI IMG/M metagenome (GOLD analysis project Ga0224513, IMG submission 169109) | Sediment microbial communities from San Francisco Bay, California, United States - SF_May12_sed_USGS_21 | ecosystem: Environmental > Aquatic > Marine > Sediment | place: USA: California... | reverse complement strand
GAGACGGGACCCGGGGGCGTGGACTCGCAATTACTTGAAGTCGCTTGCACCAGAGATGTGAACGGTAACAACTTCTCCAAAGGCGTTCAGGACTACCCGTTCTCAGTGGGAGGAGCATGGTCGTTTGTCCCGGCCAAATCATACTTCCGCATGAGGTGCACCGTCACTAACGCTGATACAAGCCAGCCTACTACAATTGACAATATCGCATTGGCAGATGGCTTTTGCAACAACCTATTCAACAACGCTTATTTCAGAGCCGGCCAGCAGGATGTTTCTCAAATCACATCATTCCTCCCTCAAGCCGCCATGGTCAAACACCGCCTCCATAAGTCCGGTGCATGGACTAAAACTGTCGGCAGTGACTCTCAAAACCTTGAGCCCAGTTTTCGAAAGCGTGTTCACCGGATTGCATCTAATGGAAGCGACCCTCTCGAACCCGATTTACCATACCTAGCACATCTCCCAGGAGCAACTGTGAGCCAAGCGCAGGTGGACGCGAACGGTGATGTCGTTCTTGCTAACGCATCTCTATTTGCTAACATCAAAGAAGGCGACACATTTACTATTGCTGGTGATACGGCCGGGCCGGGCGGAGGACCAACCACTTACACTGTTGTAAACGCGCCAATCGACGATGACGGTTCAACCATGGTAGCCGAACCCGAGACTGCCTCAAGCGGACAAGGTCCCGTGTTATTCAAAAGACCAAACCCCCGCAATTATCAGAAGAAGAATCAACTTGAATTCATCTTCCAACCACCACTCGGTATTTTCGATTACGATCAACCTATGTATGGCGGCGACTACCGCATCAGCTTGAATCCCATTAGCAACTTCCAACAGGCTGCGATTGAGTCACTCCATTCGCTCTCTTCTACCGCGGGCAATTTCAAGTTTGAAGTAACCGACCTCCATTTCTATGTCGCTCTCGTCCGCATGAACAACCCCCTTGACTCTGTCATCCGCTTGAACCTGACTGAATGCGCCATCCAGACCAAGGCATACTCTAAAACGCTCGATTTTACAGTCCCGCCTTCTACTTTCGGCATCGCCGTTTACTTGCAGGACACCGCGGCTGGATCTGACACGCGCGTGCCGCCCAACATTTTCAAACTGATTAGCGGCGAGGATGAAGACCTCCGGCAGTTCCAGATGACGTATGCTAATATCTCCAAGCCGTCAACCGATTGGAGCACCGAACTTGGGGATGGTAAAAATTACATGATCCAACGATACTATGATACGCTCTCCAACGCTGGCCTCACTCTGGAAAGTGGCGGTACCGAGACATTCGCCGACTGGCTTTCACGTGGCGGCTTGTACTTCTACACATGGCTTCGCGATTCATCCGACAGATCAACCCACTTGCAAATTCGCACATCCTATGGAGCTCAACCGACAAGTGCTCTTGTCCACGTGTGCGCATTATACAGCAAGGTAGCCGAGATTAGCAGCTCTAACGGTAGGATAACGGCCGTAAGTCAGCTCGCAGTTTGAGTCACTATATAAGCACTCTAAACCTTTAAAAAGCCCCCCCAGCGCACACCAGTTGGGACGGCGAAGGGGTGCAATAATAAATTAAAAAACCGAAACTATTTTTTTACACACTAGTATATAGCATTCATTCCTCTCAACATGCCTAGACGTGTTAAAACAAGAAGTGTGAGACGCCCTTCCAAACGGAACGCGGTGAGCAGGCGCCGTAGACAGCGCGGTGGATCATTTTGGGGTTCATTGAAGCGGTTTGGTAGCTCGGCCAACAAGTGGTTGAAGAAGACGCATGCATTGTCCAAAGGGGCGAAGCTAATAGGCCTTGCTGGTGTTCCTTATGCTAATACGGCTGGGAGCGCATTATCTATATTAGGATATGGTAAGAAAAAACGCATGGTACGACGACGACGACGCAAGGCGCGTGTCGGCTCCGGAACTTCACTCCCGGGCGGAAAATACGGCTCAGGTGTCAGACTAGCAGGCAAGCGGAGAGTTGGTTGTGGGATTAAAAAAAACATTCGGGGGATAATGTATTGATCGCCCATAAGCACGGCAAAGCCGCTAGCATCGGAGATGCGCAAGCCCATGATGAATATAACCAAATCCTCCAGAAGATGTATAGAACACTCGGTCGTCGAGTGACAACGGGTCAACAGCTTCACAAAGTTGGTAAACGGATCCTTGGCAAATCGTTCATTGGTGTCTATCCACAGGATACAGTCCCCAAGACTCTGAAAAATGGTGATATGATGATTATTAACACTGATGTAGCAAAAGGAAAAGGACAGCACTGGATAGCGGCCTATGTAATGAATAATACTGTACATATTTACGATTCATTCGGCAGGCCAAGCCCCAAGGTTCTACCCATGTTTCTCAAAAAGTTAAAGCATCGATACGCCGATAGCGACGGCGATGCAGAGCAGCCAAAAAAGAGTGAAGATTGCGGGGCTCGGTCAATGGCCTGGCTCTTATATGCCAAGCAGGATCTCCAAAAAGCTATGCGAATCTGATGCCCACGAAGGGGCTCAATATAAAATACAGCTGGATATTTTTTTGCCAGCATTATATAAGGCATACAAGAGGTGAAGCCACGATGTCAAAGTTTCTTTTGACTGGCCAAAAAAATGCGACCGTTGATTATTTGACGATTGATTCACTCCAAGCGAGTTTGCCATTGCGCTCAGATGCCAGTAAGAATATAATTTCTGGCCTGGTCTCCCAGAACGAAGTCCTAAATCTAGGCACCAATCTTATCACCGAGAAAATTACTGGACAACATATCTCAACACCGGCAGAGAACCCAAATCCAGGTAGTAGCTCGTTATATTTCAAAGCTGACAATAATCTTTATATCAAAAATGCAGTCGGCATTGAGGTACAGGTCGCTACCGGAGGCAACAGCTCAGGCTCTAGTTGGTCGTGGAACGACACCAAGGATGCGCCGCCAAATCCGGGAGAAATAAGGTCTAACAACACCACGCCAAGCTTGGTGGAAACTATATGGATTTCTACACTCACCACGGTGGGTAACGATATGCGACCACTGCTACAAACCCTGGAGTCTGGTGACCTGATTTATCTCTGTGACGCGAATAGTACGAATTGTAAGCTCTACAATATTATGGATGGGATAGACGAATCCTCATATTTTACATTGACAGTCAATCTGGAAGACCAGAGCAGTACAGCCGCTTTTGTAAACGGAGAGAGCATCAATACAGTTTTCTATATCAAAAACAATCCGTTCGACCAGAGCCTCAATATAACGAACGAAGTTGCGTTCAAGAAGCTCACGGTCAAAGATCTCGCAGCCACTCCGCCATCGCTGGATATAAAAACAACCGACGCAGCTACGATTGCTGACGCCCGCGGTGCCCTACGTTTTACAGACCAAAACGACAATGCAGCAGTGAAAATTGAAGTGAATGCCGGCGGGACTGTTATTGAGGATCAACGTCCTGGTGGTTTACTAGAGATGATCACCGGCGTAGATGGCTTTGCAATTAATGCTTCTCAAAGCCGTACTGACTTCACAACGGCCATGAACTGTCCAAGTTATCAAACGTCAGGCCAACCTGGATTACTGGTTCAGTTGGTAGACGATGAAAATTATGTTATCTCCTCGGATCCACACGCTCCGATGGCCAAAACAGATAATATTTTGATCGGCAAATTTGTTGCCCCTGATTTGGAAGGTAAGGAAAACACTCTCATAGGCTTTGGCACTGGTAATAAGCTAGTAAACCAAACATACAACACTACCGTAGGAGCATATGCTTTGGCTGAGGCTAACACCAGTTACAACACAGTAATTGGTGCTTACGCAGCAAATATCACCAAGGGTCAACGCAACACAATAATCGGCGCGCGAGCTTTGCAATATAACGATACGACGGACACTAACGATAATGTGGTGATTGGAAACTCTGCGGCTTCCAACGTTGACGACGGTACTAACACGGGCAATGTCATCATTGGCTCTATCGCTGAGATGGCGAACAATGTCGATAACTCCATCGCGATCGGCTACAATGCAATTGTCACGACCAACTGCTCCATCGCGCTTGGCTTCGAAGCAAATGTCACGACCGCCAATACCATGGTTATTGGCAACAATGTAACGGAAGAAACCATCCAGCAGATATTGCCCGGCAAATCTGAGACGTGTGACATAGGCGCTGTTGGGTCAGAGTTCAAGGATGCCTATTTCAGCGGTACAATCAACGCTGGGGCATTAGCAGGTAACAGCATCCAAGTGGCTAATGCTACCAACACCAATACATTGACCTTCACGGGCACAGAAGACAGAAACCTGGACTTAAAAAACATATACACTGAACCTTGCACAAGTACACTCATCGTACCACCAGCGCTTACTATATCCTCAGAGGTGCCCAATCCAGAGTGGTACGTCCAAGCCAGTAGCACCGTTGGCAGTAGCGCCGTCTCTCCTTACAAAGCATTTGATGGTATTGACTCTACACTATGGGTATCCGATATATATTTCACAGCATTAGCGATTGAGAGCAATCGTCGGTACAATTGGACAACTGGAGACTACAACTCAGCAAACCCTAACGCTGTAAGCACGACTTATGACGGTACAAGCATTTATTACGGCGAGTGGATTCAGTTCAGAATTCCAGACTCATCTCAGCCTATAGAAATAACACAGTATGATATTTATGGGAATGATGGTACGGCATCCGGCGAAAAATATACCCCTTCCAAATGGAGGCTGTTCTCGTCGTCTGACGGCGTAACATGGACATCTGAAGATGCGGAAATATCTACCACTTGGGGTACGGAGGAGCTTTTCAAAACGATAGTGTTAACGACACCCACTAATCAAGCCAGATATTTCCGTATTGCAATATCCCAAATTGGGGCTGGTAGTCTAAGTGATTTTAAGAATGTTGCCAACGTGTTAGAATTGTCATTTACATCACTTGCGGACATTACTTGTGTGAATGTAGATGGCCGATTGCATGTGTCCGAGAATGTTGAGGCTTACAATGGTTCATTTCAGAGCATGTCAATTGCTGGGGACTTAGCCGTTAATAATATCATCCCCAACACGGACAACGGAGCTAAACTAGGGAGTGAAACATCCAGGTTTTCATCTGCTTACTTCGGCGGCGAAGTGCAGATATCAAATGAGACGAGCAAGACCACACTCACACACACGGGCACTGAAGACACAAATTTGGATTTTAACTTAGTACAAAGCAAAACAGGTGGCGCGGGATCATCAATACCTCCAAACTTCTCGGCTACTAATAATACAGGCCAAACCACGGCCACTTTGACAGATGGAGCAGGCACATGGACTGCAAAACAAAGCTCAGCCCCCACTGGTACCGCACATTATGTATATAGAGCGTTTGATGCGGGTACCGTCGGTAAGCCAATACCAGTGCTTGACACATTTTGTAGGTCGGCGCAGGGTGTTTACGATGTAGTATCTGGCGATTATACTGTCACTCAAACTAGTGCAAAAACCTTAGTTCAGGGAGGATCGGTATATGACGGCGAATGGATTCAGATACAGTTTCCAGCTCCTTATGAAATCTCAGGGTACACAATTGGCGGCCGTAATGATGGCACTGACCAAATTGGTTGGACTAATTACGGTGCGTACACGAGTCCAAATACATTCAAAATATTCACATCGGAGACAGGTGCAGATAACACATGGGTAGAAGTTGATAACCGCTCGGGACAGACCGCAGTATCATGGACTGTCCCAGATATCCAACCTTTCAATTTAGCAGCGCCTGTAACCGCCACATATTGGCGCCTAGCCGTAAGTAAAATCACAGGGAACACTCCTTCTCCACGAACAGATACTGGTTTCCTCTCTGTCGGTGACTTACGGTTTCTCACCACACAAGAATGCCCAGCCGCGGGCTGCATTATTCTTGGTACCAAGACCGATATACAAGGTGATTTGACTGCTAACAATACCAAGTTAAATGCAAATCTCGATGTAGCTGGAACCGCAACAATTACAGGTGACATTACCAAGAACATAGCCGTGGCACAAGCGAGTTTGACGGCGAACACAGTACCGTGTGTTTTTGCGGCTGCAGATACATATACGCCAATCAGCTCATCCGGCTTTAACGCAACGCTTGCCAACGACTTCATCATTACACCAGTCGGTGGTCAGTTAACGTACACAGGAGCAATCACAAAAGTGTTTTCGGTAAATGCGTCATGGTCGTGGGAAACCACTGAAGGTAAGAACGAAGAGATCGTTATGGGAATTCATAAGAATGGTACAGTGATACCTACTGGTCAGATGCAGTGTGTGTTGGACGATACGAACAGTTATCCACGCAATGCATCTTTGACCCATTTAGTGAACCTCAACAACGGCGATAGCGTAAGTTTGCTAGTGAAAAATGTAAACGACACATTCGGGGTTATTATCGGATATATGCAGTTCGCCGTTGTTGAGGTTGGGGCACCGAGCGTTGCGCCCGCTTGATTAATGAGCAAATCGATTAATCCTGCGCTGTTATATAGGGCTCTTGGATGAGTCGATGGTACTATCTCGTCAATTTATCAGTGCAACAATAGCAGAGGAAAAACCCAACGTTTGGACATTACGAGTAACCTGGAGTTATTATTCTTTAACCACTTGGTCAGAGGTATCGGTACACCAGACGCTCCAAGAAGCAAAAGACAGGTTGTTAATCATCCGCTGTCCGAGTTTACAGATCGTGAATAAGGATAAGGTTGTTATATCGCTATGAGTGACGATACCGGTAGGGAACGACTTTACACAATCCACGGGCTGTCGGAGAGTCAAACCTTAGACGTAATCGAAGCAGACGCGGCAGCGATGAGATCATTAGAGCGCCTTGAAACTAAATATAATGAGCGTATGAGGATGTTCTTAGTGGTGATCTGTCTCATGGGAATTGTGGGCTGGCTAAATATCATCAGTTGGGGCGTTATTATCGGTCTTAAGTTGTACCCATGAAGGCAAAAAAAATAATGGGGAGTTATATTTTTTTGGCTTACTTCTTTTTCGCTGGCATGCGTCTCTTGGTCTTCTTGACTGGTGAAGGTGGTGCTGAAGTTGGAACCAAAACACTTGATGCCTCACGGGTGAGGGTCAATTGGTCGGGTACGCCTTCGTCGCTGCTCTCTTCTTGTGTCGGCTCAGCCTTCTTGCGTGAACGGGTTGGCAAGCTCTTTTGGAACTCGAGCGTGAGTTTGCGTAGCTCACCGGCGAGCTTTGCAATTTTCATGAGCTCTGCCCGATACCGAGTCGCTGATGATTTGGTGTTTTTGTTAACCAAATTGTTAAAATTATACTGCGTTGACTGTACGAGCATCGACAGCTCGGCATGCTTTGTCTTTAAGAGATCAGCGCTCATCGTTGACAGTGTTTTGCGTTGGCTTGGTAGCTTGGTACGTTGCTATATACTACGAGCAATTATCGTTTGAAATAAATTAATTAAATCCAGCGCTATATATAGACCACACGCAATGTGTTGGCTATGGAATTGTTTTAAACCTAGGAAGCCGGAGCAACCGCTACTAGTTGACTATGAAGATTTGTTCAACGACACTAGAGAGCCCCTGGTTTTTGAACCTGATGATTACCACTACAACCTTGTCTTTGAGCCGTGGGACGAAAATGACCCGAATATACTTCTCTGACCAACTTTTTAGTAGTATATATATAACAATGATGCTTCAACGACACCACACGACCGGTCTCCATCAAAGAGGTGCGGGTAGTATCATCCCATCTCGACGACCCGGGGAAAAGCATGTTATGCTTTATACGCCCGAGGGGTGGCGATACGCGAGTTATATGGGGCCCGGTACCAACCTCAAAGAACGAATTCGCGATGGCATCGGACCTGTGACAGAGTCCGACAAGGTTGCCCAGGCCCATGATCTCAGATACAACTTCGCTGACTCGCATCAAGACATCAGAGCGGCCGATGAGAAGATGATCTCCAAGCTGGATGAGATATCTAAGAACAAGGGCGATTACAAGGTTAATATTTGGCAGGGTAAATACGGGATTAAAGCCAAGATGGCTCTCGAAAATAGTGGGCTTGCAAAACCCGAGGACTTCACCACATTTGGGGAATGGAAGCAAGACAGCCCAGAGGACCAAGCGATGATGCGCGGCAAACTCACTGAACTCGAACAAGAAGGCTTTGGCCGTGACAAGAAGACTGGTCAGTTCACAACATGGCGGCAGCACGTGGCCGAGTATCGCAAAAAGCACCCCAAGATGAGCTACAAGCAATGTCTGAAGGCCGCGTCCAAGACATATCGCAAGTGATCGCCGTCCACCAGCAACTTATTTTTTTGCCCCCCGGTGCCTAGAATACAAGCAAATTGGGCACCCCATATACCGTTCCTTTAGTATAAAAAAATAATAGAGCCCCCAAAAACATTCTAAAGAAACCCATATATAGGTATATACGAGAGTGCCTGAATACAAGCAAATTGAGACACCATGCCACGAACAGCGAAGCAACACAACCGTAACCAACGACGATGGGACGCCGACTTCATGGATGTGCATTGTGAGTACAGCCCGTTTGAATGCTCCACCATGGTTGACCTGATTGCCGAGGGTAACTGCGAGCACATCGACCACATGATAACTCAACTGAGAGTTATGAAGCGATTGATCAAACGACGCGCCAAGCTTGAGCTCAGCATGCCTGCGTGGGTACCCGAGCCCAAGCCAGCACCAGAGCCGAAGCCTGAGCCTGAGGTTGAGCCTGAGCCTGAGGAACCGAAGCCTGAAGTTGAGCCTGAGGTTGAGCCTGAGCCTGAGCCTGAGGTTGAGCCTGAGCCTGAGGTTGAGCCTGAGCCTGAGGTTGAGCCTGAGCCTGAGCCTGAGGAACCGAAGCCTGAGCCAACACCAGAGCCACAAGAATTTGACAGCGATGAAGACAGCAGCGATGAGGACAGCGATGACGACAGACCTGTGTACATCACCAAGCCAGGCGCAAGGTTTGGTCTGTACTACAAATCGAAGGCAGACCGCAAGCGACGAGAACAAGCACTGGCCAAACGACTCAAGATAGCGGAGGCTGAGCGCAAAGGACGGGAACGAGCGGAGCGCATCCGCGCCGGCTGGGGTAAACGGTGCCATACACAGCTGAATATTTGTCGGCGACGTCTGGATCAAGCCAAATCTAGGACCGGCAAATACTGGGAGGCGGCCGTGCTGTGGTGGGGTGAGCGTGTGCGATGGTGGGACGCACGCTTGGACCAAACCGAGCCGCCAGACATAATTGAGATGACTGAGCGATCAATTGAAGAATTGGAGCGAGCCGCAGAGGACCACAACGAACGTAAAATGGAAGATAAATTTGGTAGCAATTGGGAGGAGAAATGGGAGCAGCATTTTAGAAACAGACAACGATGTGATGGGAGCAAGTCAGAAGCTGAGCGGGTCTTCAGAGAGTTTGGTAGCCAATTACCAACCAAATATACAGCAAGCGACATCAAGAAGGCTTACCGCAAGTTGGCCTTAGTTCACCATCCCGACAAGGGTGGAGACGAGGCAAAATTCAAGCGGTTGCTGGCCGCATACTTGACGCTGAAGGGTGTGTGTAGATTGCAGATCTGAGATCTGCGGGTGGGTAGTTAGATTAGGATAGGTAGGTAGGTAGGTAGCGCCGGTGGGTAGTGTACATATATAGGGTAGTATAAAATTAAAAACCTTGCGGCAAACGCAAACCGGAGGTTTTTTTGAGTCGCCCAACCAACCAACCAACATACCAGCCAACTTGCACCGGAGGCGATGCGATCCGACGGAGTCGGCCGCGAAGCAGGAAGCATCGTCGCGACGGCCGTTGGCCTGCGAAGCAAGCGATGCGAGCCAAAACATTGGACACCAACCAACCACCAGACTCAAGTAAAATGACCATTTGACCAAATTTTGGACACACCCTATTGCCGCTACAATACCAAATATTCCCCAACATACAGTGTATAGAGCTTGCCACATATATAACATACCTCAAAATGTCCATTTGACCAAAATCCAGGCATAGCCCAAAATAAATTGGGTGTGTTGAAAATTTATACTGGCCGACCATGTAAATATTTTTTTGGCCCCGTTTTAGTTTTTGGTATGCCTAGATTTCACTCATATGGTCACAATATGGCAACCCTCAACTCCACACACTAACCCTATATCATCTCTCAGCCCATATATTCTTAGTTAAAAACGCTATTTAAACGATGCCTAAAATATAGTATAATGGACATGCCTAAAATGGACGAAAAATGTGGGTACTACCCATATTATGACATTTAAACGACCGACCGCAACAGTGCCCCCCTCAACCTAGCCCTTAACTTGGATGATGCGGCTATTATTCTCGAATATGATAGGCCTCGCGATTTATGGAAGGTT
>Ga0224513_10001193_pt1 | contig 10415 bp, 13 predicted proteins | sample SF_May12_sed_USG_5_FD_169109 | JGI IMG/M metagenome (GOLD analysis project Ga0224513, IMG submission 169109) | Sediment microbial communities from San Francisco Bay, California, United States - SF_May12_sed_USGS_21 | ecosystem: Environmental > Aquatic > Marine > Sediment | place: USA... | reverse complement strand
GAGTGTCCGCTTCTGGCCGTAGGTCGCCGTTGACCAGTTCGCTATGAGCGTCTCCTTTGGAGAAAACTGATCCTCAAACTCGGTGCATAAACGGTGTAAATCAACCCATTAGAGACCCCCATGCCCATGCTGAATTTCTCGCGTAGCGGGCATTTATTATATGAATCTAGTCGTTAGTACAATGGCTGAGGTTCGGACAAACCTTAAGATTCAATAACGGTTTTAGGCTCAGGATGGGTCTCAACTATTTTTTCTTTCAACTTATTGTGGAACTTCCAACTCGATGGTGCCAGACACTTGCACGCTGAAGGTTTGTACGCCCGGTTCGATGGATGGGGCTGCTACCGCACTATTCTCCATCATCGCGGCCGCGCGCATGCGAATAGGTGCCGATGATTGACCCGAAGTGATGATGTCTATGTTGACGATCCGATAGCCCGTACGCCCTAGCTCCACCTTGATCTGTTCCCCGCGACTCTTGAATCGATTCAGAGCCTCAGCAATGAGCCTGCGCTCGACTTTGTTGCGGCGCGTTGGTGATACGGTATAACGTAACGATGCAACGGATAAACGACCCTGCAATTCCCCAATTAGTGCGCTAAGCGATGTGGTCTCGGTACTCTCTAGACGTATCGATTGTCGGATCTTCCAACCGCTGATGCTTTGATTATGATATAGAGGGTCCTGCCGGTAGTTGAGGGTTTGCACCTTTATGGAATTGCTCTTCTTTGCTAGATCGACGGCCCAGCCAATGTTGCGATTGACCTCATCGGCTATCGTGGATGGCTTTTGTCCACTGCGTTCGCTGTACATGACCACTACAAGAGTATCATTCTCGACTTCCTCGACCGCGCTGACCTGGAAATTTATCCGGTCGTAACTCTGAGGGGTTTCATGAGCGACGGCCGTTTTTGTAGCGACGAATGCAACAAATAAAGCTATCACGAGAGGCTGAATGTAAATCATGATTATTAATCTCCCTTTCCGAGGTTATTGTAAGGTGATGGACATCCTTCGATCAGTTTCGTTCTTTTTAAGGAAGGCAGGAGATAATAACAATATCTCCTCTAATTTATAATTAAATAGCGTCCGTCAAACGCAAACCGAAAACCCACAGCCTGTCCTCTTCCGGATTCAAGGTTAGATATTGTCCAGGTTTGCTGGGCGTCCACTTTTGGCCGGAGAAGGAAGCTCGTGGCTCAACTTTCAGTGTCTGCTTACGAGAAATCAGGCTTTCACCTGGGAGTAATAGGCCTCTCAATTCGACTTAGAGCAATCCTGGTTACACGCCCTAATTCAATCCAAATAACTCGACAACAAACAAGCGGAAGAGATCCGCATCAAAATAAATCAAGTCTCGTGTGAGCATTCGTGTATGATCACCGGCTCTTCTCGGTGCTAATCGGACCGCATCGTCATTAATTGGGTAATCCATCTTGATGCTCTGCCCGACAATTTTGTGAATCCGCTCTGACCGCCTACTCAAAGCAATACGCTTTACAGGCATTTTTATGATATGCCGTGCACGAATCGAAATACCAATACCAGGAGCAAATCAAGATGAGTTCATTCGAAGAAGTAAAAATTACAGGCTTAGATCCTGATCGACCACCCCAGGTGCGAAAAGAATCTTATATTGATCTTTTTTTTAAACTTTCCGCAAAAGCGCCGCCTGACTGGTGCGAGGACTTTAATGCGCTTGGTCGTCAGTTCAGCCCTGGCGCTAAAATTGGCAAGGCTACAACAGATTGCATCGATACTTATGTTAACAATATGGAAAAAATTCCCTCGCAGCTGAACGAAATCAAGCAAACCGTAAAAGACTGTAATGAGCAATACCAGGAAAAAATTAAACAAAAAGCAATCGCGCTAGCCGCTAGTAATGCCGCCCTTCAGGGACAGGGCGACGAACAGGACAAGCTAGATCAAATTATCGCATCGCTTGCTTTTGATAGCTGATTGAGAGGCATTATTCAACTCAGAGTCCGCATGTGGCCTAAAAACGACGCTCATCGATAGCGTCTAAGTGTCTCCTTTTGGGGAAGACAGAGCTTGAAATCCTCTATGGCAGGAGCCGAGAGCGAAGCATTTTAGTCATCCAGTTCAATCGAAATTCAACCGACATTCCTGCTAAAAACTTACGGTTAATTTATAACAAAACATTTATGACATATTGATCTTGCGAGTTATTTCGAAAGCTATAATCTAACCCTCGCAACAATTAGAGATCGATTAATTCACTTACTCGCTAATCTGATGCCGAGCAGACACAGACTAAAATTCACAAGTATTGTTTTGGCGTTAACGCTTTTATGTGCCATGCCGAAATTGTCCGCTAATGAACCGGAATCTGTTAATTTTACCGAGATTCATAAGCAAGCCATATTCGCCAATGCTGCCTATCAGCCTAAAGACACAGTTCGCGACCTGGTCGAAGCCAGTAACTATAGGCTCACGCTCTATCACACCATTCCAGATATTCAAATATCGTTTTTCCTCGCGACCAACGAATTAAACAAAACCCAGATCATTTCGGTACGCGGCACCTCCAACATCGAAAATGCCTTGGTCGATATTTCACTTAAATTAATGGTGGATAAGAATACGGGGGTACGTCTGCACGAAGGATTTTCTTTCGCCGCAAAAAAGGTTTATGCAGAGTTGAAACCGTTACTCCAACCTGATTATAAAATTAAGGTCACGGGCCACAGCCTGGGTGGTGCGGTTGCTTTAATTTTAGGCATGTACCTGGATGCCTATCAGTTCGATATCGAACAGGTAATCACATTTGGTCAGCCCAAGGTCACCAATATATCCGGCGCCAATAATATTCATCACATCAATGTAATCCGCGTAGTCACTCCCTTTGACCTGGTGCCACTGGTACCGCCATTCGATCCGCTGGATATTAGCAACCTCGACGTATACTGGCATGCAGGGAAAGAAGTTATTCTTCTGGCTGATACTCAATACGCGATTTTGGAAGGTACTGATAGTATGTTGCGTGCTACCAGATTCACCCAGAAACCCCTGACCGAAGATAATCTGAACAATCATCAAATGCCTCTCTATCTCGAAAGGATCAAGGCAAAAACCAAGTCTTCCAAATTGGTCCCATATCAAACCGATCTTAACTTGTTCAACCTGTTTGGCAGTGATTAGGGCATCGGAAATATAAACACCCGGTTTCCCCTATATCCTTAGTTTAAAGCCTTCATGAGTGGCCTCGAATCCGAGTGACTCGTAAAATCGCAAAGCGTCTGGACGTTGCTTATCGGATGTCAGTTGAACGATGCTGCAGCTCCTTTGCCTGGCCCGGTTAATAGCCCAGTTAATAAACTTGGCGCCTACAGCTTTTCCCCGATGCGTCTTCGCAATTCTTACGCCTTCAATCAGGCAACGCCACGAACCGGTATGGGTTAAATAGGGAATAAATGTCAATTGCAACATTCCGACCAGGTCACCATTGGATTCGACAACCGTCAGCTCATTGTTTGCATCCTTGTCGATACTTTGAAACGCATCCAGGTAGCGATGATTCAGTGGAACCGAAAGGTCTTCTCTTTTGGCTCCCAGTTCGTCATCAGCCAACAATGCCACGAGCGTCGTAATATCACTCTCTATTGCTTCGCGAAATTTTAAATTCATACCGACCCCAAAAGCATGTTAATGACTGTACAAAAGCCAGGTACCGGGCACACTGGCAACCCGGGAACTTATCGTTCTAAGGTGATTCCAGCTTGTCCATATTCGCAGCTCCGTTTCAACCGCCGGTACCGCGCTGGTCGAAGAAGATTAAAGATCCAGCGGAAACAGGTCGAGGCGCGGTGCAGTTTCAGCCATCCGCTGCCACAGCAACGCATAACTTTCCCCGCTTTCAGGATGCAGTCGATCTCCGGCAATGTCCTGTAACGGTTTTAGCACGAAGGCGTTGTGCAGAACTTCAGGGCGTGGTATCCGGATTCCGGGAATATCGAGGACCATGTCATCGTAAGTCAGGATATCGAGATCGATAGGGCGACTGGCAAACTTGGGCAGCGTGCGATCGCGTCCCAATTGGTCTTCGATATCATGAAAAACTGTGGCGACTGCCGCGACCTCGAGGTCGGTGTCAAAACCCGCAACCAGGTTTAGAAAATTACTGCCATCGAAACCCACTGCGGCCGAATCGTATACCGGGGACAAATCGATTTCTTTAAAGTGCTCTCGCAGCAAATCAACTGCCTGTCGAATCTTGATTTCACGATCGAGGTTGCTCCCCAGGCTTACGTAGACGCGGGCCATCAGGCTGGCCTGGTACCGCGTTCAATAATCACACCGACCGACTTGGAGCCGCGGACTGCGCCGGGCTTGTGTAAGGTCAGCTTCACCCAGGGCACCGAAAACTCCTCCATCACAATGCTGCAAATTCGCTCCGCGAGCGCTTCAACCAGTTCGAACTCACTCTGCTCGATAAACTCGATCAGGCGTTTGGCCACGGTTTTGTAGCTTAAGGTATCTTCGATATCGTCGCTTTTTGCAGCCTTGCTGATATCGGTCGCCATTTCAATATCGAGACTGATGGTCTGCCTGATTTTACGCTCCCAGTCGTAAATCCCGATCACGGTTTCGATTTGCAGGTCATGAATAAAAACAATGTCCATTGTGCTACCAGCCCGGTAAGATTGTCTGCCTGCAATCTTAGCCGTTGAGAGTTTCAAAAGGAAACGCCAAATCACTGAAAAACAGCAAGATTCCGGGCTGAAGCGGCTTGAAACCTGAATATGCTTCTGGTAGAGTTCGCGCCCTCAATCTAATCTCGCTATTCAACGGAGTTCCACCATGTCTCGGGTCTGTCAAGTAACCGGTAAAAAACCGGTTAGCGGAAACAATGTGTCGCATGCGAATAACAGGACGCGTCGTCGCTTTCTGCCGAACCTGCATTCCCACAAGTTCTGGGTCGACTCGGAGAATCGGTGGGTCAAGTTGCGCCTGTCTGCCAAGGGCATGCGGATTATCGATAAAAACGGCATCGACGCGGTAATCGCCGACATGCGTAAGCGCGGCATCAAGTGCTAGGAGTAAAATCATGAGAGATTTGATAAAACTGGTTTCAACCGCGGGCACCGGTCATTACTACACCACGGATAAGAACAAAAAGAATACTCCCGACAAAATGGTGTTCAAAAAATACGATCCGGTAGTACGCAAACACGTCGAATACAAAGAGGCCAAAATCAAGTAAGCAGGCCGCTGCAGCAAGTTAAAAAAAACCGGTGCCAGCCGGTTTTTTTATGCCCCCGGCAATCTAGACTATCAGGCTTTCATATCGCCTCCAGTAGGGTATGATTAGCGCGATACCACTCCCCAGGGAACTCATGTCAGACGTACTCGTTCAGGTTGAAAACCTGTCCCGCTATTACCAGAGTCACTGCGCGATCAGCCATCTGAGCTTTAGCTTAAAAGCCGGTGAGGTGCTAGGTTTCCTGGGCCCAAACGGTGCCGGGAAATCGACCACGATGCAGGTAATCAGCGGTAACCTGGCGCCGAGCGAAGGCGAGGTCAGCATCGCCGGCCACGATATCCTCGAAGCACCGCGGGCCGCCAAACAACAGCTCGGCTATCTACCGGAACACCCACCGGTATACCGCGATGCGAGCGTTGACGAATATCTTAAATATTGTGCGCGCCTGCATCGCATTCCCCGCAACCAGGTAGCAGCCGCTGTTGACAGGGTCAAACAACAGTGTGGGCTGGAAGATGCAGGCACGCGCCTTATCGGTAACCTGTCAAAGGGTTACCAGCAGCGAGTGGGAATCGCACAGGCGATTATTCATAATCCACCGGTGATTATCCTGGACGAGCCCACGGTCGGTCTTGACCCGATTCAGAATCGCGAGATTCGCAGCCTGATACGTTCACTGGGTGACCAGCACAGCGTAATTTTATCTACCCATATACTCTCCGAGGTCCAGGCGACCTGTGACCGGGTACAAATCATTCGTGCCGGCGAGATAATTTACCATTCATCAACCAAAGCGCTGAACCAGGGGCACGAGAGTTCGTTCAAGGTCGCGCTACGAAAACCCGTCAATCCCGAAGAATTACTTTCCCTCGACGGTATCGACCATGCCGAAGCTCTCGATGCGGGTCGCTTCCGGGTATTTTTTGCTCCCGACGCAAATCCTGATGCGTTAGTCGAGGCGGCAGTACAACAGGAATGGGGCCTCTACGAACTGATTCCCGAACAGCAATCACTCGAAGACCTGTTTATCGAACTTACCCACAGCGAGGAGTCTGCCGCCAAATGATCTGGGTTATTGCCAGGCGTGAATTCGGCGCGATGTTCCTGTCGCCACTGGCCTGGGTCATTCTAGCCGTAATCCAGACCATTCTTGGTTACATGTTTCTGACCAACCTGGATAATTTTTTCGTGCTGCAGCCGCAGCTGATTCAACTCGAGAATTCACCCGGGGTGACCGATCTCGTAATAACCCCGTTAATGCAGGTCGCGGCGATCATTCTGCTAATGGTGATGCCATTATTGACAATGCGCTCGATTGCCGAAGAAAAACGAAATCGCAGCTTGTCTTTACTGATGTCGTCACCGCTCAGCATGACGGAAATCGTGCTCGGAAAATTCCTGGGAATGATGCTGTTTGTCATTGTCCTGGTTAGCATGCTAATGTTAATGCCGCTCTCGCTATACCTTGGCACCAGCCCGGACAGTGGCAAATTGCTGTCAATCTATATTGGCATGTTGCTATTGCTGGGGTCATTCACGGCAATCGGGCTTTACCTGTCGAGCCTGACGGAAAACCAGACTATCGCGGCGATCAGCACCTTCGGGGTGCTGTTAATGCTGTGGATTATCGACTGGGTCAGCGCCTCGCTCAGTAACGGGCATACCGTACTTTCCTACCTCTCTATTTTGCAGCACCACCAGTCGATGCTGGAAGGCGTATTCGATACCAGCGATATCGCCTACTACCTGCTGTTGATTTTTGGATTCCTGGTGCTGACGATTCGCCAGCTCGACCGGGAGCGCCTGCTATGAAGGTCAATTCCCGGGTACGCCTGCAGTTTCGTATCCAGTCCGGAGTTTTCCTGCTGTTATTTATCGGCCTGCTGATTGCATTAGCCTGGCTGAGCAATCGCTATCCGATAACCCTCGATATGAGCGCGAACCAGCGCAACAGCCTGTCGCAGGAATCACAGCGTCTCATCGAAAGCATCGAGTTGCCACTTGAGGTAACACTATTTGTCTCGCCGATAAACCAGAGTAAGCCACTTCTCGAAACCCTGTTCGAACGTTACCAGCAACGACAGCCAAACATCAGCTTTCAAAGCCTGAACCCGGATTTGTATCCCGATCTATTACGCACCCATGACATTCGCTATGACGGCGAGGTTTTGCTCGAATACCAGGGTCGTAGCGAAAAAGTTTCCCAGGTTAGCGAAGCCAACGTGACCAGCGCGATCCAGCGTTTGTTGCGCCAGGGCGAACGTTGGCTCGTATTCCTGGAAGGGCATGGCGAACGCCACCCCTACCGCGAGGCCAACCATGATTACAGCCTGTTTGCGACTGAACTGGCGAGCAAGGGGTACAGCATCGAGAATTTGAACCTGGTGCAATCCAGTAGTATTCCGGAGAACACCGATGTGCTGATCCTTGCGAGCCCCAAGGTGCCAATGCTGCCCGGTGAAATCGAGATTTTGCGCGAATTCCTCGAACGGGGAGGTAACCTGCTGTGGTTGGCTGACCCCGAGCAGGCAAGCGATGGACTGGAGTTACTCGAAGATCAACTCCCCATCGAATTTTTACCCGGTATCATCGTTGACCCCAATAGCCAGCTGATGGGGCTCGATCGAGTCGACTTTGCCCTGGTCGGAGAATACCCGCGTCATCCAATAACACAGAACCTGAGCAGCCTGTCATTGTTTCCCCAGGCGCAGGCACTCGAGTTCAGCGGTGACGAACGTTGGCAATTACAGGTTTTTTTGCAAAGCGACGAGCACAGCTGGAACGAGACCGGTGAACTGCGCGGTGAAATATTCAAAGGTGACGACGAGGACGAGAGTTCCGGTCCGCTGAATATCGGACTGACACTGACACGCAGCCTGCAGGGCGACGATGGTGAATTATTCGAACAACGAGCGGTAATCATCGGTGATGCCGACTTCGTATCCAATCGCTATCTTGGCAACGGCAGTAACCTCGAGATCGGGCTCAACCTGATCAACTGGTTAAGCCACGACGACAAGTTGATCGCAATCAATCCCCGGCCCGCGCCCGATACCCGTCTCGAGTTATCGCAACCCGCACTGCTGGCGATAGCATTAATCTTCCTATTGGCTTTACCACTCGGATTACTGGCCAGTGGTTTGCGTATCTGGCTTAAACGGCGTAAGCGCTAATGTTTTCGCGGCGCTGGATTATCAACTACGTTCTCGTCGTTCTGATCGTGATCTTCACCTACGTCGGTAATAAATTCGATGTGCAGACGGGATATCAGCCGCAGCAACACATCACCGGAATCAAGCCCGAAGATATCGAGTCGGTAGATATTCAGACGGCCGATAAAATCCTGGCGCTTAAACGGGATAGTGGCGGCTGGATGCTCGAGTCTCCGATTCGCTGGCCCGCCAACGATGTCAATGTCGAGCGTTTGCTCACGATTGCCTCTGTTGAAACGGATTCTCGCCTGGCTGCAAATGAAATTGACCTGGCAACACTCGGATTAAAGTTCCCCAAAGCCATATTGCGATTGAATGATACCGAGGTATTGTTCGGTGCAACCAACAATATCGGCGCAAGACGCTACACCATGGTCGGTTCCACGGTTTTTCTGTTACCCGATCAACACCTGCCATTTATTACCCAGGGTTTAACAGCCATGGTGGATCGTCGCCTGTTACCGCGAACCGATGAGTTAAGCGTTATTAAATTGCCCGGATTCGAGATCAGCCGTGACGATAACAATACCTGGCAGTTGACCGATGCCGATGGCTTCGAGCAGGGTCAAATCGCAACACTGGTCGAGAACTGGCAAAACCTGGAGGCATCACGCGTGAAGCTCTTTGCCGCCGATAAAATGCCCCGGCAAAAAATCAGGGTTTTATTTGCGGATGGCCAGAACCAGGAATTTTTCGTGATGTCGATCGATCCGGAAATCGTTATCGCGAATCCGCAGATTCGGCTGCAATACCACTTTCCTGCGGACCTTTACTATCAACTGATTTCTTTGCGTGCAGATGAGATTCCCGGTTAGCCTGGTCCTGTTGCTGCTCGCAAGCCAAGCCATCGCCCAGGGGCCATTGCCCCGCCTGGAGCTTGGCGCCGGCTTGATTGCATTGAGCGCGCCCGACTACCGCGGCTCGAGCGAGGCCTCGACCTACCTGCTGCCAGTTCCTTATATCAAGTACCGCGGTGACCGCCTGCGTGTCGACGAAGGTGCACAAGGCGTTATCTTCGAATCCGACGACCTGTTGCTAACCTTAAGTGGCAATCTTTCGCTGCCGGCAGACGATGATACGCCCGAACGCGAGGGCATGGAGGAACTGGACACGGTTATCGAAATTGGACCGGCGCTCAATTATCGCTTTTACCGCTTGCAAGACAGCGCCTGGTGGGTCGATCTACCATTCCGTTACGCCTATACCGTGGATGGCGGACTGGACAATATAGGCTGGGTTTTCCAACCGCGCTTTTCCTGGCGCAAACCCGCGAACCGGCTCGGTGAATGGAAATTGAGATTCAATTTCGGACCGCTGTATGCCAGCGAAGAGAATCATGCCTACCTGTACTCGGTTGACAGTATGGACGCTACCAGTGAACGTCCGGCCTACAGCGCCGATGGCGGTTTCAGCGGATATCGTGGCGAATTCACCTTTAGTAAGCGGTTTGGCCGCTACTGGCTGGGTGGATTTGTCCGTTATGACAGCCTACGTAACGCCGAAATCGAGGATAGCCCGCTGGTTACCGATACGGATTCCTGGATAGGTGGCGTCGCGCTGGCCTGGGTATTTCACGAACGATAGATCGTCATCATGCCCGAACTCCCCGAAGTCGAAACTACCCGCCGCGGCATCCAGGATCACGTACGCGGGCAAAAAATCGAACAGGTAATATTGCGCGAGACCCGGCTGCGCTGGCCCATCAGTGCGGAGGTACCAAACCTCAAAGGCCGGCACATACGCGAGGTATCAAGACGCGGTAAATACCTGTTAATGCACCTCGATCAGGGACACCTGATCTGGCACCTGGGGATGTCGGGCAGCATGCGCATTTTACCCATCGGCTCGGCCGCCGAAAACCACGAGCATGTCGAGTTTCAGCTCGGCAACGGGCAGGCCCTGAAGTTTCGCGATCCGCGTCGCTTCGGCGCCCTGCTCTATTGCCACGAGGATCCGTTACAACATCGGTTATTGCGACA
>Ga0224513_10001190_pt1 | contig 10423 bp, 14 predicted proteins | sample SF_May12_sed_USG_5_FD_169109 | JGI IMG/M metagenome (GOLD analysis project Ga0224513, IMG submission 169109) | Sediment microbial communities from San Francisco Bay, California, United States - SF_May12_sed_USGS_21 | ecosystem: Environmental > Aquatic > Marine > Sediment | place: USA... | reverse complement strand
GTTCCAGTAATTTTAAAATTGGAGAAATCACCCATCTTTTTTTCAGGAACATATACATCGAGACCCTTTGAAATCGCCTCTTCTACTTTAACATCAGGAGAATACTTTCCAATTCCAATAACTTGGATTTCTGGATCATCTTTTAAAAAAGAAACAATTCTACTGCCAATAGAACCATATCCGTTGACAAAAACTTTCTTCATAATTTCGATATATTTGACCCATTTATTTAGGTTCTAAACTTACATAGATCTCAATAATTTGAAGTATACATAGTTGAGAAAATACCACACACATCTTAAACGGTAAATTTATCATTTTAATACAAAAATTATAAAATATGAATATTGTGATGAGGTATTTTAGAAAATATCAACATTTTAGTCGATTAGATACTATAAAGATCATATTAATGATTTAAAATAATCAAGTCGGGATAATTAAGAACTCTTTAAATTTTTGAATTTTTAATTTTGAATATGGGATTTTTATCAAATTTTAAAAAAACATTCAATCTATAAAAAAAGAAAAAATTTCCAAGATGAACGGAAAACAACTCAAAGAACTATTAAAAAAATTCAAAGAAGAGTGAGATAGAGTGGGAAAAGAGATAGGTAGCAGGCCACAGATTGATCAAAGTACACAGATGTTTATGCAAAAAGTTCTGAATTCATGGATTAATGAGGGCAGAAATATTGATGAAGAGAAATTTTGGAAAGAAGTTGATCACAATAGGCAATTTACACATCCAGTGGAGTACGAAATTAATTGAGGAATTTTAAAAATATCAGAATTTAATAATTGTTTGTAGTGATTACATAAAAACGACTAAAAGGAAATTTTCATGAATGATATTTGATCACAAATGATTCAGAACCAATTATAAAAATTGAAAAGAATTCTCTTCATCTTAAAACTAATAGATGGCACAGAGAAATTAAAACCCTAGTCTTTGAACTAGTTGTTTTTTATGCTAACTATCCTAGAATGAAAATTACTTATAAAATAAAAGGGATTTGTTTTAAACATACATCATGAATTTTTTCAATCTTTTTGGAATATTTGCTATATTGATTTTTGGAAGTCTTTTTGTGAATTCTGCAAATGCACAAATAGATCCTTTAACAGATATTTCATTTTTACAAACAGGGGAGCTGGTTACATCTAAGAATCAATTTCAAATAAGTAATGATTTAATAATTAGGGAGTTTTTCAGCGGAAAAATTATTCGCGTTTCAGGTCAAACCATTGAGGGTTTTCCATATATAACATATTCAAAAATATCTAATGATGAAATAAACACACATGGTGTGATTTTCATTCAGGGCAAATTTATTAATTTATTATTTGTTGAAAAATTTATTGAGGGTAATAAAGAAAATGAAAAAAGTAACGATCTTTCAGTTTTAACCCAGTATACTCAAAGAGTATACTCAAAACAATTTGTGAAGATAGATATAAAAATTTTTGATAAAGAACAAAACAAATTAAATGATTTTAATCAAAATTACGGATATGTTCCAAACACCAACGTAGATCTAGTCATTACAAATGTAGATAGCCAAAGAATCTTTTCATCAAACGGAACTACAAATGATAAAGGATTTTTTGAGACGCAGTATCTGATTCCAGAAAATTCTAAAAGAGAAACATTGTCTATTAAAATAAATGCTGAAAATGAAAATTCTGCATCTTCAAAGATTTTACAAATTTTTATTTTGGGAGAAATTCCAAGTGACGGAAAATCATCATAGAATCACAAAAGACTAAATGTACTAAAAAAAATTATAAGTCATTGATACACGGTCCGTCTCTTGCAATAGGTGCTGGAATTGCATCAATTGTGATAATTATCGCATTTATTGGATTTAATAGCATTTCAAACCAGTCAGAACTTGTAATAGAACCTGCCCCAACAATTCAACAAGTAGGGCCACCAAAGATTACAACAGAGACATTCTTAGCAAATGGTTCACCAGTTCTTGGAAATTCAGATGCTCCAATCACATTAATTGAATTTGGAGACTATCAGTGTCACTTTTGCAATGTTTTCTTTCATTTAACAGAAGATAAAATTTTAAAAAATTATGTTGAAACAGGAAAAGTCAAAATGATTTTCAAAGATTATAACATAATTGGCCCTGATTCCATTAATGCCTCCCATGGAGCTCATTGTGCAAATGATCAGGAGTCATTTTGGGAATATCATGATATTTTGTATTCAAACTGGACTGGTGAGAATAATGGATGGGCATCATCAGAAAATCTTGGGAAATTTGCTCAAGAAATTGGGTTAGACATAGATGTTTGGTCTGAATGTATGGTAAATGGACTGCACTCACAGACAATCCTTGCAAGTAACAAAGATGCAAAAAATTTAGAATTAAGTGGAACTCCAGCATTTTTTGTGATTGGGCCAGATGGCAAAACAACAAAACTTTTTGGAGCTCAGCCTTTTGAGACATTTGAGAATATATTTGAAAATGAATTAGAAAAATAAGAAAATGCGATCAAATAATTATTGATTTACCAGAATAAAATATAAAAAGTCCCTTCCCAATTACATAGAATTAACCCAATATCCTTATTAATGAATTTCCGGGACCAAGCTTATGGCAGCTGGAATAGACGATATCGAAATATACATTCCACGATTATATATTGATGCATCTGATTTTGCAATTAACAGGGGATTAGATCCAGTAAAGTTACAAAAAGGTTTAGGAGTTTCTCAAATGGCAATAGTTGATGCCAATCAAGATCCAGCATGTCTTGCAGCAAATGCATGTTTACAAATTATGCAAAAAAACAAACTTTCACCAGAAGATATTGGAAGATTATACATTTCAACTGAATCAGCATTTGATGAATCAAAAGCAATGAATTCCTATGTGGTGGGAATGCTAGAGCAGGTTTATGGTCAGGGTGCATTTGAACATTGTGGGGGAGTAGAAACTAAATTTGCCTGTGTAAGCGGTTCTTATGCTCTTTATGACAATACAAACTGGATTAGAGCAGGTGAAGCAGAAGGAAAACATGCACTTGTTGTAGTTTCAGACATTGCAAAGTATGACCTGGGTTCTAGTGGAGAAATGACCCAGGGGGCAGGAGCAGTAGTTATGCTTCTCAATGACAATCCAAGACTATTGGCATTTGATCCTAAAGTTACAGCTACATCAATTAAAGATGAATATGACTTTTACAGGCCTTTTGGAAAAGAAACGCCTATTGTACATGGACAGTATTCTAATTTGCTTTACATGATTCAAGTAAGAAAAGCACTTGAATCATACAAGAAAAAAGTAATTTCGTCAGGATTAATCAAGATAAAGACAGATGAAACAATTTTGGATCATATGGATTACATCAACATGCACTTACCATACAGCAATATGGGAAAGAAAGCATTAGCGTATCTGGTTAGACATGAGTGGCGACAACTTCCACGATGGAAAAAAATATTACAAGATATAAAAATGGATGAACCAATACCTAAAGACCCACGTGGAACTATTGAATCGGTGTTAGGTGATGAAGAATTCATGGCAAATGATCATGAATTTACTAAACTATTTACCAAAACTCCAGAATATCAAGAAATTTATGAATCAAAGCTTGCAAGCTCACTTGTTGCATCAACTATGATTGGTAATTTGTATACTGCGTCACTATATCTTGGATTTAGAAGTAGTTTAGAATTTGAATACAAAAAAGGAATTGATCTAGAAGGAAAAAGAATAGGATTTGGATCTTATGGCAGTGGAAGTAGTGCAATGGTATTCAGTGGAGTTGTACAGCCAGAATACAAAGAAATTGTAAACAATATGGACCTGGAATCAGAAATTGGCAATAGAAAAAGACTGACATGGGAAGAATATGAAGAATTACATGAAAATAAGCTATCACCGGAAGAATCAATGATGAATTCAAAGAAGGAATTCATCTTAGTTGATGTGCAAACTGAAAAAGAAAACAGAGGTGAAAGACGTTACGTCTACAACGACTGATCAATAATATTATTAATATTAATTTGTAAATTTAGTACCACAGGTTTCATTAATCCTTCATTGAAATTTTTTATTTTGACATTTAGTATAATATGTAGCAAATAAATTTGCACTAGGATCATATTTCACATTAAAATCAGATTCATCAGTACAAAGCCTAATCCCATCTTTTATAACATGTATCATATTATCTGCCAAAATAAAATAAATGTCAGATTCTTTGTCAGTCATAATTAGTTACACATTGCAAGTCCCTATGAATCAAGTAAGTGAATTTTTGTTCTTTTCCTCAGCAATACCCTCAATTTTTCCTTTGATAAAAGCAAGATCATATGTTCTAAGCAAAACCTCTTCACCATCTTGCATATTTGTTTGCAGATGTTTTGCCATATTTTTAAGAATTTCTTCTTTAGATGGGATTTCAGAAATATCAGTCATTTTATTTTTTGATAACAACAATGTATTATAATCTAATCTTCAAACTATTCAGAACCCATTTTGAATTTCAGTTTAATTTCATCACCTAGATGGTCTCTTAAATCCTTGCTTAATGTTACAATTGGATGCAGAAAAATTTTAAATTTTCTGTCAAGATGCTTCTTTTTTGATGTCGTAGTATCAATAACTTCTTCAATTATGAAAACTTTCTTAGCAGATACTTTAATTGGAGCCTCAGTGAAAATAATGTTTGTTGCAGGGATATTTTGAGAGTTTTTCTTTGGATTTTTCTTTTTTGGTTTATCTGTATCCATAGAGGTTTTTTGAGTCCATGTGATATTTCTAACATCAGATGAAGAAGATCTTTCAATGTTGTAATCCCCCAACGATTTGGTCATATGTTATTCATATTCATTACAAACTTAAGCGTATTGAAAAAGAGGTTTATTTTTGATTTAGTTTGATTGCTTTGCATTTCTTCTTGCCCATTCATCAATTATTTCAGTAAAATTTGAATCAAATTCATACATTATATTTACAAAATCTTCCTGTGTGAAGGATACTCCGTTTTCATTTTCATCAATAAAACAAAATCCATTGTTTTTGAAATACCATGCTGAATTACCCAAGATATAATGGAATTGTTTTGGAAATAATTCTTCAAAATCAGCCATCCCTAATTCTTGAGCAAGACAAAGCACTAGTTGGTGTAATGTTGTATTTTCTTTCACTTTGATGTTTTTCTTACCGATTTTTTTAGTTGGATTAATGAATTCTCTTAGAATGAATGTGCTGGTTTCAAGATAATTCAAACCGTGAAAAATGAAATAATTTGACATTAGTCTCATAGTGGATACATCTTGAATTTTGAATTTTTTTGAAACAAAACCTGTAAGTGTTGTCAGTTTTTTAGGATCTTGAAAAATATTGTTGAAATCTTGAAACGTTTTAGTTTCATCTGTACGATTTTTTACAATATGTTTTGTAATTTCTGAAAATTTTGAAAAATCTTTGTAAACGATCAGGTTTTTAGCTTCTGCCTTGTCAAAGAAATCTTTTATTATTTTTCCTCTTCGATGAGGTATCATAAATCCTATGTCAGAATAACGAACTTAAGCCTATGGATGAAATTTAGATATCAATTATTATTTTACACATCTCTTTCCTTTGCATTGAATATAAGATCAGAATCACCTATTTTTTCTTTTAATTTAACATATTCTTCTTTTTGTCTGATCATTTTTTCCCTATACTCACCAAACATTTTTTCTTCATCTGATGCCTCATCTTTGTGACATATTCTCTTGTGAATCAAATAATTTGTGACTACATTCTCATCATCCATCAATACCTCGTCACAATGTTCACATTTCATTACTTAACAGACCAAATAATCATCATGAACAATTAAACTTTTTACAAACTTGGCAGAATTACTTTCTTGACCTTTAATTAGTAAATAAAAACAGATTGAATCATTTCAATTCAAAAATACAACAAGTGAACATTATGATATAAGTAGGCTTTTTTATGTGATTGAATGATGGAAGAAGAAGTAAATCCAATCAAAGATTACTTGTTTGAATATATTGAAAAATCACAGATAATTCCAAAACTGATTGTTGGGAAAAAGTTTGATGAGATAATTGAAGATATTACAAATAATTGTTACAATCAAGTTATTTCAATGGGAGAAAAAGATGAATCCGTTGGAGTCTTAGCTACGGGGTTACTGCACTATTTACTCACCAATGCCTTGATCACAAGTCAAAGAAAAATAGATTATAATGGAATTGATGTAGATATTGTAGTTCCAGACATAAAGACATTGGAGAAAGATCCAAAAAAGACATTGTTGATTTGCATACCAAAATCATCAGACATTCAAATAATCAATAAAAAAATTGCCCAAATGGAAAAAATTCAACCTGAAAAAGAAAATATCTGGTTAGTATTATCTAAAAATATCCCAGTTGAAAAAAATTCATTTGTATTGTCTAAAGAAAATAATACATTTTCAAAAATAATCTTTGAAATTGCTAAATTTAGCAATGTGGGCGGATCAAACAAATTTAAAATTTTACGAGTGTAAGATACACCTATTTTAATAATAATTTCAAATTAAGATTTGTCTTGAAAATTTTATACAATGAAGAGTCACTCCAATCATCAATAAAGGGAATAGAGCCCAATATTGGAACTCCCAACAGATTTTTCAAATCACGTGTCAATTCTTTTGTTTTGTATCCATCAGAATCAAAATCATTGATGATTATTCCTTTAATTGGAATTTTATATTTTTCACACATCCTTACAGTCATTACAGTGTGATTGACAGTTCCAATTTTACTTCTCGTCACTATAACTGCAGGGATTTTCATTTCTTTAATCAGATTTGTAACATAGTAATCTTTCAAAATAGGAGTCATCACTCCACCCATTCCTTCAACAAGAATCATTTCATGAAATTTTGATAATTTTTTGAAACTTGCAAGTATTGCAGGGATTTTTGGTTTTATTTTCAAATTTTTCCATGCTGTATAAGGTGATGCGGGTATTGGAAAGAATTGAGGGTTTACTAAATTTTCAGGGTCATTTACTTGGGCAGCAGTAGATAAAATTTCTACATCTTCAGATTTAAATCCCTTTTTCTGGGCAATTCCTGCAGCAAAAGGTTTCATTACACCTACATCAATACCCATTTTTCGAACAGATACTGCCAAGCCGGCTGTGATGTATGTTTTTCCAACATCCGTATCAGTTCCGGTAATGAAAATAGATTTCAACACAATAGATTCGGAGCATTTCATTGATTAATTCATCGGTTAGTTCAGATACTGCCTAAACGTCTATTCCTGTAATCACCCAATCAAGTGTTCTGAGAACACCCTGATAGTATTTCATGGCCTCCATTGATTCAGTATCCACTAATCTTTTTTCTATCTCTATTCTATATTCTTCAATTTCTTTTTCAGTTTTCATGAATATTGATATCATTAGATGATTTAATCATTAATCTTTAGAGTCAGAATAAAAGATCAAAACAAATCGGTTAATTATTAAGATCTGAAATTACACTAAAACAGTTGAAAAGTTCTGTTTGGCACCCAAACACACAGATGAAAGAGTGGGGATCTTTTGATGAAATTACCAAAGGTAAAGGAGTATGGTTAATTGACTCCAAAGGAAACAAGATGATTGATGCTGTTGCATCAATGTGGTGTAATGTATGGGGGCATTCAAACCCACAACTAATCAAAGCCATTACAAAACAGAGCAAGAAACTCCAACATTCATCATTGTTTAACCTCACAAACGAGCCTGCAGAAAAACTTGCAAACACCCTTGTAAGAATATCGCCAAAAATGCACAAGGTATTCTATTCAGATAACGGCTCATCTGCAATGGAGATTGCCATCAAAATGGCATTGCAATATTGGAAAAATATTGGAAATGATAAGAAAATAGAGATTGCAGCATTAGAAAACGGATACCATGGAGATACATTTGGAGCCATGTCTGTAGGATATGTGCCAGAATTTTTTGGAAAATTCAAAAGACAATTATTTTCAACAATTCAATTTCCGGTTCCAAACAAATACAGGATTCCAAATGGATTTACTTTTACGGACTATCAGAACAATTGTTTAGAAAAAATTGAAAGCAGGTTTTCCAAAAACAACAACATTGCAGCATTTGTGATGGAGAGTGGCGCGCAGGTTGCAGGAGGAGTGATAATTTATCCAAAGGGATTTCAATTCAAAATCAGCCAGCTGTGTAAAAAATATGACGTGTTGTTTGTTCTAGATGAAATTGCAACAGGTTTTGGAAGACTAGGATCAATGACACAGTATGAGGAACAAAAAAGTATTCCCGACATTGTAGCATATGGCAAGATGTTAACTGGAGGATATCTTACGATGGCTGCAACGTTAGCAAATAAGAAAATCTATGATTCATTTTTAGGAGAATTTAACAATTGGGTGCATCTGTTTCACGGTCACACTTACACTGGAAATCCAATTGCTGCAGCTGTTGCAAATGAAAATCTGGACATGTATAAAAAAAAAAAATTGATTAAAAAAATTCAAAAAACGTCAAAAGTTTTTGATGAGTTCTACGATGAATTATCCGAAATGGATATCGTGGGCGATATTAGACATAAAGGAATGCTCATGGGGATCGAACTGGTGAAAAACAAAAAGGAAAAAACACCAATTAACCCCCAAAAATCAATTAACAAAATATTCTTTGAGGAGGGTAAAAAACAAGGAATCTACTTAAGAACACTTGGCAACATAGTCATGCTTGTACCCCCTTTAGCAATAACAGAAAAAGAACTCAGTTTACTCCTACAAAAGACAATTAAAACAATTCAATCTGTAAAATCAAAGGTGGTTTGAAGACCGTTAACCCCCCATCATAAGAAGGGTTAACCAATCCATTATTTTTATAAATGGAATGCTTGTTAGTCTCATCATATGACTTCTCTGGAATTCATCAAAGTGTGTCAAGAGAAAGTGTTTTCAGGGATTGGAATATCTTCTGACGACGCTAAAAAATTGTTGAATACACCAGAAGAGAATCTAAAAGAGCTAGCAAAATGTGCAAATGAAATTACTCATGATTTTAACGGTAAAAAAGTTGATGTTGAGCAATTAAACAATATCAAAAAAAACGCTTGCAGTGAAGATTGTACGTTTTGTGGACAATCGGCATTTTTTGACACAGGTATAGAGACATATCAATTACCATCACCAGAAGAAGTGGTCCTTAAAGCACAAAAAGCAAAAGATGAAGGAGCAGAATCATACTGTCTTGTTGCTGCATGGAGAGAGCCTTCATCAAGGGATTTTGAAAAAGTTTGTAAAATTATTAATCAAATTAATGACAAAGTTGGGATTAGCGTAGAGTGTAGTTTGGGATTTCTTACACCAGAGCAGGCAAGAAAACTAAAAGAACTCAAAGTAAAAAGATACAATCACAATTTAGAAACTGCAAAATCAAAGTTTTCAGAAATTTGTACAACTCACACATATGAAGATAGATTGAAAACACTTGGAATTGCAAGAGATGCAGGATTAGAATTGTGTACTGGTGGAATTATTGGATTGGGGGAAACAAGAGACCAACGATTAGAATTGGCAATAGAATTAGGCAGATTGTATCCTGAAGAAGTAACAATCAATATTCTTGTTGCAATGCCTGGAACACCCCTAGAATTACAAACAGATCTTGCAAATTCTGAAATTGTAAGAATGTTTTCAGTGATCAGATTCCTATTACCTGAATCAGTAATCAAAATTTCTGGAGGAAGAGAATCAAAGCTGGATGATTCAGGTGAAGAACTCCTGCAAAGCGGTGCAAATGGAATAATTACTGAAGGATATCTTACCATGGGAGGAAATGAGGCTAAAAAAGATATGGAATTAATTGAAAAAATTGGGCTCCAAGTATAACAATACAAATCAAATTTTCCATGCCCACATCCCACTTGACAATGAACCTATTCTATCATTTAGTTTGAACATATTTCATTTCTTTTATCCTATCAATGATTTGATTAGTTGTTTTCATTTCATCCCGAAAATGGTTCAAGTGCAAAATTCACTATATTTCATGCCTAACACAGTAACATTTTCCAATGTAGATTCAAGTTTCAACAGGTTAAAATCTGAAAATTTAGTATTATTCTTCAGTGAATATCCAACTTAGACCTCTAACTTCTTCCCAAGATGAATTGTTATTATTATTTTTATCTTCCATGGTATTTGTTATACAAAATTTGTTTATAATGTTCATGAATCATTTGTTCAGATCAATGATCCATGTTGTTGAATCTAGATTGGACTCAAAAATAGTTCAAATCAATATGAATTGAATTTTGTAATATTGTTTGATGATAAAATCATCTTATCATCGGCATATTTCATATCAATTCTAAACAAATAATATAAAGAAAAAAACTAATTTCAAAT
>Ga0224513_10001187_pt1 | contig 10455 bp, 8 predicted proteins | sample SF_May12_sed_USG_5_FD_169109 | JGI IMG/M metagenome (GOLD analysis project Ga0224513, IMG submission 169109) | Sediment microbial communities from San Francisco Bay, California, United States - SF_May12_sed_USGS_21 | ecosystem: Environmental > Aquatic > Marine > Sediment | place: USA: California... | reverse complement strand
CAAAGCCAGGTGCCATTTGAAGTTCTCGTTCTTCTCCGCGAGTTCGTTGAACTCTTCTTCGTAGAACATCTCCTTGAGGCTGCGCGCGCCATACCAGAACGACATCTTGCGAGTGCTGTGTTTGCGCTTCAGCTGGTCAAAGATGTGCGCGCGCATCGGCGCCATACCGGCACCGCCACCGATAAAGACCATCTCATTGTCCGTGTCCTTGGCGAAGAATTCGCCATACGGGCCCGAAATCGTCGTGTGATCGCCAGGCTTCAGGTTAAAAATATATGAAGACATGATGCCCGGAGGTATCGAGTCATCTGCGCCAGGTGGCGGCGTTGCGATGCGGACGTTGAGTTTGATGACGGTTTTCTCATCCGGATAACTGGCCATCGAATACGCACGTATCTCTGTATTCTTGACGTGAGATTCGTAGCGCCACAGGTCATAACGATCCCACTCATCGCGATATTCCTCGTCGATGTCGAAATCGGTGTATTTGAGATCGTGTGGTGGGCATTCGATCTGGATGTAGCCGCCTGCGCGGAATTCGAGTTCCTCTCCTTCGGGCAGCGCGACGACGAGTTCCTTGATGAAACTCGATACGTTCTTGTTCGACACAACCTCGCAGTCGTAGCGCTTAACGCCAAAGACTTCGTCCGGTACCCGGACTTTCATGTCCTGTTTGACGGCAACCTGGCAGGCAAGGCGGTAATGATCTGCCGCGTCGCGCTTGTTAATCACCGACGTTTCCGTGGGCAGAATAGCGCCACCACCCGACAGCACGCGTACGCGGCACTGAGCACACGTGCCACCTCCGCCACAAGCCGAGGGGATGAAAAGCTCATTATCTGCAAGGCTCTGCATCAGCTTGCCGCCGACGGGAACCGCAAGTTCAAGCTCATCATTGACAATGATCTTGACGTTGCCCGATGCCACCAGCTTGGAGCGAGCTGCGAGAATAATGAATGCCAGAATCAGGACGATTGCCGTGAACAGGCCAACGCCCAGAATTACTTCCTGCAGTACAGCAGTGTCGATGTCCACTTTAGATCCCCGAAAAGCCCATGAAGCTCAGCGACATGAGGCCCACGATAATGAATGCGATGCCGAGTCCCTGCAGTCCATTAGGGACATCTGAATACTTTAATTTTTCGCGAATACCGGCGAGTGCGATCAGCGCGATCGCCCAGCCAGCGCCACTGCCGATGCCATATACGATCGACTCAGGCAGGTTGTACTGGCGTTCAACCATGAACAATGTGCCGCCAAGAATGGCGCAGTTCACGGTGATGAGCGGCAGAAAGATGCCGAGTGCGTTGTAGAGCTTCGGGAAGAAGCGGTCGAGCGTCATCTCGAGTATTTGCACGAGTGCGGCAATCACGCCGATGTAGCTGACGAGGCCCAGGAAACTCAGGTTGACGTCGGGCAGACCGGCCCAGGCGAGCGCACCATCGGAAAGCAGGTACTTGAAGATCAGGTGATTGACGGGAACCGTAATGACCTGGATCACGATAACCGCAACACCCAGTCCAATAGCCGTTTCAACGCGTTTGGATACGGCCAGGAACGTACACATGCCCAGGAAGAAGGCGAGTGCGAGGTTCTCGACAAACGCGGCTTTGACGAAGAGACTTACATAGGCTTCCATCAGTAGACCTCCGTCCTGTGGACTTCATGAATCTGGTAGTCAGGCTTCTCTACCTGCTGGGTACGCCAGGTGCGAATGCCCCAGATCAGCAGGCCGATAATGAAGAACGCGCTGGGCGGTAGCAGCATGAGGCCATTGGCCACGTACCAGCCACCGTTCGACGTCAGTTCGAATACCGGGTAGCCCATCAGCGAGCCTGCGCCGAATAATTCTCGCAGTGTCGCGACGGCGATGAGGATGATGCTGTAGCCGAGGCCATTACCCAGCCCGTCAACGAAACTCATAACGACACCGTTCTTCATAGCGAAGGCTTCGGCGCGACCAAGAACGATGCAGTTCGTGATGATCAGGCCAACGAATACCGACAGCTGTTTGCTGGTCTCGAATGCATAGGCCTTCAACAACTGGTCAACCAGGATTACGAGCGACGCGATAATCGTCATGTGCACGATGATGCGGATATTGTTCGGAATCCGGTGACGTAAGGCGCTGATGGCTGCGCCGGCAAGTGCTGCAACACTGGTAAGCGCCACACACATCAGGAGGGCGGGCAGCAGGGACGTGGTAACGGCCAGCGCCGAGCAAATGCCGAGCATTTGCAGGGTAACCGGGTTGTTGTCGACAAGAGGGTCGATCAGGACTTTTCTTGCTTCACTCATTCTGTGTTGCCCTCGCGGAAATTCTTGAGATACGGGCCGAAGCCGTGCGACCCGGTCCAGTACTGCACCAGGCCGGTAATGCCGTTGCCCGTCAGCGTTGCGCCCGCCATACCGTCAAACATGTGTTCGCTTCCGGCGCTACCTTCCTGGACCAGGCCCTTGATGACACGAATCACGGGTTCGTCACCGTCGCCGTAGATCTTCTTGCCAGCAACTTGTGCGAGCCACGAGTCCTTGTCCATCTGATCCCCAAGGCCAGGCGTCTCACCATGTGCGTAAAACCGGAGACCCTTGATCGTATTGCCGTCCGGGGCAACCGCGAGATAACCGAGCATGGTTGACCACAGGCCTTTGCCATAGACGGGCAGGATGACCTGGTCGACGCGGCCGTTATCCGTGACAAGGTAAACGTCGACAAATTCGGCGCGTTGTGAAATCCCGGCGATGTCCAGTTCCCCGGGGATCGCAATCGTGGCCTCCATATCGGCGTTATCCGTGTAGGTGCCGGACGCGAGTTCCACAGTGCGCGTATCGATGGAGGCGAACAGCACGTCGATATCCCCACCGGGTTCCATGAGACCCGCCACGTCCAGAATTATCCGCTGGCGAAACGCTTCCTCATTTTTCTCTTGCACCGGTTTCAGGACGATCGCGGCACTCGACACGATGATCGAGCAAACCAGGCTGAGCCCGATTGCGATGATCAGCGTATTGGAAATGCTGTCGCGGTCGAATTCTTTTTTGTCAGACATTGCGTTTCAGCCTCCGCTTCACGTTGGCTTGCACTACGAAGTGATCGATTACCGGCGCGAACACATTGGCAAACAGGATGGCGAGCATGATGCCTTCCGGAAATGCCGGGTTCACGACACGAATAAGCCAGGTCATGAATCCGATCAGGAAGCCGTAAATCCACTTGCCGGTATTGGTTTGAGTAGCACTGACGGGATCGGTTGCCATAAATACTGCGCCGAAGGCGAAGCCGCCGAGGACCATGTGCCAGTGCCATGGCATGGCCATCATCGTGTTGCTGCTTTCGCCGCTGCCAAAGATCAGCGTCGGGACAATCAGGCCGATACATACGGAAATGATGATGCGCCACGATGCGATGCGCGTGAACACCAGAATGAGACCGCCGAGCAAACAGGCGGCCGCGGATACTTCGCCGATCGAGCCCTGCATCTGGCCGAGGAATGCCTGCGTCCAGGTCAGACCCGAGTCCAGGACGCCCTGGAAACCCTCGACAGCACTGATGCCGAGTGCCGTTGCGCCGCTGAAGCCGTCGACGGTCGTCCAGACAGCGTCGCCGGATATTTGAGCCGGGTAGGCAAAGTACAGAAATGCACGTGCGACGAGCGCCGGGTTGAGAAAGTTCTTGCCGGTTCCGCCAAATACTTCCTTACCGATAATGACACCGAAGCTGATGCCGACAGCAACCTGCCACAGTGGGATCGTGGCTGGGACAATCAAGGCAAACAGGAAACCCGTAACGAAGAAGCCCTCGTTGACTTCGTGATTGCGCACACCGGCGAATAAAATCTCCCAGCCCAGGCCCACGATCATCGTCACCATGTAGATGGGAATGAAATAGAGCGCACCCTGAATCGTGCAGTCCCAGATACTGGCCGGGTCATAGCCCGCGCCGAGCAGCGGCAGTACTACACCTCGCCAGCCTTCCAGGCCCGCGAGCCCCATACCTTGCATGGCCATGTTGGCCTGAAAGCCTGTATTCCACATGCCGACGAGGGCGGCCGGCGTTGCGGCGATCACGACGAGGATCATGACGCGTTTCAGATCGATCGCGTCACGGATATGGGGCGAACCTCGCGTCAGGTCGCCGGGGGAGAACAGGAACGTGTCGACTGCCTCGAAGATCGCATGAAAGCGTTCGAAGCGACCGCCCTGCGTAAACAGGGGTTCCAGGTTATCGAGGAACGAGCGTAGTTTTTTCATCAGCCGTTTACCTCGATTTCGTGCAGCGTCTTGCGCAGGTGTGGTCCATATTCGTATTTGCCGTTGCAAACGTAGGAGCAAAGGGCGAGATCTTCCTCGTCCAGTTCAAGGCATCCCAGGGCGCGAGCACCGTCGGTGTCGCGCACGAGAATGGCTTTTAATAAGGGCGTCGCCAGAATGTCGAGTGGCATGACCTGCTCGAAACTACCGATCGAGACCATGGCGCGCGGGCTGCCGTTTTGCGATGTGGTCATCCGGAGTTTCTTGCCGAACAATTCGCCGACATACACTCGAGCTGCCGAGAATCGGCCAATGCCCGGGCGCAGAAAGCTCAAAAATTCACGCGGAGTGCCTTCCTGCAACACGGTCAACTGGTCGTCGTAGCGTCCGAGATAAGCGGCCCAGCCCGATGCGCGGTGGCCGTTGAGGACGGATCCTGAAATGACGCGCACATTTCCTGCTTCGATTTCGCCCCTGACCAGATCGCTGGTATTAGCGCCCAGTCGTGTGGTGATCAGGCGCGGGTTTTTGACCTTCGGACCGCCAAGCGACACGACGAGGTCGACCGGCAGGCGACCTGTCGTAAACAGTTTGCCGATGGCGATGACATCCTGATAGCCGATGTGCCAGACGATTTTCTGCTCGCTGACCGGTTCCAGGAAATGAATGTGCGTGCCCGCCAGCCCTGACGGATGGGGCCCGGAAAACTCGGCGTGCCGGATCTTGTCGGTGTCTGGGCAGTCGATCCCTGAATTGTGTGCGGTGCAGGTATAGACGGAGCCGTCGGTAAGCCGCGAGAGGATCGTAAGGCCGTTGGTGAACGCTTCCGGGTCGCGCGCAATAATGACGGCCGGGTCGGCAGCGAGCGGATTCGTATCAATCGCAGTCACAAAAATCGCGCGGGCGTCCGCATCCGGTGCCGGAATCTTGCTGAATGGCCGCGTCCGCAATGCCGTCCACAGACCCGACTCCAGCAGGTTCTTGCGGACTGCGTCGCTGTCGAGGTCTGCCAGCGCGCTTGCCGGGTATTTCGCGAACTCTACTTCGTCGTCGCCATCGAGTTTGATAACAACAGACTGCAGGACGCGTCGCTCGCCGCGATTGACGGCGGCGACGATGCCACTGCCGGGTGATGTGAAATTCACACCGGGATTGGCTTTGTCCGTGAAGATCGTCTGCCCCAGTTTCACCCGGTCGCCTTCGGCGACCAGCATCCGGGGCTTAAGGTCATAGGTGTCGGGGCCGACCAGGGCAACCGATGTGACATCGGGTCCTGCTGAGATGCTTTGTTCCGGGGCTCCGGGCAAAGGAATATTGAGGCCTTTCTTTATTTTAATGTGCATAAGCTTGGTCGCTGATTAGAACCACAGGGCAAACAGGGCGCAGAGGGCGAGCCAGATACAACCGATCGTGTGTACGCCGAGGGTTGCTTCTATCGACTTCGCCATGACTTCACGTTGTTCGATGCCGCCGCGTATACCGGCAGCGGCTTTCCAGCCCAATGCCAGCAGGCCGAGCGGTACCAGCGGTGCCAGCAGGGGCAAATGACCTTGCACCGTCAGAATTACGACAATGGCGGCGGCCACAACGTGAATTGAGAAATAGAGGTTCGCGGTCGCATTGAGCCCCAGGCGCACAGGCAGGGTGTTCTTGCCACAGGCTCCATCCGCTTTGATATCCGGGACCTCATTAATAAGGAGGATTGCGGCGACCCACGCGCTGACCGGGATCGAGTACAGGATCAGCGTGGTGTCGATCGTTGCGCCCTGCAGCCAGGCCGCACCGCTAACGGGTAATACACCGAAGGCGATCGCAACGGCAGTTTCGCCCAAGCCCAGCGAACTGAGCTTGACGGGTCCCAGCGAGTAGAAAACGCCGAGTGCTATGCCGATTATGCCGAACGTAATGACCATTGGGCCCCGTTCAACAAACAGCGCAAGGCCGGCGAGGGTTGCGATAGCGATCAGTGTGATACCGAGCCGCGCCATGCTCCGCTGCGACAGGATGCCAGTCTGGATAAATCGCGAGCCGCCCGTATACGGGTAGATACGCAGGTCATTTTGCGGGTCGGTACCAATCTCGTCGTCGCCGACATCGTTAAGGACGTTGCTGGCAGCATGGACGCAAACGGTCGCCAGGATTGCGAGTACGAAGACGTACACACTGAACTGCCCGGTTGCGTAGGCACCCCAGGCCGAACCAGCGACGACCGGCAATACCGAGGCCGGGAAGAATTTGGGTCGGGTGGCGTGGAGCGCGCGCTTGAGATTCTGTTTGAATGAGTCGCCAGCGAACTCATCCGGCACCGGGTTGAGCGGTCGAGTAGTGTGTTGTGACATTGCCTGATCCCTGCTTTTGTTGCTGGGTGAGCGCACCCAGGCAGTTTTGTGTGAACCTTTTATACCGGAAAGAGACTCTATATACATACGCGCTTACCCCTAACTGTATGGGGGAAGATTTCGCGGCTTGAGTCACTGTACAATAGCCCGTTTTGCCGGACATGTGTCCCACACGGCACCGGCAACAATACTCTTAGAAATTGGGATAAATTATTATGAAATTCAACAGGTTGATAGGCCTCGGTCTGATCGCGCTGATGCTGGGTGCATGCGGCGGCGCGGATCAGGAGGAAGCGACTGAAGCAGCGCCCCCTGCGGCATCTGACGAGATTTCCGTCACTGAGGCCGAACTTGCGGGAAATCCGTTCATGGAAGAGTGGGATACGCCATACGGCGTGCCGCCTTTCTCGGCGATTGAAAACGGCCATTACATGCCCGCCATGAAGAAAGGGGTGCTGGATCTCCGCGCCGAAATCGACGCCATCGTGAGTAACGCTGAGGCGCCGACCTTCGAGAATACCATCGTGGCACTGGAGCTGGCAGGTGAGCTGCTGGGTGACGTTGCCTCTACTTTCGGCAATATCACCGGAACGGATACGGACGATGAGCTCCGGGCGCTCGAGACCGAGATTTACCCGATGCTGACGCGCGAGTTTGATGCGATCACCATGAATCCCGATCTTTGGCAGCGCGTCAAGACCGTGTATGAGCAGCGTGACAGCCTTGGGCTGGACGAACAGGACGCGCGCCTGCTTGAGCTTCGTCACCGTTCTTTCATTCGTGCCGGTGCGGCCTTTACGCCTGATATCAAAGAGCAGATTGCTGATATCAATGCCGAGATGTCGGCACTTACGACCAAGTTCTCGCAGAACCTGCTGCTCGAAACGAAAGCATTCACGCTGGAGCTGAAGGAAGACGACGAGATCGCTGGCCTCAGTGACGATTTCAAGGCGGCTGTCTGGAATGAAGACAAGCAAGCCTGGGTTGTCGGCCTGAACCGCTCATCCTATGAAACGTTCATGGTGCAGTCCGAGAACCGCGAGCTGCGCGACAAGCTGTTTAACGGCTATCGCCTGCGTGCGACGTCCGGCGACCGCGATAATGGTCCGCTGGCGATCAAGATCGCACAGCTGCGTGCCAAGCGTGCCGAGCTGATGGGCTACAACTCCCATGCCGAATACATACTCAAGTACAACATGGCGAAGACGCCGCAAGGTGCTGAGGACTTCCTGCTGCGCGTATGGCGCCCGGGTCTCGAGCGTGCGAAAGAAGAGCGCGCCGATATGCAGGCCATGATTGGCGACGAATTTACGTTCGCGGCACATGACTGGTGGCACTATTCAGAGAAAGTGCGCAAAGCACGCTTCGACATCGACGAGAACGAGACCAAGCCGTACTTCGATCTGAAGAACGTGCGTGAAGGTGCGTTTGAAATGGCTAATCGCCTGTTCGGTGTCACTTTTGAGGAAGTGGATATCGAGGGCTGGAACCCGGTCGTCGTCTCGTTCGATGTTAAAGATGAGAACGGCGATCATCTCGGCCTGTTCATGACCGACATGTACGCACGTGACTCCAAGCGCGGTGGCGCATGGATGAGTACGTATCGCGGCACCTCGAACATCAACGGTGACAAGATTCGTCCGCTCATCACCAACAACCTGAACCTGCCGACACCGCCGGAAGGCGATCCGACGCTGATGCGTTTCTCGGACGTTGAAACGCTGTTCCATGAGTTCGGTCACGGCCTGCACGGCTTGATGACGAAGATCGACTACCCGATGTTCTCGGGCGTCGACGGACCGCGCGACTACACCGAATTCCCGGCGCAGATCCTTGAGCACTGGACGTCGCAGCCCGAAATGCTGGAATTGTATGCACGTCACTACCAGACCGGGGAGGTCATCCCGTCTGAGCTCGTCGAGCGGATGCTCGCCGCCGGCAATCACAACCAGGGATTTGCGACAACCGAGTACATAGCCGCGTCGCTGCTCGACCTGCGCTGGCATATGCTGAGCTCGGCAGAAGCCGCTCAGATCACGGACGCACGCGCGTTTGAGAAAGAAGTGCTCGAAGGTTACGGCCTGATTCCCGAGATCGAGCCGCGCTATCGCAGCAATTACTTCGCGCATATCTTCTCGAGCTCAACGGGCTACTCGTCGGGTTACTACGCCTACCTCTGGTCAGAGATTCTTGACGCTGACGGCTTCGCTGCCTTCAAGCAGGCCGAGAACATCTTCGACCCCGAAGTTGCGGGGCGCCTCAAGAAGTGGGTGTACGAAGCAGGCGGCCTTAAGCCGGCTGACGAGCTGTACCGCAATTTCCGTGGTTCCGACCCGAGCATCGAGCCGTTGCTCGAAGGTCGCGGCTTCGCAGTCGAAGAGGCCGGCGGCACCTAACAGAGGGGACAGTCACCTCTCGAACCAGGGGACAGTCACCTTTTCCAGAGGTGACTGTCCCCTTTTTGTTAGGCGAGCAGTCGCGTGACGCCCCACCATAAGCCGGTCAGGCTTATCAGGAACGAGCCGGGTCTCGCGATCCAGGTTCGATAGCGCAGCCGGCCATCGGGGTCCTGCAGCCATTTGCGCGCCCCCAATCCGAGCAGGGCCGCGACAAGGATGACCGAGAGCTGACCGATTTCGACGCCGACGTTGAACCCAATCAACGCGCTCCAGAACTGTCCGGGCGGCAGACCCAGTTCGCCGAAAAAGCCCGCGAAGCCAAGGCCGTGGATCAGGCCAAAGCCGAAGACAACCAGGGGCCGCCATTTCGTCATGTCCTTGAAGACGAGATTCTCTATAGCCACAAACGCGATGGTGAACGCGATCAGGGGCTCGACGATGGACGTGGAGGGCGAGATCACACCGCTGGCCGCCAGACCCAGGGTCGCAGTGTGGGCGACGGTGAACGCCGATATCTGCAAGACAAGCGCTTTTAGTCGGACTGACGCGAGAAAAATCGCGAGGACAAAGAGAATGTGATCGGCGCCATCGGGCAGGATATGGCCAATGCCGATCTTGATATACACGCCGGCCGTCGAGAGAAAGCTGCGTTCGTTGCCTTCCGCGTCCAGGATCGGCATCTCGGTCTGGTTCAGGTCGCCTTCAGAACTGTTCATTTCAGCCAGCGCTGCACACAAGGCCGGATCCATGCCGTCCTGACCCGGTACGCACAGCTCGTCCTCCGGGTGACCGAGTACGTTGCCGGTAGCCAGCAGCAACAGCATTGTGACTATAAGTTTGAAATGCATGCCGGGATTCTGACAGGAATAGGGGGAGAAGTTCGAAGGACAACTAGAACGTCAGGACAACCTTGCCCAGTACACGGCGCTCGGAGATGACGCGAAATGCAGCGGCAAAATTATCCAGGGTGAAGGCCTCCGAATATGTCGGCCGCAGTCGTCCAGCGTCGACCATGCGTTCCAGTTCTGCGGTGTTTTGCGCGAACTGATCCGGGTGTTTCTCTGCCCAGGTTCCGTACCACACGCCGACAATGCTGGCCTCCTTGAGGAGGGTCAGATTGATGGGCAGGCGGGGAATGTCCCCGCTTGCGAAGCCGACGACCAGGTAGCGGCCGTGCCATGCACATGCACGCAATGCCTGTTCGGCCAGATCGCCGCCAACAGGGTCATAGATGACATCTGCGCCCTTGCCATTGGTCAGTTTCTTTACCGAGTCTTTGAGTGGTTGTTCGGCGTAGTTGATGGTGTCGTCCGCACCGGCTTCACGGGCGAAGGCCAGTTTCTTTTCGGAGCTGGCTGCGGCGATGACGCGTGCGCCCATTGCCTTGGCAATGTCCACAGCAGCATAGCCAACGCCGCCGGCGGCGCCGAGAACCAGCACGGTCTCGGCGCCGCCGGCGGCGTTAG
>Ga0224513_10001183_pt1 | contig 10476 bp, 9 predicted proteins | sample SF_May12_sed_USG_5_FD_169109 | JGI IMG/M metagenome (GOLD analysis project Ga0224513, IMG submission 169109) | Sediment microbial communities from San Francisco Bay, California, United States - SF_May12_sed_USGS_21 | ecosystem: Environmental > Aquatic > Marine > Sediment | place: USA: California... | reverse complement strand
AATTCTGTCTTCTGTAAATTAACCTCTGAACCCTTGAACATTGAACCTTTGAACCAACAGACTAATTTAAAATCGGTTATAGCAAAACGGTTTTACCGGCTTCAGCAAAAGGTGCTCAAAAGCAGCTAGAACTGCTTTCTGGCATAAAATGTTTTCTGGGAAGCTGTCAGGGCCTGCTTGAGGGTAAAAATCTGCTGCTGGGACAACAGCGGCAAAAATTTGAGAAACATTTCAGCGGTGGCGATGGCATCGCCCATGGCAGTATGCCGTGCCAGAATCCTGACCCCCAGCCGCTTGGCAATCGCTTCCAGATTATGGTCTTCGTGGGACGGATGGGCAACGGCCGATAATAATAATGTATCCAGCACCGGATTCACAAATCGCACCCCGGTCCGTTCTTCCTTTAACTGTAAAAAGTGCATATCAAAAGCCGCATTGTGAGCCACCAGAATAGTGTCTTTTACAAAATCATGGAACGTCGGCAGAACCTCATCGATGGTCGGCTTTCCCTGCAGCATCTCGGGATGAATTCCATGTATTTTTACCGATGTCCAGGGGACCGATCGCCGGGGATCCACCAGTTGTTCAAAACGTTCATTTTGCAGTAAGCGGCCATTGACAATTCGAATCGCGCCAACAGAAATGATCTCATCGCCCTCGCTGGGACTCAAACCGGTGGTTTCGAGATCAAATACGGTGTAGGTCAGTTCTGCCAGCTTGCGGTTTTCAGCCTCCGGATGTCGACCTGCTTGCAGAAACATATCAAAATCGTAGAACTCGGGACGGCTTTCGGGCAAAATCGTCAAGGACCGTGTCTTCTCGGGCTTAACCAAATAGGGAACCGGAAGAAAAAAACGCACATAAGATGTGTCCTTTATGCTCCTGGATACATATAAACCGATTTCACTGTTATGATGATCAATCACTTCCCGGAGGCTTAACGAATAGCCTTCCTTTTCAAACACCAACGGCTGTGCTTCCCAGGCCTTTAATAAATCTGCTTTTAACGGGTGACCCGACCAGAGCAAATCCAGGCCGACAAAACGCTTCAGCGGGGTCAAACGGCAGGTGAGCTCAGCTACACCGGTGGCTGTTTGGATCTGCTGAATGACGCTTAACAGGGCCAGCAAAAAGGAAGAATGGTCGACCTTGACGTAATGCTCGCCGGTCAAATTCTCCGTACGGATCCGCAAATTTAAACTCTGACGACACCTGGCCTGCAATGTTTCAAACAGGTCGCGCACCGAAACTCGAACCAGCGGCCACTGATTGAAGAGGGGATGAGAGAACAGCGTTGGATCGCTCTCTAAAATATCACCGATATTCAGCGATTCTTTGTGAATAATCTTTTTAAGCGTTTCGAGACGATTGGCATCCATATCCGGGTAGTCCAATATGGTTTCGATCGCCGAGCGAATACCGGCAAATGAGGCCCGAATTCCGCGGGTAAAGGATTGTAAGGTGAGGTTCAAATAATTTTGAGATTCGCGTTGCTGGGTAATGTCATACAGAATCAGAATCAAACCCGAGTACTGCCTTCGGAAGTTCAAAACCGGCACCGCTTCGACCCTTAGCAGGGTATTTTCGGCTCCCGGAGTGACAAAATACGACACCACATCCGGTTCGTTATGTTCTAATTTATCGGTTATCTGATCGATGGTGTGCCGGATTAAATTTTCGTCAAAAGTTTCGAAAACAGAGCGTCCCAGACCGATAAATCGTACGGATTTTTCATGGTTGTCATTGGCCAAACCCGCCAGCAGCAGTTTTGCCCGGTTGTTGTATAAAAGGATTTGACCGTCGGGGTTGCAGACAATCACCCCTTCTAGCAGCTCCGACATAATGGCTGCCAGGGTATTTTTCTCTTCTTCAGATTGAGCTCTGGCAATATTGACGCGGCCCTCAATATCACTGAGCAGGGATTCATAATGCGCCGCCCCTTCGTTCAATCGATCGCAGAGCTGCTGAATTTCCACGGCACCTGATATTTCAAAGCGGTGTGAGGGATTGGTGGGATTAACCAGTGATATTTGCTCGGCAAGTTTTCGCAGAGGCCGGATGTATTTGCGCAAGACACTGTCCAGAAACAATGCGCCAACCAACAGCACGAGAAAGGCCAGGATGAGAAGCGGACCGATATGGTGTTTAAGGAGGTCCAGTAAAAAGGTATGCGCTTCTGGTGATAGTTGAGTTTTAAACCAGACTGCGAAAGCAACGCATATGATTAGCCAAGCTGCAAAAGATAGCGCAATCGCCTGCCAGAATTTATGTCCCCGTCTTTTCATGCGTATTTTCTAGAAGCTCTTTGACCTTGGCGACAACTTCTGCATTCGAAAACGGCTTGATAATATAAGCGTCTGCCCCGAGCGCCATGCCCTTGGCTATTTCGACCTCGCGGCCCTTGGCAGTCAGAAAAATGATCTTAACATTTCTAAAATCAGGATTCAAGCGCACGATTTCGCAGACTTCATACCCATCAATTCCGGGAAGCATGATATCCAACAAGATGAGGTCCGGCTTGTATTTTAAAATAATATCAAGCGCATCCTCGCCGTTCTTCGCAATAATGACATTATAGCCCAGCTGCTCCATCAAAAATTGGATCGGAACGACAATGCTCGGCTCATCATCTACGATAAGTATTTCTTTGGGCATAACGATACCACTCTATTCTTTTTTGGCTTTAGCGTACCCGATGCCGACCAGTGCTTCCTCCATTTCTTGCAAAATTGCAGGATCATCGATGGTCGCCGGCACATTATATGGCGTATTATCGGCGATTTTTTGAATCGTGCCGCGCAAAATCTTGCCGGACCGGGTCTTGGGCAGGCGCTTGACCACCGTGGCGGTCTTAAAAGAGGCCACCGGCCCGATGCGTTCTCTAACCATCTGAATGACTTCTGCAACAATATCGACCGGCTCACGGCTAACGCCGGCGTTGAGCACCACAAAGCCGACCGGCACCTGGCCCTTGAGCTTATCTTCGACCCCCAGCACGGCGCACTCTGCCACATCCGGGTGATCTGCCAGAATTTCCTCCATAGCGCCGGTCGAAAGGCGATGACCGGCGACATTGATGATATCATCGGTGCGGCTCATCACAAAAACATAGCCTTCTGCATCAATAAACCCGGCATCCGCGGTCTTATAATACCCGGGAAATTCTTCCATATAGGCGGCTAAAAAGCCCTGATCATTGTTCCACAGCGTAGGAAGTGTGCCCGGCGGCAGCGGAAGTTTGGCCACCAGTGCGCCGATCTCTCCGCTCGCAACCGGCTGGGTATTTTCGTCGACCACCTGCAGGTTCCAGCCCGGAGCGGCTTTGGTGGGCGATCCTTCCTTGACCGGAAAATGGTGCAGCCCCATACAGTTACCGGCGATGGCCCAGCCGGTTTCGGTCTGCCACCAGTGGTCGATTACCGGGATGTTCAGGCTGTTTTCGGCCCATTTGAGCGTGTCCGGATCCAGGCGCTCACCGGCCAGAAAAAGGGCTTTGAAATTGGACAGATCATAATTTTTCATCAATTCGGCCTGGGGGTCTTCGCGTTTTATGGCGCGAAACGCCGTGGGGGCCGTAAACATAACCTTGACGTTGTGTTCGGATATCACCCGCCAGAAAACACCGGCATCCGGGGTGCCCACCGGTTTGCCTTCGAATATAACGGTGGTACAACCTTTGAGCAACGGGCCGTAAACGATGTAAGAATGACCGACCACCCAGCCGACATCCGAGGCCGCCCAGTAGACATCTCCGGCATCCACATTGTATACGGCGCCCATGGTCCACTTTAAGGCAACCATATGTCCACCGTTGTCGCGCACCACGCCTTTGGGCACACCGGTGGTCCCTGAGGTATACAGGATATACAGCGGATCGGTGGCGGCCACCGGCACACAGTCATGCGGCTCAGCGGCTACCATTACCTCGTCCCAATCCAGGTCACGCACGGCTATCATGCCGGCCTCTTCCATCGGTCGCTGCTTGATAATGCAGTGGTCCGGTTTGAATTCGGCCATGTCGATGGCTTGATCGAGCAGCGGTTTATAAGCAATGACGCGCCACCTCGATACCGCAGGAGGCCGTTACGATCACCCTGGGTTTGGCATCATTAATGCGCACCGCCAGTTCTTTGGCGGCAAAACCCCCGAACACCACCGAATGCACGGCGCCGAGGCGCGCACAGGCCAGCATGGCGATAACGGCCTCTGGAATCATCGGCATGTAAATAAGCACCCGATCACCTTTGGCCACCCCCTGGGCGGCCAGGGCTCCGGCGAACCGGGCAACCTCGTCGCGCAGTTGAATATAGGTATATTTTTTAATGGTGTCGGTCACCGGGCTGTCGTAAATAATGGCATTTTGATCCCCGCGACCATTGTCGATATGGTAATCCACGGCATTGTAACAGGTGTTCATTTCCCCCCCGGTGAACCAGCGGTAGAAGGGTTTATTACTTTCATCGAGCACCTTGTCCCATTTCTTATACCAGTGGCAATCTTCAGCAGCCTTGGCCCAGAAAGCATCGGGGTCTTCAATGGACTGCCGGTAGGCAATTTCATAAGGATTGGTCATGTTCATCCTCCTATTATTCGACACATATTCGGCCTAGTTCAAGGTTCCGCATTGGGGGATAATCGCTCTTGCGATACTTTTCATATCTTAAGGCATCTTATTTCTTATACATCCTTTGTTTTGAATCCAGTTCAGGTACCTGAATAAGTCGCTCACCTTCAGGCTTCTTTAACTCCTCCTCCAGATAATCAGCTCGATCGGCAATCGTTGGAGGGGGTTCCGGAATATTTCGGAGAAACCTCCAAAGAAATCCAGGACCCTCGGCCAATTCAGGGTTGAGTTCGAGTGCTTTTCTGTAATCGCGCAGCGCTGCCTCATGTTGGCCCACCCGGTCGTTTAGAATACCCCGGTTTGCATAAGCTTGTGCATACTGGTTATCCAATCCAATTGCTATATTAAAAGACTCTCGAGATTCACCAAAACGTTCCATTTGGAGAAGGGTAATTGCTTTGGCGAGGTGAGCTTCCTTATATTCTCTGTGTTCAACTAATACCTCATCGAATTGCTGGAGCGCTTTTTCATATTTGCCGTCCTCGAGATATTTGTTTCCAAGCCTGTACTTGTTTTGACCGGGGATAGTTTCCAAAACCGAATATTTATAAAAGTAGAAACCGACAATCCCAGCTATGGATAAAGTGATGATTACGGCCAATGTGTTTTTATTCATAAAAATCAAAAGTACTTGTTCATAATAACGCTGTTAAATAAAAAAGAAAAGGTTACGACAATCAATACGGTCATGGGGATCGTTCTTTTTCCCAGATCCTGTATCTCATCTTCCGCCAGCTGCCGATTCAATTTACGTGCAGTTCTTTTCAATCTTTGTGTAAGTATAAATTTTTTAGTGGGCCGAAAAAGGAGGGCGGCCAGGCCAATCGACGAAATCCAGTACCATATTGTCATTGCATCCATGACAAAAATTCCTTCCTTCTTTACTTTCCGCCCAACCTATCGAAAATAAGGGGGATACCTAAGTATCCCCCAATTAGATGGTTTAACTCGGATTAGGCCTCAGCCTTGACCTGATCACCGATGTCTTCGATAAGCACTTCAATTTCTTTCTCAGGAATCGTGGACATCTCCAATTTGTAAGCGAGAAACCACATCATCGCTACGCCCAGCGCCCACCAAATTATCTGCCACAGCCATATAGAGGGCATTCCAAATAACCAGGTCGATGAATCGGTTGGATTTCCGAAAATCGTGTTTCCCAGAACAGCACCCGGTCCTTGAGCAAAAAAGAACCAGCCGATGACGACCACCCATGCGACTTTAACCAGGCCTTTCTTGCTATCAGGCAAACCTGCATGCTCCGCGAGGTAATCATGGAATTTTTTCCTGTGTGCCAGGGCTTCGGCATTCTGTGTCAAGGCAGAAACAATCACAGCGATGCTGAAATTGAAGATGATGCCCCAGCCGGCGGAGTGAATGGTCCATGGCCAGCGACCCCAGGCGGTGATTCCAAACCAATTTTGGCCAATGGTTTCCGTTAAGGTTACCGCAATGATGCCGGCAATAAGCCCAAATGTGATGCCTTTGCGGTTAAGCATGGGCCAGTAGCAGATGCCGATAAGTGCGGGCCACATCTGGAAGCCATAGGCCACCGCAAGTCCTCCTAAAAGCACAAGGGCGTCAGTAGAAGTTGTTGCAACGATCAACGCGGAAAAAACGATGATGCCCACGCCAATTCTTCCAAACAGTTTTTGAGTTGCGTGGGAAGCATCCTTATGAAAAAAATGTTTGTAAATGTCCCGGGTAAGCATACCGCCTGCCGTGGACATGTATGCCGCACCCGTTGATTGCATGGCTGCCAGCGCACAAACCGCAAGCAGACCAACCATCCATGGGGTCGTTTCGGCCAGAAGATTGATCAATGCCGGAACGACCATATCCCCCTTACCTGGCATTTGCAGGAGGTCTTTTCCCAGTTGCATGACGTCCTTTGCAAATCCGGCTTCCAGCATTTTCGTATCTGCGCCGAGGAGGTGTGCCGAAAAGGCTTGCATGGCCGTAAAAAAGATCAGGATGCCGCCGATACCCATTGCGGAGGCCCATACCTGCTGCGGTGCAAACGGTTTGGGATTTTTATTGGAAAACGACCACATGGAAAAAGCCGGTGAGGACTGAATTCCCATGAGCGCAAAGGCATAAGAGAGAATCATGATACCCGTCCAGGCGCCGCCAAGCGCTGACGGGCCGGATTTTACAAACTGAATGACACCCGGGATGGCAATATAGTGACTGTAACCGTCACCTGTCAATTTTTTATCTATACTGGTAAGGTTTGCAATGCCTTCATTCAATGCCCCCCAGCCGCCGGCATAGGAAATACCAATGACGCCGATAGTGGCAATACCGCCGGCCAGCAGTAAACACTGCACAGTATCAACATAGGCCACTGCTCTTAGCCCGCCGGAAGCCACATAAACAAAAACCACGAGGGACAACATCCACATGCCCACATTAACGGAAAACAGGCCGTTTGTTAGAACGTTGAACAAAAACCCGGATGACCTGAGCTGTACACCAAGATAGGGTATGGAAAAAAACAGGGCAACAACAACAACCAGAATCCGAATCACATCAGATTTGAAGTAATCCGAGAACATTTCGCCCGGTGTAACATATCCGAAGTGCTTGCCCAGTATCCATTGCCTTTTCAGGAACATAACCCCTGTGAAGGGAATGGTAATGGCATAAAACGATGCATACGCATATTGAAAGCCACTACTATACAGTAGCCCGGGATGCCCCATGAAGGTCCATCCTGAAAAGGACGTGGCTGTCGCTGCAAGTACGTACACCCACGTCGGAAGGGCGCGGCCGGCAATGAAATAGTCTGATGCCGTTTTTGCCGAAATATACCCTTTGATCCCCATGGTGATACAATAGGTCCAATAGGCTAAAACAAAAACAAATAACCACACGACGCTTGCTGCCATAATTCTCCTCCTTTTCGATTAATGTTTTTCTTAATCATCAAAGAATCACCTAATCCTCTTCCTTCAACCCCAATTCACGAGTTTGAAAGACCCTGTTCATGATCTTTGCGCTTCGGGTTTTGGGGAGTTCATCCGTAAATTCATACATCAATGTGATGATTATTTTTTGGCCATCTCTTTAATTTCTTCAACGATATCAGGATTGGCCAGGGTGGTCACATCCCCGACGTCCTTTTCGTTTGAGATCGCACCCAGCACCCGGCGCATGATCTTGCCCGAGCGGGTTTTGGGCATGTCAGTGACGATCCAGACTTTGCGCGGTTTGGCGATCTTGCCGATTTCCACACAAACCGTATCCGATATTTTTTTGGCCAGCTCTTCCGACGCTTCCAGACCCGGTTTCAAAGCAATATAGAGATCCGGCTCTTTGCCTTTAATTTCATGGGCCACCGGTACCACCGCCGCCTCGGCCACTTCCTCAACCACCAGGGCGGCCGATTCGATTTCCTTGGTTCCCAGTCGGTGACCGGAAACGTTGATCACGTCGTCAATGCGGCCCAGGATGCGGTAAAAGCCGTCTTCGGATTCCACGGCCGCATCACCGGTCATATAGGGCCAATCACGCCAGTCTTTGCTTTTGGGATCCTTGCAGTAGCGGGCATAATAGGTATCGACAAACCGCTCACGGTCGCCCCAGATGGTCTGGAATCCGCCGGGCCAGGGATTCTGGATACAGATGTTGCCGGCCTTGCCGGCGCCCGACGGAATGACATTGCCTTCGTCATCGTAGATGATCGGATGGATACCCGGCACGCCCGGTCCGGCGCTGCCCGGCTTCATGGGTGTAAGGGCCGGAAGGGTGCTGCACAGAAATCCGCCGGTTTCGGTCTGCCACCAGGTATCCACGATGGCCGCCTCGCCTTTGCCGACGACTTCGTAATACCATTTCCAGACTTCGGGCTCGATGGGTTCGCCGACGGTGGTCATGTGCTTGAAGTGGTAATTGTATTTGGCGGGCTCGTCCGGGCCGATCTTGCGCAGCGCGCGGATGGCGGTCGGGGCGGTATGGAAGATGTTGACATCCAGATTCTGGGCGATGCGCCAGGGGCGCCCGGGATCCGGATAGTTGGGAACGCCTTCGAAAACCACCGTGGAGGCGCACAGCGACAGCGGACCGTAAACGATGTAAGAATGCCCGGTGATCCAGCCGATATCGGCCATACACCAATAAACATCTTCCGGATGAATGTCCTGCACATATTTAGAAGTACCGGCAACGTAGGCCAGATACCCGCCGGTGCCGTGCTGACAGCCCTTGGGCTTGCCGGTGGTCCCGCTGGTATACATCAGAAACAGCGGCGCTTCGGCCGGCATGGGCACCGGATCGACGCGTTGGCCGTAATACTTTTTTAAGACGTCATTGACAAAATAATCGCGCCCTTCCACCATGGGTGTCGGGCTTGACGCTTTGCCCGGGTAACGCTGCCAGACGAGCACTTTATCCACCTTCTGACCGTCTTTTTCAGCCAGATCAACGGCAATGTCGGCGTTTTGCTTGTGGTCCAGCAGGTTGCCGGCCCGGTAATATGAATCGGCCGTAATAAGAACATTGCTGCCGGAATCGACAATCCGGTCGGCACAGGCCCGGCCACTAAAACCGCCGAAGACTTCGGAATGAATCACACCCAGTCGCGCACAGGCCAGCATGGTGATGGGCAACTCGGCGATCATGGGCATGTGCAGGGTTACCCGGTCGCCGGCTTTAAGCCCGGCAAAGTCCTGCAAAAGGGCCGCAAATTCATTTACCCGGACGAAAAGCTCCTGGTAGGTGATATGTTCGACTTTTTCTTCTTCAGGCTCCGGGACAAAATGTATGGCGGTCTTATTTTTGTTTTTGGCCAGATGCCGATCGACGCAATTGTAGCTGGCATTTATTTTGCCGCCCTTAAACCATTTCCAGCAGGGCGCATCGCTGGTATCAAGGATTTCTTCCCAGTATTCATACCAGTCGAGAAGATCGGCGTATTCTTTAAAACAATTCGGGAAGTTGTCCAGGCTGAACCGTTCAAAAACACCGGGATCGGTCATATTGGCTTGAGCAATAAATTGAGTTGAAGGATGATAAAGACTTTCTTCGCCCCAGTGTACCGCAATTTCAGCTTCAGAAGTTTCGACGACCTCTTTTTCTGCCATAAAATCCCCCTTTCTTTTACATTTCTTTAATAGATAATAACCAAAAAGGTATCTAAAGGTTCAGAATTTACACAGTGGGAAAATAAAAAATACTTAAATGAATCAAATTTATTTTTTATGTGTAATCAAAATGTTTAAATCTATTATAAAAAGTGTTCTCTAATAGAGGCCGTATGGTCGATCATAAAATTTTTAGTTTTTTATATCGCTTTGTAAGTGTTTGTCAATATGATTTTTATTCATTTGTATGTTTTTATGCCTTCTTCGTTATCGGCGGTATTTTTAGACCGCACATCCCCATTTGGGAATTTATCGATTTAGCGAGTTTCAACCGGCACGCCGGATCATGATGGCCGTGAAATAGGATATCAGCAATGCTGCAATCCGGAGCCGGCCTGCCATTCTTGCATTTCTGAACGGCCATGGTTATAATTCAGATTAGGGGCTTCGCCCCAATTGGAAAGATGGAATGTTGGAATATTGGAAAAATGGGCTTGTAATACTGCAATAATGGGTAAATGGCAAAATTCATCTTGACGATAAAGTTTAAAATGGATAATTGCCTTTGAAAACCCACTATTCCATCACTCCACTATTCCATTATTCCATGATTAGGGCCAAAACTCAGGCCTTTAAAAATATCTGTATTATCATTAAATTGTAGAAATTCTGGGATGTTCAAATTATGAGATCACAAAGCGAAAAAATACCGGACCCCAAAGAGTTGGAGAAAGAAATCGGTGAGTTTTTGTCCAAAAAATTCGGTGA
>Ga0224513_10001175_pt1 | contig 10499 bp, 7 predicted proteins | sample SF_May12_sed_USG_5_FD_169109 | JGI IMG/M metagenome (GOLD analysis project Ga0224513, IMG submission 169109) | Sediment microbial communities from San Francisco Bay, California, United States - SF_May12_sed_USGS_21 | ecosystem: Environmental > Aquatic > Marine > Sediment | place: USA: California... | reverse complement strand
GCGCGCATCACAGCGACAGGCTGGAGTTGGAGCTTGTGCGCCGCAACATCCCATACGTGAAGTTCGGTGGTCTAAAATTCCTTGAGGCCGCACACGTGAAAGACCTGCTGTCGGTACTCAAATGGGCGGAAAACCCGAGAAATGAAGTTGCCGCATTTCGGGTTCTCAAGTTATTGCCCGGTATGGGTCCTGCAAATGCGGCACGTTGTTTCGAGCGCCTTGCCGTCAATGAGCATTGTATTAGTGCGCTAGAGGAGTTTCGAGCGCCTGCTGCTGCGGCAGGAGAGTGGCCGGCCTTTTGTAGCCTCATGGTATCGCTGGGAGGCGCTGAGATCGGAGATCGCGGTTGGCAGTCGCAGGTCTCAGAGGTACGGCGTTGGTACCAGCCGCATCTCGAAAGGATTTACGACGGCATCGACACGCGCGAGGCGGACCTTGAGCAACTCGAGCAAATTTCGGGTCGCTATCCGACGCGAGAGCGGTTCCTGACCGAGTTGACACTGGATCCGCCGAGCGCAGCAGGGGACCTGGCTGGTGATCCATTGCTCGATGAGGATTACCTCATTCTTTCCACGGTGCATTCGGCCAAAGGGCAGGAATGGGAATCGGTGTTTGTACTCAATGTGACAGATGGTAATTTTCCGTCAGAGTTTGCGACCGGCAAGCCGGAAATGATCGAGGAAGAAAGGCGGCTGTTGTACGTGGCGATGACGCGCGCGAAACAATCTCTATCACTGCTATCGCCATTACGATTTCATGTGACGCAGCAGCGGCGTGATGGTGACAGGCATGTGTACGGTGCACGCAGCCGCTTCATGACGGATCGACTTCTGGCCACATTGGACCAGCGATTCGCGGGACGATCCGAAGCCGAGGGTGCGGCTTTCAGGGTGCGTTCTGACAAGCAGATAGACGTAGCCTCGCGAATGCGGGAGATGTGGTGAGTACAAACGCCGCTCTCGTGCATCCATGCACTCCGCGGCATAAGTGCGTTCCTGCATAAAAAAAGGCGGTGGCAAATGCCACCGCCAATCGGTACGAAACAAACAGCATAAGGGATTATCAGTTTGTCACGTCAACCTTTTTCTTGATGATGCGCACTTCGTGGTTGCCCTGAGCCTGCTCATCACCACTCAATTTACTGCCGTCAATAAACGTGACCTTGCCATCCTTGCCGGCGTCCTTTAGTACCTCTTCCAGGCGTGCCCGCGTCTCCTCATCAATCTCATCTCCCGAGATTATTGTGACGCCGTCACTGTCGTGCGTTTTGACGATCTTGACGCTTTTATGGCTTTCAACCATGACGTCTTCAGACTCATGTCCGCCATGAATAAAGACTTTTGCGCTCTTGTCGTGCAGGACGTCGACGTCAATATCGCTCCCCATGTGCATGAGTTCGATGTTCTCGCCGTCGACTTCGATTTGCATGCCGTTTTCCGTGCGCGTCATGGTGATCTCGTTGCCATCATCGTCGACTAGCGTCTTGCTTTCCCCAATCTCGAGGTCATCGATCTCGGTACCATCACCGTGCCATTCAAAGTGTTCCTCGCCGTCGCCACTGATCGCAACGTCGATTTTCATCTTGTGTTGTTCGCCGGCAATAGCTGCGGTAGCGATCAGGCAGCCCCAAAAAAAGACCGTAAATGTCCTTAGCGTCACGAAATTCCCCATTTTTGTGCTATTTACATCTGTTTGATGCATGTGCCGAAGAAAAGGTTGCAAACGAATAGTTATAAGGCAAGGTATCCCAAGGAGGCGAGATGAATAATTCGATCAAAATGCAAGTTTCGGACGAGGAGTGGAAGGCTCGTGTTGACCTGGCGGCCTGTTACCGGATTGTTGCCATGTACGGTTGGGATGACCTCGTCTTTACGCATATCTCGGCGCGCGTGCCCGGTGGCGAGGATCACTTCCTGATTAATCCGTACGGCCTGTTGTTCGAGGAAATTACGGCCAGCAGTCTGGTCAAAGTCGACCTCGACGGGGAAAAGGTCCTGGATTCACCCTACCCCGTAAACCCGGCTGGGTTCGTCATTCATAGTGCGATTCATGCTTCGAGGGAAGATGCAGGTTGTGTGCTGCACACACACACGAAAGCAGGAATTGCGGTTTCGGCACAGGCGGACGGTCTCTTGCCGATTTCGCAGACCTCGCTTTTCCCTTACGTGACGCTCGGGTATCACAATTACGAGGGCGTCGCGCTGAACGACGATGAGAAACCTCGCCTGGTCGCTGACCTCGGCATGAACAATGCATTGATCCTTCGCAACCATGGTCTGCTAACCACGGCCCCTACCGTGGCAGATGCATTTCTCTTTATGTATGTACTGGAAACCGCCTGCCAGATTCAGATTATGGCGCAGTCAGGGGGCAGCGAGCTGGTACAGGTGCCAGAGCCTGTTATTGCAGGCATCCAGGCGCAGGCGGAGCAAGTAACAAAAGGTCTGGGCGGTGCTCTCGTCTGGCCGGCCCTGTTACGCAAGCTTGATCGGCGAGACGCATCTTTTCGCGATTAGCTCAGGAAGATTCTGTACGCCGGGTTATCGCTTTCTTCCCAATGCGTGTAGCCGAGTTCGGCAAGATGTACTTCGAGTTTTGCGGTCTCCTCCTGCGGCACATCGATACCCGCCAGTATCCGGCCGTAGTCCGAACCATGATTGCGATAATGAAACAGGCTGATGTTCCATTGGGTGCCGATGGCATCCAGGAAGTCGAGCAGGGCGCCCGGGCGTTCGGGAAACTCGAAACGAAACAGGCGTTCGTTGCTTATACCGGGTGACCGCCCTCCCACCATGTGGCGTACATGAAGTTTTGCCATCTCATTGTCGCTCAGATCTTCAACCGGGAACCCCGCGCCCCGCAGTTTTGCAAGCAATGCTTTGCGTTCCTGCAGACCCTTGCTGAGCTGAATTCCAACAAAAATGTGGGCATTGTGATCATCCGAATAGCGATAGTTGAACTCGGTGATGCCCCGCCGTCCGACGGCCTCGCAGAAGCGGCGAAAACTACCGGGCTGCTCCGGAATCTCGGCCGCGAGCAACATCTCGGTTTGTTCGCCGACGGCCGCGCGTTCAGCGATGTGGCGCAGGCGGTCAAAGTTGACGTTGGCTCCACAGCTGATTGTCACAAAAGTCTGTCCGTTGGCATTCTGCGCGGCTGCGAACTTCTTTGCCCCGGCAACCGCGAGGCCACCCGCGGGTTCGACTATGGAACGCGTGTCCTCGAAAATATCGCGGATTGCAGCGCAGATCTGGTCGGTATCTACCGTGATAATTTCGTCCACGAGTTCCTGGCAAAGCCGAAATGTCTCGTCGCCGACGCGCCGGACGGCGACGCCGTCGGCAAAAATGCCAACGTGATCGAGTGTGACAGGAGCGCCAGCCGCGAGCGATTTGCTCATCGCCGCGGAGTCTTCCGGTTCAACACCGATGATGCGAATGTCGGGCTGTGTCTGCCGCACCCACGCGGCAATTCCTGCGATCAGGCCGCCGCCGCCAACAGGCACAAACAGAGCGTCGATCTTCTCGCCAACCTGCTCGAGGATTTCCTTGCCGATCGTGCCTTGGCCCGCAATGACATCGGGGTCATCGAATGGATGGATGAACACCAGGCCCTCTTTTTCCCCGAGTTCGCGCGCGTGCGCATATGCATCGTCGTAGGTGTCGCCATGCAGGACAACTTCGCCTCCGAGCGACGAAACCGCGTCGGATTTGATCGACGGCGTTGTGACAGGCATGACGATGACCGCGCGAGTACCGCGCCTTTTTGCTGCCAGCGCAACCCCTTGTGCATGATTTCCCGCCGAACTGCAGATGACGCCGCGGCTGACCTCATCGTCGGTTAGGCGAACGATCCTGTTATAGGCTCCGCGCAATTTGAATGAGAAGACAGGCTGCAAATCCTCGCGCTTCATCAGGATTCGGTTGCCAAGACGCTCAGACAGGTTCTTCGCGAGCTCCAGTGGCGTTTTGTCCGCAACGTCGTAAACCTGTGCGTTGCGAATCCTGTCCAGGTATTCGGTCGTGTTCATTGCGACCTTATCGCATACCGCGGCGTGTACCGCAAAGGTCCGGCTCGCAGCCGTTTTTGTTGCGGTGGTAATCATCTCCGCACCCTCTCATAATACGGGCGTGAACAAACTCCTGATTAGCAACGTGCGACTCGTCAATGAAGGCGAGATCAGAGATGTCGATGTTTTCGTTGAAGGCGACAGGATCGCCCGGATCGACAGTAGCATCAGGGCGCCGGAAGGTGCCCGTGTGATCGACGGCGGCGGCAAATACCTGCTGCCGGGTATGATCGATGATCAGGTGCATTTTCGCGAGCCTGGCCTGACACACAAGGGAGACCTCGCTACCGAGTCAGCAGCTGCCGCCGCCGGTGGCATTACGAGTTTTATGGACATGCCGAACGTTAATCCATTGACGACGACTCGTCAGGCGCTCGCCGACAAATACCGAATGGCAGCCAATCGTTGCACCGGCAACTACGGGTTTTACCTGGGTGCGACGAATAGCAATATCGAAGAGATCAAAGCGCTTCAGGTCGGCGAGGCATGCGGAATTAAAGCCTTCATGGGTGCCTCTACGGGTGACATGCTTGTTGACGATCCTGACACGCTCGACAAGCTGTTTGAGCATGCGCCGGTGATTGTGGTGACGCACTGCGAAGATTCGCCGACCATTTGGGCAAATGAAGATGCAGCGAAAGAGAAGTTTGGCGAAGAAGTACCTTTCACCGAGCACCCCAAAATTCGTTCGGCGGAGGCCTGCTACGCGTCTTCGAGCATGGCGATCGACCTTGCTCGTCGCCATGATTCGTTGTTGCACGTCCTGCACCTGACAACTGAAAAAGAAATGGCTTTGTTTTCGAGCGCACACCGTTCGGAAAAACGCATCACGGCCGAGGTATGCGTCCATCATCTCTGGTTCGACGAATCCCGCTATGAACAGCTTGGCGCGAAGATCAAGTGCAATCCGGCGATCAAGCGAGCGGAAGATCGCAAAGCGCTTATTAAAGCGCTCAATGATGGCCGCATAGATATCGTTGCGACGGACCATGCGCCGCATACGGCCGAGGAAAAAGAGGGTACTTACTTCAAAGCGCCCGCCGGCCTGCCGCTGGTGCAGCACGCGTTGCTGACTTTATTCGATCTGGTCGCGGCCGGGCAGATCAGCCTGGAACTCCTGGTTGACCGGGCCTGTCATGCGTCGGCGGATCTGTTTGGCGTGCAGGAAAGAGGCTATGTCAGGGAAGGCTGGTTTGCCGATCTCGTGATCGTAGATCCTGCAACGCCGTATTGTGTCACGGCAGAAAACGTACTCTACAAGTGCGGTTGGTCGCCGTTTGAGGGCCACGAATTTTCGGCCTCGATCGACACAACGATAGTCAATGGCAAAGTCGTTTATCGTGACGGAAGTCTCACAGGTGTGATTCCGGGACGAAGTCTTGAGTTCTCGCGGGCCAGATAGACAAGTGACGATTGTTTACTTTCTGGTAGATCCCGTTATGCTGGCGCCAGAAAATGAAGCCCACAGACACATCTAATCCAGAGTATTTTCACAAGGTCGTTGACTGCCAGTGGGGCTGTCCGGCGCACACTGATGTTCCCTCATACATACGCATGATCGCGCAGGGGCGTTTCAGCGATGCGTATATGGAGAATCGTCAGTCGAACGTATTTCCCGGAATTCTCGGACGTGTTTGTGACCGTCCCTGCGAGCCCGCTTGCCGGCGTGGTCGCGTTGAAGACAAGCCTGTAGCGATCTGCCGTCTCAAACGCGTTGCGGCGGACAACCGCGACGACATTGTCGAGCGATTGCCGAAGTCACCTGAGAACAGCAATGGCAAGAAGGTGGCCCTGATTGGCGCGGGCTGTGCGTCGCTGACCGTTGCCAATGACCTGCGTCCGCTCGGGTATGAAATCACGATATTCGAGGCTCTCGATACGACCGGCGGCCTCATGCGCACCAACATCCCATCGTTCCGATTGCCGCCCAATGTAATTGATGAGGAAATCGGATACATCCTCGACATGGGCGTCGACCTGAAGCTCAACCATCGAATCGACAGCATGAAAGAACTGCTCGATGATGGTTTCGATGCCGTATTCGTTGGCACTGGTGCACCGAAAGGCAAGAACCTGGAGCTGCCGGGCCGTTATGACTCTGATCGAATTCATATCGGTATCGAGTGGCTTGAGTCAGTTGCCTTCGAACATATAAAGGAAATCGGCAAGCGCGTCCTGATCATTGGCGTGGGCAATACGGCAATGGATTGTTGCCGAACATCGCTTCGGCTGGGTGCCGAGGATGTAAAAGTCATGGCACGCAAGCCACGCGAGTTTTTCAAGGCGTCGGAGTGGGAGCTTGAAGACGCCGAAGAAGAGAATGTCGAAATTATCGTCAACCACTCACCGAAAGAATTCGTCTACGACAATGGCAAGCTCGCAGGCATGAAGTTCGACATCATGGAATACAACATCGATGCAGATGGCCGCATCGACCGCGGCACGCCGACGGGCGAGGTCGTAATACCCTGTGATGATGTTGTTCTCGCAATTGGTCAGGACAATGCCTTCCCGTGGATCGAGCGCGATATAGGCATTGAGTTCAACAAATGGGACTGTCCGGTTGTCGACGAGCAGACGATGATGTGTTCGCGAGACGGTATTTTCTTCGGCGGTGATTCTGCGTTCGGGCCCAAGAACATCATCTGGGCTGTTGAGCACGGCCATCAGGCTGCCATTTCGGTCCACAAATTTTGCCAGGGCGAAGACCTCCGAGACCGCTTGCCCGTCGGTCTGAACCTGTTGAGCCAGAAAATGGGCATGCATGAGTGGAGTTTCTCTAACAACTACGACGCGTCGGCGCGTCGACTCATGCCGCACGTTGATCTAAAAGAGCGCTTCAAAAAGCTCAATATCGAAGTCGAGCTGGGGTTCTCTGCCGAACAGGCTGCAGAAGAAGTTGAGCGCTGTCTGAATTGCGACATCCAGACCGTTTTTACCGAGAAACTGTGTATCGAGTGCGACGCCTGTCTTGATATCTGTCCCGTAAATTGCCTGACGATTACACAGAATGGCGAGGAGGACGAACTGCGCCAACGGCTGAAGGCGCCGGCGCAGAACCCGGACCAAGCCTTGTATGTGTCGGATAGCCTGCCTCAGACCGGTCGCGTGATGGTGAAAGACGAAGATATCTGCGTGCACTGCAGTCTGTGCGCCGAACGGTGTCCCACGGGCGCCTGGGACATGCAGAAGTCGAAGATCCTGATTCCCTATGCTGTTGATGAGGCAGCAGCCGGCGAGTCGCAAATCGCTGTCGGCGGATCGAAAGAGTAAAGGGCAGCCGTGGCATCAGTAAACGACGTTGTTATCAAGATTGCTACGGTAAACGGTACCGGCTCGGCGAGCGCAAATGGCCTGCTGCGAAAGGCAATCTTCAGGATGGGGGTGCCCGTCGTGGGCAAGAACTACTTCCCGTCAAACATCCAGGGGCTGCCGACCTGGTATGAAATCCGGGTAACCGGCAAGGGCTATCACTGCCGATCGGATCGTGTCGACATCATGGTCGCAATGAACGCGCAGACTTATGAGCGTGACCTGGCGGAGGTCGAACCTGGTGGCTGCCTCATCTACGACTCGACATGGCCACGCAGCAGGTTATTCAATCGAGATGACGTGACGATCATCGGCATACCCCTTGCCAGGATGTGCAACGAACACTTCGAAGGCGTTCGTTCGCGTATTCTGATGAAGAATATTGCATACGTCGGGGTGATTGCCGCACTGCTCGACGTCGACCTGGACATCATCAAGAATTTGCTTGAAGAAACGTTCGCCGCAAAGCAGCACCTGATTGCTTCGAATATGGAGGCGATTCACTTCGGTTACGACTACACACGAGACAATTTTCCGTGTCCGTTGCCGATGCATGTGGAAAAGATGGACGAAACCGAGGGCCACATCGTCATCGACGGCAACACGGCGGCGGGTCTCGGCTGCATGTATGCCGGCGCGACTGTCGGTGCCTGGTATCCGATTACGCCTTCGACGTCTCTGATGGATGCATTCAGGATGTTCTGCGCGCGTTATCGGGTTGATCCGGAAACAGGCAAACGAACCTATTGCATCATTCAGGCCGAGGACGAGCTGGCCGCTATTGGCATGGTCCTCGGCGCAAGCTGGAACGGCGCGCGTTCGTTTACCCCGACCAGCGGGCCGGGTATCTCCCTCATGAGCGAGTTTATTGGTTTTGGTTACTACGCAGAGATACCCGCCGTATTGTTCAACGTGCAACGTACAGGGCCATCAACCGGCATGCCTACGCGCACACAACAATGCGACCTGTTGAGCTGTGCCTACGCGTCGCACGGCGACACAAAACACGTGTTGCTGTTTCCTGCCGATCCGGCTGAGTGTTTCTATATGTCACCGCAGGCATTCGATCTCGCCGAGCGACTGCAGACGCCGGTGATGGTATTGAGCGATCTCGATATAGGCATGAACGACTGGATGGTACCCGAACTCGATTGGGATGATTCCTACGTACCTGACCGAGGCAAGGTCTACTCTGCTGAAGACCTCGAGGAAATGGAGAACTTCTACCGCTACCTCGACGTTGATGGTGATGGCATTCCGTATCGAACGCTTCCGGGCGTGCATCCTAAAGGTGCGTACTTCACGCGCGGATCCGGCCACACGAAACTCGGCGCCTATACCGAGGACTCGGTCGAGTATCAGGAGGTTGTCGATCGCCTGCTCGTGAAGTGGGAGACGGCACGTACGATGGTGCCCGAGGCGGAAATCGATTACTCCAGGTTCAACAAGGCGGCAATTCTGACGCTCGGCAGCTGCGATGGCGCGTGCAAGGAAGCGCTCGACCGACTCGAGAAACGAAACCTCAACCTCAACTATTGCCGTGTCCGGGCGTTCCCTTTCACAGACGCCGTCAGCGAGTTCATTGACCAGCATGATGTTGTCTACGTAGTCGAACAGAATCGCGACGCGCAGCTGCGATCGCTGCTGATCAATGATATCGAGGCGGATCAGAAAAAACTGGTCTCAATACTTCACTACAACGGCATGCCGCTGAATGCCGGCTCTGTGGTCGACGGCATACTTGCCGAAATCGCCAAAGGGCGCGCAGCCTGATCGGAATTATGACGTGACCTTTATAGCCAAACCCAAGATTGCGCATCCAACCCTGCCGAAAAACGATCTCGGCCTGACGACCCGGGATTACGAAGGCGCTGTTTCGACATTGTGTGCTGGATGTGGACACGATTCCGTTACCGCCGCTCTTATTCAGGCCGTATTCGAGCTCAATGTGGAGCCACACATGCTCGCCAAGATGAGCGGTATCGGATGCTCGTCCAAGACACCGGCCTATTTTGTGAGCCAGGCGCACGGCTTCAATTCCGTTCATGGCCGCATGCCGTCCGTCACGACCGGGGCGAATGCCGCTAATCGTGACATGACGTACATCGGTGTTTCGGGAGACGGGGATTCACTGTCTATTGGCGCCGGCCAATTCGTGCATGCGATCCGGCGCAACCTGAATATGTGCTACCTGATTGAGAATAATGGCGTGTATGGGCTGACCAAGGGCCAATTCTCAGCTTCGGCCGACATCGGTAGCAAGCCCAAAAAGGGCTTGCCGAATCAACAGGAACCGATTGACCCGGTGAGTTCGGCGCTGGCGCTTGGCGCAACCTACATTGCCCGAAGTTTCTCCGGCGACAAGGAGCAGCTTGTGCCCTTGATCAAGGGCGCGATCATGCATTCAGGGTTCTCGCTGGTCGACGTAATCAGTCCGTGCGTAACGTTCAATGACCATGAGGGCTCGACGAAGAGTTATGCACACACGCGTGAGTTCTATCATCACGTCGCAAATATCGACTACGTTACTCCGTCGGAAGAGATTACGGCGTCATATAAAGAGGGCGAGGCGATGCCGGTCCACCTGCGTGGCGGGGACACCATCGTGCTGCGCAAGATTGACCGCGACTACGATCCAACAAGTCGGGCGGATGCCTTCAAGTTCCTGCGGGATCGTTTTAACGCGGGGGAAATTATCACTGGACTGCTGTACGTCAATGAACACCGTGCCGAAATGCACGAGTTGATGAGCAATTCAGATACGCCTTTGTCGCAGTTGCCCTACGAAGGGCTGCATCCGGGTTCCAGCGAGTTGCTTAAGATCCAGGGCCGATACCGCTAGATACTGTCGTTAAGCTAGACTGTTCTCATTGTCTTTGGCGGAGAGCGGCTTATGAAAAACGGCAGACGTGAGTTTATCAAGGCGGGGGCTCTTGGCGCTGCGGTGGCAGCAACCGGCTTGCCAGCGATCAGTTCAGCCGGCGAGAAACAGCGGCAACAGAAGCTACGCAAGCCGCTGGACATCCTGATTCTCGGCGGTACAGGCTTTATTGGACCGCACATGGTTCGCGAGGCACTGCGCCGTGGACACTCGGTCACGCTCTTCAACCGCGGGCGC
>Ga0224513_10001172_pt1 | contig 10524 bp, 5 predicted proteins | sample SF_May12_sed_USG_5_FD_169109 | JGI IMG/M metagenome (GOLD analysis project Ga0224513, IMG submission 169109) | Sediment microbial communities from San Francisco Bay, California, United States - SF_May12_sed_USGS_21 | ecosystem: Environmental > Aquatic > Marine > Sediment | place: USA: California... | reverse complement strand
TCTGTCGCCGCTCCGCGGCTTCCTCAATATTTTCTCGTTCGTATCCTGGGGCTCACGCCCCAGGCTATGTATCTGTCGCCGCTCCGCGGCTCGGGATCGCATGACAACTTTTCGTCAGGACTTGACACCCGTTCGCCCGGAGGGGCATGGGCGGGTGCATCTTGAACCTTGTATCTTGAGGGCTGTGCAGGTTAGCGCTACGCGACTTTGGCGTCTGCCTTCTTCTCTACCTTTTTCTCTGGCTTCTTCTCTGGCTTGGAGTCTGTCGAGGTCTCAGCTGCAGACTTCGCGGTCTCGGTCTCCTTGGCGGTCGGACTCGAACCGTTGCCCTTGCCGTAATCGTTGACATACCAGCCGCTGCCTTTGAACTGCAGCGCGGGAGCGCCGATCAGACGGTGTGCATTTCCACCGCATTGGGGACACGTTCCGTCGTGCATGGCCGAGACATGCTCGATCCGCTCGTAACGCAGTCCGCACTCTTGGCATTTGTACTCATACAGGGGCATGGAGTCCTCCGGGGTATCCGCTCGACGATCAGCGGAGGGTTATTCTGCGATTTGAGTGAGATTCTGTCAAGTAAACCTGGAGGACGATGCCGTATAGTGCGGAAAGAAACAAATGAGAGGCGCGACCGAAGATCGGTCGGCGATCGGGAGGTCAGGATGAAACGGATTGTGGCATGTGCGGCCTTGTCGCTTCTGATGTTGGGGTGCAGCAGCTCGAAATCGGCCGACCCCAACCTCGACGCCTGGCAGAGAGAGGTGGATATCATATCGCCAGGGGCAGTCGGTGAACGTCAATACGAGGAACTGGGCGGACTGCTCGAATCGAAGGAGGTCATCCGAGCCACCTACGGATCGGAGGACCAGGCGATCGACACCGCAAAAAGGAATCTCCAGCGGCAAGCCGCCAAACTCGACGCGGATGCGGTGGTGATCATCGAATGTGGACGACACGTTCGCCCGGCCGAGGAAACGAATTTGCCAAGCACGGGCCCGGAGGTCATCTGCCACGGCGTTGCGATCCGTTGGATGGATTGAGGTCCGCTCGCTCGCAGATTGTTGAAGAAATGCTGCCGCAGCAGAGAGTCGGTAAGATGTGCGGCTTAGGCTGTTTTAAATTCCGTATCCAGTCAGAGAGGCCCAGTCTTCGGTGCGATCAGCGGGCTTTTTGGACTCGACGGAAATGCGATGGAGTCTCATGCTGTTTGCATGTATGATATGCAGACAATGACCAACGCCGAGCGTCAAGATCCGCCGATGAGCCTGCACGTGGTGACAACCGATGGGTCTCCCTTTGACCACGCGTTGGATGGCGAGAGTTTTGTCATCGGTCGCTCCTCGAAGGCCGACCTGACGGTTCCCGACCGTTCCATGTCCCGGATGCACGCCCGGCTCTATTTTGATAACGGGGTATGGCACGTAGAGGACCTGGGGTCGCGCAACGGTACTCTCCTTGGTGGTCGGCCCGTCAACGATCCAGCCCGACTCGGTCACGGCTCGGTCGTCCAGGTGGGAAGTACGTCGATAACTGTCCGCGAAGCCACCCGGCCGTCGCCAAGCGGCCTCCGCATGGAAACCAGCTCGGACAGTCACACCATCTTCCGCTCGGCCGCGGAATTGCTGCAGGCGCCAGAGGAAATTCGGACCGACTCGGAAACGCCGATGGGGGAGGGACTGCGCCGGTACGCGGATCGCCTCCGCTTGTTGACCGAGGTCAATCTGGCGCTCGATCGTGTGATGTCCCTCGAAGATCTTCTGGAGCTAATCCTCGATCGAGCCTTTGAGCACTTCGGTCCGGAGGACGCTGCGATCTACCTTCGCCACGACAAGGGCGGCTACGACTGCGCGGCGAGCCGCTCGGCGGGGCAGGGCGATCCTAAAATCCTGTTCTCCACCAATCTCATGGAGCAGGTTGTTGAAGGCGGCCAGGCGGCCCTGGTTCTCGACGCTCAGACCGACGAACGATTCAACGAAGCAATGAGCCTCCTCGACGCTGGAGTGCGCTCGCTCGTGGCGGCGCCGCTGCAAGATCCCGACGGCGCCCTCGGGCTCATCGTTCTCGGGTCGCGCTTGACGGTTCGTCAGTTTGATGAGGATGATATGGAGTTGTTGGCCTCCCTGGCATCGGTGGCTGCGATGCGCATCCGCAACGTCCACCTCGCCGAAGAGGCGGCCGAACGCAGGCTCCTCGAGCAGGAGGTGGCACTGGCGCGCGAGATCCAGGTCGGTCTCCTGCCCGACGCCCTCCCCGAAGTCGAGGGGTGGGACATTGCTGCAGGTAACATACCGTCGCGAGGAGTGTCCGGCGACTTCTTCAAGGTCGAGCTGCGTCACGATGAAAGCGAAATTGTCTTGATGCTTTCGGATGTGTCAGGCAAGGGAATCGGTGCGTCCCTTCTCACCGCGTCGTTGGAGGCCTTGTCTGCGGGCCCGATTCACGATGGCGTTGCTCCGGAAGTCATATTCAACTCCGTCTCCCACCTCCTCTTCGAGAGGACACCTCCGGAGAAGTATGCGACCTCATTCATGGCCGCGATAGATCCCGACAGCGGGAACCTCCGTTACTGTAACGCCGGTCATAATCCGGCGCTGCTCTTGAGGGCGAATGGTGACTTCGAGTGGTTGGAGTCGACAGGAATGCCCCTCGGTATTCTCCCGGAGGGTGTATTCACGGCCGGCGAACGAATGATCGAGGTCAACGACACGCTCGTGCTCTACACCGACGGGATCACCGAACCGGAGAACCCCGAAGAGGAAGAGTACGGCCAGGACAGGCTCGGAGAGGTCTGTGTCAAAAATCGATCGGAGCCCGTTGCCGAGCTTCTTTCGGCAATCGAGGAAGACCTCTATCACTTTGTCCGTGGCGTGCCGTTCCCGGACGATCGGACCCTGGTTCTCATTCGTCGCCTCAGCGAAAGCTGATCTCCAGGAATTTCCCTTCCCGGTCCAAAAAATGTTTCAAAAATGAAATGCGTCTGCGTCTCAAGTGCGTTATAGTGTGTGCCGTCCATTTACTGTGACGGACAGACAAAGGCCAAATGGTTAATTTTCAGGCTCTATACGGTGCCTAGTCAGGTACTTACGGAGTCCTGCGATCAGCCACGAAGCAGCAGTCCAGGCTCGCTGCCCGGGGGAAAATCGAGATGATCGGCACCACGCTTTCGCACTTTCGGATCACCGACAAGCTCGGTGAGGGTGGGATGGGAGAGGTGTGGTTGGCCGAAGATACCCGGCTCGGCCGCAACGTCGCGCTGAAAACGCTGCCGCCGAAGAGTGCCGAGAGCGAGGATCGTCTCCGGCGCTTTGAAGACGAGGCGCGGGCGGCCTCGGCCCTCAATCACCCGGGCATCGCCCATATCTACGACGTTGGCGAGGCGGACGGAATTCACTTCATCGCGATGGAACACGTCAATGGCGAAAGTCTCGACCGGCGATTGGCGCGATCGACTTTGACGACAAACGAGATCACGGATATCGGTGCGCGACTCGCAGATGCCCTTGCCGCCGCGCACGACCAGGGGGTCACCCACCGCGACATCAAGCCATCGAACCTCATGATGACTCCCGAAAGGCGCCTCAAGGTACTCGACTTCGGTCTCGCAAAGCTGCGCCCGGCCTTCGGCGAAGGCGGTGGGGAAGACACGACCCAGACCATGACCCAGCCGGGCGTGGTGATGGGCACGGTCCAATACATGAGCCCGGAGCAGGCGCTCGGGAAAGACGCCGATCACCGAAGCGATATTTTCTCGACCGGAATCGTGCTCTATCAGATGGCGACCGGTCAACTGCCCTTCTCCGGTTCGACGCCAACCGAGACGATCACGGAGATCGTACGCTCGGAGCCCCGGCCTGTCGCCGAGCTGAGCCCGGTGACGCCTCCCGAACTCGAACGCATCGTCCGGAAATGCCTGGAAAAAGACCGGTCCCGTCGCTATCAGAGTGCGCGCGAACTCGAGGTGGATCTCTCCAATCTCAAGCGAGATTCTGAATCCGGTGTCACCGTGACCGCTCCGGCTCGATCGGCGCCGTCCCGGGCCGCGATTCTCGGGGTCGTTGCCGCAGCCGTGCTCTTGGTCGCCATCGGGTTTGCTCTCATCCGTTCAGGACTATGGATCTCACGCGGTGGCGCGATCGAATCGATCGCGGTGCTGCCGTTCGAGAACGGTACCGGCGACGAAGAATCCGAGTACCTCTGCGACGGTCTGACCGAAAGTCTCATCAACACCCTTTCTCAAATTCCTGACCTCAAAGTGATCTCGCGCCGCTCCACCTGGGCATTCAAGGATAGCGAGGAAGACCCGCAAAGCATCGGTCGCAAGCTCGGCGTGCAGGCGCTGTTGATGGGTCGTCTCGTCCAGCGAGGTGCTCAACTCGCGGTGAGCGCTGAATTGGTCGACGTCGCCGACAACCACCAGCTCTGGGGAGGCCGATTCAATAGGGAGCAGGGCGATGTGCTGACGATCGAGCAGGAGCTGACAAAAACGATCGCGGCAACTCTGAAGATCGAACTCAGCGACGATACCTCGCAGCGACTGGATCGCCGGTACGCAGTGGATCCGGAAGCTCATCGGCTCTATCTCAAGGGCCGGCAGTTTTCGATTGGTTCGGCGAGAGAGATGAACAAGGCGGTCGAATACTTCCAGCAGGCGATCGCCAAGGATCCAGGTTATGCGCTGCCATATGCAGGTCTCGCCGACGTCTACATCACTCTCTCTTACCACGGAGTCATGGAACGTGAGGAGGCCCTTGAGAAATCGAAATTGGCCGTACAACAAGCCCTCGAGATCGACGCCAATTTGGCTGAAGCGCTCGCCGCCTCGGCCGAGAGCAAGTACCTCTTCGAGTGGGATTGGGCGGGCGCGGAGCGCGATCTCAAGCGCGCCATCGAGATCAACCCTGGCAGCGACTTCGCGCGCATATCGTATGCCTATTTCCTGTCAGCCATCGGTCGATTCGACGACGCCATCGAGCAGGCGACCGTCGCCAAGGAGCTCGATCCCCTTTCGCCGTCGGCCTTCCACCTGGTTGCATATTCGCTGATGGGCAAACGTGAGTACGAGAGAGCGGCGGCAGAATTCCGTGCGGCCCTCGATCTCAACCCGAACTGGACCTGGGGCTATATCAAGCTTACAAAGACCTACGCCGACAATGGGCAGTGTGAGGAGGCTTTCGCGACCGCCGAAGACGCCGAGGCTGAGCTGCACGGCGGCGGCACCCCGATCGCCCGTTCGTGGATGGGCTACAGCTATGGCAAGTGCGGAGATACGGAACGCGCCGAGGCGGCGTTGCGGACTCTCGACGAGTTTGCCGAGAATGTGGATGTTGATCCTTTTGCCTACGGAATCATCTACGCAGCCCTCGGCGACAAAGACCGATTGCTCGACGCGCTCGAACGGGCGGTCGACGACCACTCCACCTTGGCAGCTTTCATGCCGGCCGTGCCGACCTACTACATGCCGGGGCTCGAAAACGATCCGCGATTTCAGACGTTGTTGGAGAGGATTGGGTTCAACGAATCAGGAGTGCACGGGGGGAATTCAGAATGAGCATCGAACCGGGACAGACCCTGGCTCAATATCAGGTTGTCGATGCGCTCGGCGCGGGTGGAATGGGTGAGGTGTGGCGGGCCGAGGACTCCAAGCTTGGCCGCGAGGTGGCGCTCAAGGTGTTGCCGGAGGAGTTTGCAAAGGACCCCGAGCGCATGGCGAGGTTCGAGAGGGAAGCAAAGGTGCTGGCTTCTCTGAACCACCCAAATATAGCCACGCTTTACGGGCTGGAGTCGGTTTCGGTTTCGGGCGCGGACGAGGACACGGACTCGGACGCGGGACAAACGACCTTTCTCGCCATGGAGTTGGTGGAAGGTGAAGACCTGTCGGAGCGCATCAAGCGTGGCCCGGTGCCGGTGGAGGAGGCGGTGGCCGTCTCCCTCCAGATCGCGGAGGCCCTCGAGGCGGCCCATGAGCAGGGCATTGTTCATCGCGATCTCAAACCGGCCAACATCAAGCTTCGATCCGACGGCACGGTCAAGGTGCTCGACTTCGGGCTCGCCAAGGCGTGGGACGCGGATATTGGTGATTCGAGCATTTCCATGTCACCAACGCTAACCGCTCATGCGACGGCAGCGGGAGTGATTATCGGCACGGCGGCCTATATGTCGCCAGAGCAGGCAGCGGGTATCGCGGCCGACCGTCGGGCCGATATCTGGGCCTTCGGCGTTGTGTTTTGGGAGATGCTGACCGGGAACAAGCTCTTCGAGGGCGAAACGGTCTCTCACGTCCTGGCCTCGGTGCTCAAGGACGACGTCGATCTCGACGCCCTCCCTGGAGAAACCCCGGTTCGCTTGCGCGAGCTCATCGAGCGCTGCCTTAAGAAGAAACCGAAACAGCGCCTCCAGGCAATCGGAGACGCGAGGATCCTTCTCGACGAGTACCGTGCCGATCCCGAAGCCTTTGACCTTCCGGCAATCTCTGCGGTTATGGAATCTGCCGCGCAACCGATGTGGAAGCGAGCGCTTCCGTGGGCGCTGGCTCTGGGAGCCGCCGTCGTTGCTGCAGTGCTCGGTGTCGGCGGCCTCTCCAGGGGCGGTACCGTCGATGCCACCATCCGCTTCCAGGTACCTCCTCCCGAGGGGCGCGGTTACCAGCTCGACTCTGTTCGTCCTGGGCCGGTGGTCGTGTCGCCCGACGGGCAGTCCCTGGCCTTTTCCGCCTGGGACGTTGACGGCCAGGTGCGGATCTTTGTCCGCGACCTTGACGAGGTCCAACCGCGAGTTTTAGCCGGCACCGATCGGGCGCAGTACCCATTCTGGTCGCCGGATTCCAAAAACCTCGGTTTCTTTGCCGACGGCAAGCTCAGAAAGGTGAGTGCCTCCGGCGGTCAACCCTTGACCCTCTGCGATGCCCCCGACGGCAAGGGTGGGTCGTGGAGTCCGGAAGGTGTGATCCTTTTTGCGCCGGAAGCGACGAGACCGATTCAGCGGGTGTCCCAGCTGGGCGGCGAGCCGGTCGATGTAACGACTTTCGATGAGGAGCGGGGCGACGATTCGCATCGCCACCCCCGATTCCTGCCCGACGGAAAGAGCTTTCTTTATCTGGCACGCTTCCCCGCGGGTGCAAAGGAGGGGCAGGCGATCATTGGTGCATCGCTCGACGGGGGCGATGAAAAGGTTGTGGTCCGCTCACCCGCCGCGGCGGAATACGCCTCCGGTCACCTGCTCTTTCTCCGCGAGCGGACCTTGATGGCTCAAGCGTTTGATCCGGACAGCCTCGAGCTTTCGGGTGAACCCTTTCCGCTTGCCGACACCGTTGTCCTGATTTCGACCGGGACCGCACAGGCGGTTTTCTCGGCTTCGCAGACTGGCGTGCTCGCGGTCCAGAGTGGAACGTTGTCGGCCGATCTCGTGTTGCGTTGGCGGGGCCGCGACGGCTCCACCCTGGAATCCATAGGAGAACCGGCGCGATTCACGGATAACGTTCGCCTCTCTCCCACCGAGGATGTTGCGATGGTCCAGATCCGGGCGGACGAGGGCGAAAACCGCGATCTCTGGGTCGTGGAGCTCGACCGCAAGCTGAGGACCCGCTTCACCTTCAACCCAAATGGAGACGATTCCCCGGTCTTTTCGCCCGACGGAGAGACTGTGTTGTGGGAGGTGACTGACGACAAGCAACGGATGGCACTTCACCACAAGTCGGTCGGAGGGTCGGGGGATGGTGAGGTGCTGGCGGAGTTCGACACGGAAACGTGGCCGGAGTCCTGGCACCCTTTGGGCGACACAGTGCTCCTCGCGCACGAAGCGGCGCAGCCACCAGGAAACGTTGACCTTTTGATTTGGTCTGTCGGCGATGGCGGCGATCCGAAACCCTGGCTGGCCACCGAGTTCATCGAATACTCCGGGAGCTTCTCGCCTGATGGTCGCTGGGTGGCGTACGGTTCCAACGAATCTGGAGACTGGGAGGTCTACGTGGCGCCGTTCCCCGGACCCGGCCGTAAATGGCAGGTGTCGGTGGGCGGTGGTGGATGGCCGAATTGGCGAAGAGACGGCGCAGAAATTCTCTATATCAACACCGCCGGTGAGGTGATGGGCGCGAAGGTCGAAGAGCGTGGTGCCGGTCTTGCCTTTGGACAGCCTCAGACGCTCTTCGAGTTCAGGTTTACTTCTACTGGTCCGGGGTTCGATGTATCTGCGGATGGGCAACGGTTCCTGGTTGTTGAACCGGCGGAGAGCCTTCCGCCCGAACCCGTCACGGTTGTCGTCAACTGGCCGGCGGCGATCGAGGCGCAACGATGATTGGCAAGACCCTCGCTCAATACAAGGTGACCGCCGCCCTCGGCGAGGGCGGGATGGGCCAGGTGTGGCGCGCCGAGGACTCCAAGCTTGGCCGCGAGGTGGCGCTCAAGGTGCTGCCGGAGGAGTTTGCACGGGATCCCGAACGGATGGCGAGGTTCGAGCGGGAAGCGAAGGTGCTGGCCTCGTTGAACCATCCAAACATAGCCACGCTTTATGGGTTGGAGTCGGTTTCGGGCGCGGACGCGGACACGGACTCGGACGCGGGACAAACGACCTTTCTCGCCATGGAGTTGGTGGAAGGGGAAGACCTCTCCGAGAAGATCAAGCGTGGACCGGTGCCGGTGGAAGAAGCGGTTGCGATCTCCCTTCAGATCGCCGAGGCTCTCGAGGCGGCGCACGAGCAGGGCATTGTTCATCGCGATCTCAAACCGGCCAACATCAAGCTGCGGCCTGACGGGACGGTCAAGGTGCTCGACTTCGGGCTCGCCAAGGCGTGGGAGGCGGAATCGGCAGACTCCGGACTCTCCTTGTCGCCGACGATGACCGCGCACGCAACGGCGGCCGGGTTGATCCTCGGTACCGCCGCCTACATGTCTCCCGAGCAGGCTCGTGGTATGAGCGTCGACCGTCGAGCCGACATCTGGTCCTTCGGGGTCGTACTGTGGGAGATGTTGACCGGCCGCAAGCTTTTCGAGGGTCACACGGTATCCGATGTGCTGGCGTCGGTGCTCAAAGAAGCGCCGGATCTCGAGGCGCTTCCGTCGCATACTCCCTACCACGTCAGGCGCATCGTCCGTCGCTGTCTCGACAAGGAGCCGAAGCGGCGCCTGCGTGACATCGGCGAGGCTCGCATCGCACTGAGTGGGACGGACGAGGAAATCATCCCAAAGGATTCTTCAACCGAGCCGCCGGATGCCAGCCCGTGGCGCAGACGAATCCCCTGGGTCGCCGTCAGTCTGGCGACCGTTGCGGCATTGATCCTCGGGGCGCTGCTGTTCAGTCGAAAAACCCCTGTAGAACGGGTGGTCCGGTTCGAGACTCCGCCCCCGGAAGACGGCCGATTCCACCTGGCGCCGGACAACCCGGGACCTGTCGCTGTTTCGCCGGACGGGTCGATGCTCGTGTACTCCGCGAGGTCGGTCGAAGGTGTCGTCCAACTCTGGGTCAGGGCTCTGGATGAGGCGGAGCCACGACTGCTCTTAGGGACCGAGGGTGCGCAGTATCCGTTCTGGTCGCCCTTTTCCCGACGCATCGGGTTCTTTGCCAACGGCAAGCTGAGGGTGATCGACGCGGTCGGCGGTCCACCGCTTGCCCTGTGCGATGTGGTCGAAGGCAAAGGCGGGAGCTGGAGCAAAGATGGAGTGATCGTCTTTGCCCCGTCGTACAACTCCCCCCTCCATCAGGTGGTGGAGGCCGGCGGTGAATCGACTCCGGTCACCGAGCTCGATGCCGAGCGCAAGGACAATTCTCATCGGCACCCCCGGTTTCTGCCCGATGGGAATCACTTTCTTTACATGGCGCGCTCTGCAGCTGGCTCTTCTGAAGGCCACGCTGTGATGATTGCATCGCTCGACGGGTCTGAAGACAGGCTTCTCTTCCGAGCTCCGACTGCGGTCGAATATGCTTCGGGACATATCTTATTCGTGCGTGACCGAACCTTGATGGCGCGGCCCTTCGATGTTGGAAAGCTCGAGTTTTCGGGTAACGCCTTTCCTATCTCCGAAGCGGTCACTCTCCTCCCCCCCGGGACGGTGGTCGGCGTTTTCTCGGCCTCGCAGAACGGTGTTCTCGCGTATCAGGCGGGGGATGCTGAGGACGGCAGTTTCCGACTGGTGTGGAGGAACCGCGAAGGCGAAGAGCTGGGAACGGTTGGTGAGCCTGGCGCCTTCGATGAGGTCCATTTGGTACCCGGCGGCGAGCTGGCAGCGGTGGCCGTGGAGGAATATTCCGCAGGATCCGGCGACGTCTGGGTCATCGATTTGCGCCGCGACCTTTTCACCAGATTCACATTTGAACCGGGATACGAATATGGACTGACACCTTCGGCAGACGGACAGGCATTGTTCTTTTCGGCGCAGCAAGGTGGCGTCTACACCCTGGTGACAAAGCGGATCGGCGGTGCGGGAGAGGGCGAAATCGTTTTTGAATCGACCACCGAGATGTACCCGAGTTCGGTGTCGCCGGACGGTGAACATCTGGCCCTTCAACGAGGCGGCGACGACTCCAGCTGGGATA
>Ga0224513_10001171_pt1 | contig 10524 bp, 12 predicted proteins | sample SF_May12_sed_USG_5_FD_169109 | JGI IMG/M metagenome (GOLD analysis project Ga0224513, IMG submission 169109) | Sediment microbial communities from San Francisco Bay, California, United States - SF_May12_sed_USGS_21 | ecosystem: Environmental > Aquatic > Marine > Sediment | place: USA... | reverse complement strand
TAGATAATGCCTTCTGTATATTTCCTTTAACAACCTTCACTGCAACAATTGCTTTCTTTTTACTCATAATTTATTTTTTAATTCTTCTAATTTTTGTTCTAATTCTACTACACGTCTAGTTAATCGTTCAAGAGCTGAACCATATTCTACTTTTCTATTTTCATATTTTAGTTCTTCTATTATAGCTCTTAGTCTTTCTTCTCTACTCATCTGTATATGTCTTTTTTAATTTTAAATATGCTACTTTAGTCATTGGTATTCTAGCTCTACATTGTGCTGATAGTTTCCAATATAAATTTTTATTTTTATATTTTAATTCTTTTATCCAACTATTCATATCTTCAGTTGTAATATATTTCCACATTTTAATTTAATTTTATAAGTTATACTGTATATATATTTATATATATTTTAATATATTGGTTAATTTTAATCTTAAGTTTTCAACCTCGGCTAATAATACTAAGTCAGTGCTGCTAGTGCTGTCAGTACGAGGTTGTTATTTTTATTTTAAATTTGTCAGTTATTAGTTGTTTAGTGCTGCAGTGCGCGTCTGGTAGTTAAAATTAAAAAAAGAAAATTTACCTGAACCAATTAACTTATTCAGTTAAAAGTTTGGGATATTATACTCATAGTTCCAATAGTAGAGTGTTCGTAATGTAGTTTATGTAATGTTCATTTGTTTATCTCTTACTAATACATATAAGCCAGAAACCTCAAACGTTAAAAGTTATGGTAATTTAGAATCATTATAAATACTATTTAGAATCATTCTAAATAAGAGAGTTTAAGACAAGAAAAGAGGGCCGAAACCCTCTTACTTATGTGGTAAGTGCAATGTGAAGTTAAGAGTATAAACAAATGACATCTTACCACTATATATAATTATATATAAAATCCCAAAGTGGTATCTATCCATACCATTTCCTTATACAAAATATAATCTATTATATGGCAACACAAACTATACAATATAATATTGACCTTAATACTGGTAATAGCCTTAAAACATTGGGAGATGTTGAAAAGGAATTAGCTAAAATTAATGATGAACTAAAAGAAGTAGAAGTTGGTTCTGATAGATTTGATGAATTATCTAACAAGGCTCAAGTTTTAAACAAAGATTTTGAGAAGATAAATAATTCTATTCAAGGAATAACAGGTGAAGATAAGATACAGGCGTTAGACGGTTCCCTAAAGGTATTAGGAGGTTCAGTTCAAGGTGTAGTTGGTGGATTAGGATTACTTGGTATAGAATCAGAACAATTTGGTAAGTTTGAAGAGAAAGCAGCATCAGCAATTGCATTAGGTATTGGTATAAAAGATGTAGGTGAAGGTATAGGACAATTATCTAAAGTTACAGGAAAACTACCAAATGTAATGAAGAAAGCCGCAGCTGCACAAAAGGCATTCAATTTAGTAGTTAGAGCAAACCCAATAGGAGCAATAGTAACAGCAATTAGTTTAGCAGTTGCAGGTTTCTTGTTATTTAGTAAAAAGGGAAAAGAGTTAATAAAATCAATAGAACCTCTTAATAGGATATTACAAAAGACTGTAGGGTTCTTTAAGATGTTAGGTAGAGCTCTTGGATTAGTTGCAACAGAAGAAGAAGAACTTGCAGAGAAAACAAGGATAGCAACTGATAGTAGAGTTAAAGATTTAGATAGAGAAATTGCATTAAGAAAAGCAAAAGGTGAAGAAACTGTTGAGTTAGAAAGAGAAAAATTACAAAAGTTAATCCAACTTACAGAAGAAGGAACAGAAGAACAAAAGAATGCTCTAAATAATTTAGCAGTATTTGAAGCAGGATTGTTAAAGAAGAAACAAGATGATATAAATGCTGCAAATAAATTAGCAGAAGATGAAAGAAAAAAAGTTCAAGCCAAGAAAGATGCAGACCAAAAAGTAATTGATGATGCAGAAACGGCAAGATTAAAGAAAATTGATGATGATAAAAAGAAAAGAAATCAAGATGCCAAAGCTCTTGCAGAAGAAGAAAAGTTAGAAGCAGAACTATTAGGTTTAACAGAGTTTGAAGCAGAGAGAGAAAAAGCTAAAAGAGATTATGAAGATAAACTTGCAAGATTAGAAGAGTTTAATATATCAAAAGAAGATTTAGATAAAAACTATGCAGCAACGAAAGCAAAAATATTAAAAGATGAAGTTGCAGCAGAAGAAGATGCTGCTAAAGCTAAAGAAAAAATTGCAGAAGATGAGGCTGAGTTTAAACATCAGGCTCTTATGGGAACAATAGATAATTTCCAAGGAGTATTAACTGCAATGTTCGGTGAATCAAAAGCATTAGCATCGGCAAACGTTCTTATAGATGCAGCACAAGCAGGTGTAGGTATTATTAAAACTGCAAACAGAGGTCCTGGAAATCAAATAACTGCTCCTTTATATATTGCATCACAATTTGCATTACTTGGTGCAACAACTATTGCATCGTTAAAACAAATTAACTCTACAACACCAGGTAGTAGAGGTGGTTCATTTACACCCGTATCACCAGGTGGAGCAGGTTTTTCATCACAAGCTCCAACATCAGCAACAGCATCATCACAAACACAACAACAACTTGATATTACAGAAGCATCAAGTAGAGGACAACAACCTATTCGTAGTTATGTTTTAGTTGGAGATGTCAATAACGCACAAGAAGCAGCTGCTAGAATTAATCAAAGAAGAGTAGTAGGTAGAAATTAAATCACTTTTTGCTTGTATATATCAAATATTTTTCGTATCTTTACTATAAGTTAGAATAAAAATCAATACAAACACAAGTTCGTTTGTTAAACTTAAAAGAAAGCTTATGTATTACATTTACCACATACCCAACGTTAAGATTGGAGTATCTAAGCATCCAAAAAGAAGAGTAAGAGAGCAAGGTTATTCAGAATATGAAATACTTGAAACTCATACAGATATAGATTTAGTATCCAAAAGAGAAACAGAATTACAAAAAAAATATAATTTAATAGAAAAGTTTGTAGCTGTTGATTATAAACATCAAGTAAATAATTTTCAATCAAAATCTCCATTAGCTAAAAAAGGTAGAATTTGGAAAGATGAATGGAGAAAAAAATTATCTGAATCTTGTATGGGTAGAGAAATATCAGAAGAGCAGAGAAAAAAACTTTCTAAATCTGTAAGAAAAAGATACGAATCTAAAGAATTAAGATTAAAATGTGGTAGTCCTGCTGAATTAAATCCTCGTGCTCACTTTACAAATGAACAAGTAAAATGGATAAGAAAAGTTTATTGGAGTTGTAAAAACAAATATATAAAATCACCGAAAGGTAAATACAGAGCTAATGAACTTGCAGATATGTTTAATATAAAACCTTTTGTAATTAGAAGAGTAGCATTAAGAAAAACTTATTCTTCAGTAGTATAAATTAATTTAACCAGTCTTTATATATCTATATAATATACTAGATGGATATAGAAAATTACAAAGCTCCTACAATCATTGCATTAGAAATAGATGAGTTTGATGAAGATTCAGGCGTAGATGGTATTGCCCTCGTGGAACAACCTGCACATGAATCTGATTGGATTTACTTTTCTTCACAAAAACAATTATTTGAATCTTATAGTGATTATCCTGATTCAGTTAGTAACAATGCTAAGAAAGGTATTGAACTTAACGAGAAACAAGGAAACAAATGTGCAACACAGGTTGGCAAGGTAAGAGGTCAGCAATTAGCTAAGAAAGAAAAGATTTCAGTAGAAACGATTAAACGCATGTATTCTTATTTATCAAGAGCACAAACATACTATGATGAAGGAGATACTACATCTTGTGGATATATCTCGTATATGTTATGGGGTGGTTTAAGTGCTAAAAGATGGAGTGAATCTAAATTAAAAGAATTAGGTTTATTTGAAGGAGAGATAGATGTATCAAGTATAGGAGATTATATACCATCAGGTAGTGATATAATTCCAAAAGATGTATTTGATGATGAAGAAAATATAGATGTATTAGGATATAATACACAATATTTCTTTATGTGTCCTACTGCAATTGAACATTTCAAACATTTAATTGATATGGAACCTGATGAAGAAACTGCAGGTATGATACGTTCTCTTGCACAGATTGCAGATAATATATTCAGAATAGAACACGATGTTAAACACGAAGGTGTTGCTGAATTAGAAGAATTAGGTGAAGCACAAACTCTTTTAGAAGATTTTAAAGATTTATCAAGAGAGATAGATGATTTACTTGCAATGAAACACGATATATCTTATATGGATGGACACATAGATGTTATAAGAGGTTATATTGATGATTTAGTGTTAGAGTACATTCTCCGAGAAATAATGGGAGAAAACAAATATATAGAAGAATTACCTCAAGATACTCAAGAAAAGATATTAGAACGCTTAGAGGAGATAGGAGAGAGAGAAGAGGACTACTTGAAGGCAGGTTGGGTGTTGATTGAAGATGAACAAAAGTTCGCAATATCTTCAAAACCCAACGAACCTTCCATAGAGGATTATGGTAAATTTAGAATTAGATACAAATATACAGGTCCAAAGGATTCTAAAAACAGAACTTTTTGTAGAAGAGTATTAGATAAAAATCTAATATTTAGAAAAGAAGATATTAACAGTATGTCAATTGGTGGTGATAACAAACAATTTGGTATATATGATATTTTTACATACAAGGGTTCTTATGGATGCAGACACTATTGGACAAGATTAGTGTATGAAAAGAATGATGGTAGGGAAAGAAAAACAGAACAAAGAAGTGTAGATGAATCTTCTTCTGTTAATGCTAAACCTACAATGAATAGGAATCCTAATTCAGAAACTTTAATAGATAAGAGTGCAACACAAGATGCATTCTCAAAAATACAATTCAATTCAGAAGAGAAACAACTTATAGCAGGGCCTTTAATGATACCTCGTAAGTTGATATATCGTTTTGATGAGAATAATGGTGAATTTTGGGTATATTTTACCGAAGAAACCATTGAAAAAATTGCTTACAAATACTTGATGAACAAAAATCAAGACCAGACTAATTTAGAACATAGTGATAGTGTAAAACTAGAAGATGTTGTATTGGTTGAATCTTGGTTGGTTCAAGACCCTGAAAAGGACAAATCATTTGCTTTAACCGGTGAAAAATATTCAAAAGGAACTTGGTTTGGAATAATGAAGGTAAAAAATTTAAGTGTATGGGAGGAATGGGTAAAGACAGGTAGAGTTCGTGCATATAGCGTGGAAGGGTATTTCTCTGACAAACTAATTAATATGAGCAAAACCAAGTTCTATTACCGAACTACTAAAGGTGGTAGTGAGATAGTAATTGACCACAAAACCTTGGTAGTATTTATTCTAAAAGATGGTGAGCGAAAAGCTATATTGCCTGATGGAAATTATGAACTTGAAAATGGAAAAACATTGAAAGTTATAGACTCCAAAGCAGTAGAGGGTTCGTTCAATATCAATTAATGTTAAAACCAAAAAAGGAGTTTATTATGAACAACGAAGAACTAAAAAAATTAGTTAAAAAACATTTCAATTTAGTTGAACCAACAGTAGAAGAAACTGTGGAAGAAACTAAAGTTGAATTGTCAGAAGTTGCTGCTGAACAATCTTTTGGGGAAATTTTAACGGCTGATGGAGAACTTACTCTTACTTATGAAGGAGAAGAACTCTCTGTGGGATTACCAATATTTGTTAAAACAGATGATGGTAATGTTGCAGCACCGGATGGAGAACACGCGTTGGAAGGAGGTGTGATTATCAAAACCGAAGGTGGAAGTATTGTTGAAGTTTCTGAAAAAGAAATTGAAGCGGCAGAGGAAGAAGAAGTTGTAGCTTCAGAAGAAAAAATGTCTGAAGAAACAAGTGAAACTGAATCAACAGAGTCTAGTGAAAAATTTGAAGAAGAAATCATTGAAGAAGTTGTACTAGAAGAAGAAGAAATCATTATTAAAGCAATTGCTGAATCAATTCTACCAATTATTGAAGAATTGAAAGAAGAAATTGAAGAGATGAAGAAGAAATTTTCTGCAACTGAAACAAAGGTTAAAGAATTTGCATTAGCACCTGCAGCGGAAAGAACCAAAGCAGAAATTAAAAATCGTAATCATTCTAAAATTGACAATTCTTATAATCCAATTAACGAAGATAAGAAAAGACAATTTGAAAGATTACTAAATAAACAAAACAAAAACAAAAAATAAGGAGATTTTAATTATGGCAACAGGATTTAACGTATCTGCATTAGCAGATTTTAACAATGAACTAGCTGGTGAATTCCTAGTAAAATCAGTAATCGCTGGTTCTACTGCGGAATATGTAACCGTAGTTGAGGGGATAAAATATAAAGAGCCCCTAAATTTACAAGAACTGGATTTACAAATTCAGGATGGATTTGGATGTGTAACAACACCTTCAGGTTCAGTAACATACACTCAAAGAGATATTGAAGTATGTCAAAGAAGTTCATTTGATGGACTATGTTTAAGAGACTTGGATAAGAAATATATTGGTCTATTAGGACCTGCAGGTTCTTACCCTGAAACTTATGCATTCGCATCAGAATATGCTTCTCAATTAGTAGCAAATTTTCAAAAGAAAAACGATGAGTTTATTTGGACTGCAACTACTGGTGGTGGAGACTGTGTAAATGGTCTTAACACTTTATTAGCTTCAGGTTCAGGTGCAACTTTTGTATCTCAATCAGCTCCAACATCTGATAATTTATTAGATATTATTGATGAGCAATTAGAAAACTTATCAGTAGATGTACAAGATAGAGATGACTTAACAGTATTTATGTCAATCGCTAACTTTAGAAAATACATCGTTGGATTAAGAAAAGCAAACAACTATTTCTATGACCCGAATACAGTAGAGAATAGAGGTTCATTACTTTCAGCAATGCACCCATTTGCAAACTTAAGAGTTGTAGGAACAGTAGGATTAGCAGGTTCTGATAGAATCGTAACTGGTCCAGCTAGACAAATTGCAATAGGAACTGATTTAGTATCAGATTTGGATAACTTCCAGCTTTGGTACGATATTAATGGCGACCAATTGAAACATAGAATTGTAACTAAACTAGGAGTTCAAGTAGCTTATCCATCATTTTGGGTAACGAACAACCTATAATCATTAACTAAAGGAGGAATAAATTATGGCATGTGATATTACAAGTGGATTTGCACTAGGGTGTAGAGATAATTCAGGTGGAATCAAAGCGATTTACATCCTCTCTGGCTCCATTTCATCAATTACAGATACTTCTAACGAAATATCTGATATTACTGGAACTGGAATCTTTTATCAGTTTGATTTACAAAGGGGAACTTCTGATTTTACAGAAACAATCAATGGTTCAACTGAAAACCAAACAGTCTTTTACGAGGCTACGGTAAATGCCGCGTTCGCGAAATTACAAACTTCAACTAGAAACCAAGTAAAAATACTTGCTCAGAACCCAGACTTAAAAATCGTTGTTGAAACGAATAATGATTCTGATTCAGAGAAGTTTATTTATGTAGGTAGAAAAAATGGAGCTGTACTTAACGCCGGACAAGGTCAGTCAGGAACTGCTTTAGGTGATGCTAACGGATATACCTTAACATTCACTGCACAAGAACCACAACCAGCAGATTTTATCTCTGGTTCAAGCTTGAGTGGTGCATTAACAGGAATAACTGTTTCACAATAAAAGTGATTAAAGATATTGTGGGGGGATGTATTCCCTCCACTCTTATCTTTTTTATATAATATAATAGAGTAGAATATGCAAACAGTAAAAGAAAACCAAGTAAACGAATTAGTATGGCCTTATGAGGTTGTTGCATGGGTTAACCCACCAACAGGTTCAAAGTCAAACTATATTCTTGCATACGAAACTTTAGCAAATGATAGTGGTTCTTCGGAAGTAAGTTCATTTGCAACCGCAAGTTTAGAGATGAATAACAATAGATGGAGGGTAACTCCAATAAATCTTGTTACAGGCTCTACTACAAATCTTGGTCAAATGTATGTTAAAGCGGGGACAACATACGAAATACAATTTAGATATGGTATTAGACCTTTCTATACATGGAAAGAAGCTACACCACTATGGACAGACACTGAAGGAACTTGGAGTAATCCATTTTTATCAACATCAAACAATTCAATTCCACAAGGAAGTGATAGAATGTTTGTATCAGGTGCTGTATCGCCAAAGGAAACACTTTATATAACATCTAATGACGATGCAAAATTTACAATATATCAAGGGTAATATGAAAAAATTAAATAAACATAAACTAACTATTATACCAAAATACGGAGATTATTATTATCCTACTACAAAAGTATTTGAAGATGATAAAGGAGATGTAGTATATTATGGGGAAGCAAATGAGTTTCCACAGTATATAATTGAATTATACAACAAATCTTCTATAAATGGAACTGCAATATCATCAAAGAGAGATGCTGTTGTAGGTCAAGGACTAACAACAGAAGATGAGAGTATTTTAGAATATGCAAACAAAGAAGGTGAAAGTTGGAATGATATATTCAAAAAAGTAGCTTTAGATAAAGTAATGTTTGGTGGATTTGCATTAGAGGTAATATGGTCTAACGATAGAACAAAAATTGCAGAAGTATATCATATAGATTTTTCTTATGTAAGAGCACATAAGATGAATGAAAGAGGAATTATTCCAGGATATTACGTTTCATCTGCATTTCAAAATAAAGGGAGATTAAGAATACCAAAAGAAGATTTAACTTATATACACAGATTTAATAAGTTAGATAGAACATCTCCATCACAAATTATTTATGCTGGAAACTATGAACCAGGTATGAGGTACTATCCTTTACCAGATTATAATCAGGTCTTAATATAATAGCACTTGATGCAGAAATAGATAATTTCCACAAAAACAATATTAAAAATGGATTAGCTCCATCCCTTTCAATTACAACATTTACAAATGCTGATAATGAAGAACGAGGAGTAATAGAACAACAATTAAGAGAAGCATATGCAGGAAGTGATAATGCTGGTTCTCTTATTTATATGGATGTTGCAAACAAAGAAGAAGCACCTGTCATCACACCAATACCACAAAATGGAGCTGATGGGTATTATACTACTGTTAATGATATGGTCACTCAAAAGATACTTACATCTCACAGGATTACATCTCCTATGATTTTAGGAATTAAAACAGAAGGTCAGTTAGGTGGTAGAACAGAGATGTTAGAAGCGTTTGCACATTTCCAAAAAACAGTAATAGAACCAATACAATCTGACATATTGTCAGTATTTACAGATATATTTAAAGTAAATGGATTAGATGTAACACTAGGTGTAGAAACTACAAGAATATTTGAAGATGGTGATGAAACAGAAGTAATAACATCAATAGATGAAGAAAGTGGTTCAGATGAGATACTAGAAGATGGTATAGAAGAAAATATAGTGAATATACAAGAGAAACCTAAAAACGAAGGAATAATATAATGCAAAATACACTACTAATATCAGAAGCTAAAGTAAAAGCATTTACAGATATAAACAATAATCTAGACCCTTCTTTAATTAAATCAACAATTAGAGAGGCACAGATTATACACATTACAAGATTGTTAGGAACAAAATTGTATGATAAGATAATAGATGATGTTGATGCAGGAACTTTGACAGGAAATTATAAATCTCTTGTAGATGATTATATACAAGATGCATTACTTTACTGGTCATACTATGAATCATTAGAATCAATTTATTTAAGACCAAGGAATAATGGTTTATTACAACCACAAGGAGGTGATAATGCACTATCTGTTGATATGATAGTATATGATAAAAAAAGAAGGTCAGTAAAGAACAAGGCTGAATATTTTAGTGAAAGATTGGTAGATTATTTATGTTTTAATAATAGTTTGTTTCCAGAATATGGAACAGAACAGAATGCAGACATTTTTCCAGATGCAGGAACACAATTTAAATCTCCAATAGTATTTAGAAATGGAATTAGAGATAATATAGAACAATTGGGAATAAAAGTAACAAACTCAAGATACAGTTATTTACCACAATAAAAAATGAGATAATATACAATGGCAAATTATAATTTAACAAATCAACCAATATCGGCTTCTTTTCAACAACTACTACAAAAGAATGATAATGATTTTTTAGTAGATGGGACTGGTTCTTTAGTTGAAACTCTAAAAATAACAGGTTCAGTATCATCTTCTACATACTATGGAGATGGTAGTAATCTTACAGGTGTTTCTACTGATACAGGCTCATTCGTAACAACATCTTCGTTTGATAATGGAACAAGAATACAAACATTCACTAAAGGTGATGGTAGTACATATACTAATAGTATACCAGATGCAACTGTATCCACAGGTTCTTTGCTTGTAACAGCTTCAGTAGTAGATGCAACTATAACATATACTAAAGGAGATGGAACTACATTTACTAATACAATAAACAATGTAGTAAATGCAACATCATCATCACAC
>Ga0224513_10001170_pt1 | contig 10527 bp, 7 predicted proteins | sample SF_May12_sed_USG_5_FD_169109 | JGI IMG/M metagenome (GOLD analysis project Ga0224513, IMG submission 169109) | Sediment microbial communities from San Francisco Bay, California, United States - SF_May12_sed_USGS_21 | ecosystem: Environmental > Aquatic > Marine > Sediment | place: USA: California... | reverse complement strand
CAGCCGCAGCGCTGCATAAGGTCGACAAACATACGTTCGATACAGGCCTCATGGAAGTCGTTGTGCTCGCGAAATGATACGACGTACCGTAGCAGACCCATACGGTCGATTTTTGGTCCACGGTAGCTGATCTGCAGGCTGCCGATATCCGGCTGCGCCGTTACCGGACACAGGCTGCGTAATAAATGCGTGTGCAGGTCCTCACGCACGATGTCTGATTGCTCCGTACGCAGCAGTCCGGCATCCACGTCCCACTCGGAACAGCTGACGTCCAGGTCATCGAGACAGGTCCCTGCAAGGCGCGCCGCGCTGCGAGACTCGGTATCCGACACACGCTGGACGGCGACCATTACCGGTGCACCTGCACAGGCGGCCAGATCACGCTCCATGCGCTCGGCAATCGCGTTTTCACCATCGAACGAACTCATCGCAAACGAGCCTAGGTAGAGCTTCAGTGACTTGGATTCGATGATGTTGGGAGATTCGGCCGGCACTCGAATCTCGGCTGTAGCCACCCTGGGCTGTCCGTTCGGACTCAGCCAGGTAAGATCCCAGGCGTTCCAGATATCGACCCCCGAGAACGGCAGCGTGTCGCCGAGGCCGAGGACGGCCCGGCTGTCGGCGCGAGGGATGGGGCACAGTACCTCCGGTGCGTACGTGTGCGGATAGTCGGTTTCCCGACCCAACGGTAACTTAGTTTCATTCACGGGCGGTATTTTGCAGCATAAGGGGCAACGATTGCCCGTTTCTTGTGTAAAATAATCGCCCTTTTTGGCTCTATGCCTCCCCAGAGTATTTCATGAGTCCTGCAAACGATATCGTCGGCGCCGAACGCGGCTACATCATCCCGATCGGCGGCGCCGAAGAAAAACTGAATAACCCTGAAATCCTGGACCGTTTCGTGGACGTGTGCGGCGGTAAGGATTCACGCATCGGCATAATCCCGACGGCCTCCGAGCTGGAGGATACGGGCCGCAACTACGAGAAACTGTTCCGCAAACTCGGCGTCAAGCATGCCGAGGTGCTGCATTTCGTGACGCGTGAAGACTGCCAGTCCGATGAGGATCTCAGCTACATCGACAAATGCGATGGCGTCTTCATGACGGGCGGCAACCAGCTGCGCCTCTCGACGACGCTCGGTGGCACAGCCATTGCGCAGGCGATTCGCCGTCGTCATGCCGAAGGCATGCATGTGGCCGGCACCTCAGCAGGTGCCGCATTCATGCCGGAGCATATGATCGCGGGCGGTAAGGAAGGCAGCACACCGAGTCCGGACATGGTCAACATGGCACCCGGTCTCGGTCTGACCAACTCGTTTATCATCGACCAGCATTTCCGCCAACGTGACCGCCTGGGCCGCCTGTTGACCGCGTTGGCCTACAACCCGTTCGCCGTCGGCCTGGGGCTCGATGAGGACACCGCGGCGTTTATCAAGCCGGGCGATGAGCTGGAAGTGGTCGGCAGCGGCGGAATTACGCTGATAGACCCCAGCGATCTGAAGTATTCTTCGATGGACAAGGCCCGCCGTGGCGAGCCTGTGAGCCTGATCGGCATCAAGCTGCACATCCTGGTTGCAGGTGGGCGCTTCGAAATTGCGTCTCGTGACGCATTTGCCGAATAACCTCAACAAGAACAGGCAAGCGCTATGAGAATTGAGAGTACCAATGTATATGTCGGGCCCAATATATTCGCTCGATTTCCCGTTATTCGCCATGTGCTGGATCTTGGCGATCTCGAGCACTGGCCTACCGTAAGGCTGGGCGAGGACTTTATCGGTTCGATGCTGGAGCAATTACCGGGCCTGCATGAGCATGGTTGTTCCTATAAAGAACCCGGCGGCTTTGTACGTCGCCTGCGTGAGGGCGAGGGCACGTGGCTGGGACATGTGATGGAGCATGTCGCTATTGAGCTGCAGGTCGTTGCCGGTTCCGACGTGACGTTCGGTCGCACGCGTTCTATCGATGGACGCCCCGGTTTCTACAACATGGTGTTCCAGTTCAAGGATGCTGATGTTGGAAGACAGGCCAGCAAGCTGGCGCTGGAATTCATTGGCAGCCTGCTGCCCGACAAACTCAAATTCAATGGCTCTCCGGACGCTGAATGGGACTTTGCGTACGAGCGCGACCGTTTCATTCGTTATGCGCAACGTAAGGAATTCGGACCGAGTACTGCCTCCCTTGTGCGTGCGGCCGAAGAACGCAACATCCCGTGGCTCCGGTTGAACCGCTACAGCCTGGTCCAGTTCGGGCACGGTCGCTACCAGCAGCGCATTCAGGCAACGACGACCAGCCGCACCAGCAATATTGCGGTAGAGCTGGCCTCCGATAAGGAAGAAACGAACGAAATTTTGCGGGATCTGGGTCTGCCCGTGCCCAAGCAGTTACTCGTCCGGACTTCACCCGACGCAGTGCGCGCAGCGGAACGCATCGGCTATCCGGTCGTTCTCAAGCCGCTGGCGGGCAATCACGGACGCGGTGTCGCTATCAACCTGCGTACACCGGAAGAGGTTGACGTCGGTTTCGAGAAAGCGAGCGAACACGGATCCACGATTGTCGTTGAGAGCTACATCGAAGGCTATGATCATCGCCTGCTCGTCGTTAATGGAGAGCTTGTCGCTGCGGCAAAACGCGTGCCCGGGCACGTGGTCGGCGACGGCAAACATACGATAGAAGAACTCGTGAATGTCGTTAACGAGGATCCGCGTCGAGGTGTCGGGCATGAGAAAGTCCTCACACGTCTCGAGTTCGATCACCAGGCCGAACGCCTGCTGGAAAAGCTCGGTTATGACCGGACCACCGTGCCGCCGAAAGATGAGGTCGTGTACCTCCGCTCCACGGCGAACCTGTCAACGGGCGGTACCGCGATCGACGTAACCGATGTTATTCACCCCGACAACCGCGAAATGGCTATTCGTGCCATCAAGGCAATCGACCTCGATATCGGCGGCGTCGATTTCCTGACCAAGGACATTACCGAGTCGTATCGCGACGCGGGCGGCGGTATTTGCGAAGTGAACGCCGGCCCCGGTTTCCGGATGCACGTAGCGCCGAGTGAAGGCACGCCGCGTGACGTTGCCGGACCCGTTGTCGACATGCTGTTTCCACCTGATACGCCAAGTCGTATTCCGATCGCAGCTGTGACCGGCACGAACGGCAAGACAACAACCTCTCGCATGCTGGCGCACATCCTCAAGATGTCCGGTCGCACGGTCGGCCTGACGTCGACCGACGGTGTGTACATCGACGGCAAGCTGTCGGTGCCGGGCGATATGACCGGACCTGTGTCCGCGCAGATGATCCTGCGCGATCCGTCGGTTGACGCTGCGGTGATGGAAACCGCTCGTGGCGGCATGCTGCGCAGCGGCCTCGGCTTCCCTGAATGTAATGTGGCTTGCTGCATTAACGTGACGGCTGATCACCTTGGCCTGCGAGGCATCGATACGCTGGAGCAGCTTGCCGAAGTGAAGCGCGTGCCGATCGAGATCGCGACAGACGCGGCTGTGCTAAACGCCGATGATCCCCTGTGCCTGCAGATGGCTGACTACACGGACGCCGAGAAGCTCAGCTACGTGACCATGAATCCGGCCCACCCGCTTGTGAAGCGTCATATCCAGGCAGGCGGCCAGGCTTTTGTACTCGAGCAGGGCATGAACGGGCACCTGATCTCGATCTACGACAACGAGACGCACACACCGCTCGTGTGGACGCACCTGATTCCGGCAACGATCGAAGGCCGTGCGCTGCACAATGTGCAGAACGCGATGTTTGCGGCGGCGCTGGCCTACAACATGAACATCAGTCTCGAAGATATTCGCCAGGGCCTGCGCACCTTCGATTCGTCGTTCTTCCAGGCGCCGGGACGCATGAATATTTACGACGAGCACCCGTTCCGCGTCATCCTCGATTACGCACACAATCCTGCGGCCGTGCAGGCCATGTGCGACCTCGTCGATCGCTTCGAAACGGAAGGCAAACGCATCGTTGTACTGTCGGCACCGGGCGACCGGCGTGATGAAGACATCCGCGAGATTGCAAACATCGCGTCCGGGCATTTCGATTACTTCATCTGCCGTCGCGATGACAACACGCGCGGTCGTAGTGAGGACGAAGTTGCCGTCATGCTCAAGAATCGCCTCCTTGAGGAGGGTATTTCGCCGGAGCGGATCGAGGTCGTTCCCGATGAGCAGGAAGCCAATACCCGTGCTCTCGAGATGGCCGAGCCTGGCGACCTGATTCTCGTGCTGGGCGACCACATCAAACGCACCTGGAAGCAGATCATCTACTTCAACTCCGGATCGCGCGTCGACAACGGTGGCAAGAAGGCGGCAGCTTCGATTGAGCTGCCCGAATTTGAAGGTTTCGAACTCGCAGACAATATCGAGATCATCAGCGATGAACGCGGCGTGCGCATTGCACGCGAAGAAGGCGACTAACCTGCGGCTATGGAGTTTCTCGACGCTCGCAGACTGACCGGACCGAGCCTGGTTTTCGATGGCCCCGCCTGCATCCTTGATGTTGCATGCACGCCGGACGAAGCCGATACACTGGTACCTGTCTGGGCCGACAATGTCGGGTGCATGCTCGAGGCACTCGACTGGCCGTCCGCCGAGTTCGCTTTTGTGAAATTGCAGGGCGGCATCAGCATGGCCTTCACCGCCCCGATCGACCAGCTCTATGTGGGATCGGAAATCAACGAATGGGCCTGGGCTGCAAGCGCATTCGAACTGGGCATCACCAGTGACGAGCCGGACTTCGACGAATCGCTCGAGGCGCTGCGCAAATCATCCGATGAGGAAGCCAATGTCGAGCTGATGTGGCTCATCGATGAGGCCGCGGCGCAGGGCAAGACACTTTTGTGGGACGACGATTTCGTATCCATTGGACTCGGGAAAGGTTCAGAAACCTGGAAGGTTCGCGAGATTCCCGATGCGCCTGAATGGGATCGGTATCATGACGTGCCCGTCGGGGTGGTAACAGGCACCAATGGCAAGACGACGACCGTCCGCTTTGCAACGCACATTCTCCGCCGGACTAACCGCAGCGTTGGGCTGAGTTCCACAGACTGGATATCCGTCAACGATCGTGTGATCGATCGAGGCGACTGGTCCGGCCCGGGTGGTGCGCGCAATGTGCTGCGTGAGCAGGATGTCGACGTAGCCATCCTCGAAACGGCGCGCGGTGGTCTGCTACGCAGAGGGATGGGCGTGGAACGTGCGGATGCCGCGCTGATCACGAACATTAGCGAGGACCATTTGGGCGATTTCGGTTCACGGAACCTGGATGAGTTGCTGGCGATCAAGTGGATCGTCAGCCGGGTAGTTCGCTCACAAGGTCACCTGATTCTTAATGCCGAGGATCACCTCCTGGTCGCGAAATCGAAAGACTACGACGGCGAACTCGTATGGTTCAGTCTGGATCCTGATAACAGTGTCGTTCGCGAACATATCGAAGCGGGTGGTCGGGCATTTTTGCTTGACGGCGACGAACTGCTGAAGGTTGAGGATGGCCGGCGCGAGTTGCTTTGTCGCAGCAACGAAATTCCTATCGCGCTCGGCGGCGCGGCACGGCACAACGTCGCTAATGCGCTGTCGGCCGCCGCATTGACCTCAAGTCTTGGTGCCACCGTGGCTGAGATTGCCACAGGGCTCACGACGATGGTCCAGGACGACAATCCCGGCCGCTGCAATATCTACGATCTCAACGGCATCAAGATCCTCATCGACTTTGCCCATAACCCGGCGGCGATGGCTGCGCTGTTCGATATGGCCAGTGCAATCCCCGCCAAACGTCGTGTGCTGTGTTTCGGTCAGGCCGGCGATCGTACGGATGAACTCATACGCGAACTCGCGCGGGATGCCTGGGAGATCGGCCTGGACCGTGTCGAAGTGTCGGAACTGGCGGATTACCATCGCGGCCGCGAGCACGGCGATGTATTCCGCATTATTCGTGACGAACTGCTGATACTGGGTGCCGACGATGCGCAGATCGTGCACCACGAACTGGAGATGGAGTCACTGGAGGATGCGATCGACTGGGCGCAGCCGGGCGATCTCGTGATCATGCTCGCACTTGGTGGCGCCGCACCCGTGCAGGCCCGCCTCAAGGAATTGGGCGCTCAATAAACCGCGACTTACTCAAGGCTCAGGATTCTATTCCAGTGCTTTTTCTCGATCGGCATGATCGACAGCCGATTGCCACGGCGCGTGAGAATCATGTCCACAAGACGTTTATCGGCCTTGATCTCGGTCAACGTGATATTGCGCTTGAGTTTGCGCACGAACTCGACATCCACCAGGATCCAGCGCGGTTCTTGCTTCGTGCTTTTAGGGTCGTAGTAGTTGGATTTCTTGTCGAACTGCACCGGGTCGGGGTAAGGCTCGCTCGCGACTTTCATGATGCCGACGATGCCAGGTTCCTTGCAGTTCGAATGGTAGAAGAAGATCTCATCTCCGATCACCATGTCGTCACGCATCATGTTGCGTGCCTGGTAGTTGCGAATACTGTCCCACATTTCGCGGCCATCGCGCTCCAGGTCGTCGATGCTGTAAACGTCGGGTTCCGACTTCATTAACCAATATGCCATTTCGTAATCTACGGATTGCTCAGGGGAGTGGAATGGCGCGCAGTTTAGCACGCTCGAGAGGCGCGATTTGCGCCGTTTCGCGTGGTACGATTGCGCCTCGCGCACCCGTACGCGACCCCGGGAGGATACGAACAAATGGCAAATATGCTGGCCAATATTTTTGGCTCATCGCCGGTACGGCCCCTAGAAAAACACATCGACGTGGCTTTTCGCTGTGCCAAGAAATTGCGGCCGTTTGTAGCGGCGGCTATCGAGAAAGATCACAAGCGCATGGCCGAGGTTCGTGGCCAGATCGAGGCGCTGGAGCATGAGGCGGATAACATGAAAAAGGAAATTCGGCTGCACATGCCGAAGAGCCTGTTCATGCCTGTACCGCGAGAAGATCTTCTCGAGCTGCTGCTCGTTCAGGACAAGATCGCGAATCGCACGAAGGATGTGTCCGGCGTGATCATGGGACGAAAGATGACGATTCCCGAGCCGATCGCCGAAAAGTTCCTTGAGTTCGTGGATAGCAACATCGACGCAGCAAAGCAGGCGCGTAAGAGTGTGCGCGAGCTGGACGAGCTGTTCACGGCGGGCTTCAGAGGCGCCGAAGTAGATCTCGTCACAGAGCTGATTGAAGAGCTGGACCAGATCGAAACCAAGACTGACGAGCAGCAGACCAAGATTCGGTCTGCATTGTTCGAGATCGAAAAGACGCTGGATCCGATCGATGCGATATTTCTTTATGAAGTCATCGCGTTGACTGGCGAAATCGCCGATATGGCTGAACGAGTCGGGCGTCGTCTCGAACTGCTGCTGTCTCACTAACAAGAAAAATTAATTCGGGAATACCTGTATTCCTGGGGGACTCATTATGGATGCACAGCTCGTCTATATCGGCCTAGCCGCGGCTTTCGGCCTGTTCATGGCCTGGGGAATCGGTGCGAACGACGTCGCCAATGCGATGGCCACGTCGGTTGGATCCAAAGCGCTGACGATAAAACAGGCGATTCTGGTTGCCGCAATTTTCGAATTCGCGGGCGCCGTGCTGGCTGGCGGCGAAGTCACGTCGACTATCCGAAAGGGTATTGTTGATGCCGACCTGCTGATCGGCATGGATGACGGCCCACGACTGCTGATTTACGGCATGCTCGCGGCGCTGCTGGCGGCAGGCACGTGGCTGCTGATCGCATCCAGGAATGGTTGGCCTGTCTCGACGACGCACTCGATTGTCGGCGCCATCGTCGGCTTTGCCGCCGTTGGTATCGGTGTCGATGCTGTGCAATGGGGCAAAGTTGGCACAATTGTCATGAGCTGGGTGGTGTCGCCCGTAACCTCTGGATTTATCGCTTACCTGATCTACCGGAGCGTCCAGAAGTTGATTCTCAGCCAGGATGACCCTCTCGCGAAGGCCAAGCGATATGTGCCGGTCTATATTTTCCTGGCCGCATTCACGATTACCCTGGTCACAATTCTCAAGGGACTTAGTCACGTTGGCCTGACGATCAGCGTTCGTGACAGTTACATTCTTGCGATAGCGATAGCGGTAGCCATTGCACTGCTGGGTTCGTTTTTTATCAGCCGCATTGAAGCCGATCCGAAAGCTGAAAAGAAACAGCACTTTGTCACTGTCGAACGCGTCTTTGGCATCCTCATGGTCGTCACGGCCTGTGGCATGGCGTTCGCACACGGTTCAAACGATGTTGCCAACGCAATTGGCCCGCTGGCCGCTGTCGTCAGCATTGCTACTTCGGGCGAAATCGGGGCCAAGGCGGCATTACCAATCTGGGTGCTGGCACTTGGTGGCGGCGGTATCGTCATCGGCCTTGCAACGTTTGGCCGTCACGTAATTGCGACGGTGGGCAAGAAGATTACGCAGCTCACGCCGAGTCGCGGCTTTGCCGCAGAGCTGGCAGCGGCGACGACTATCGTTATCGCGTCGGGCACCGGCATACCGATCTCAACGACGCATACACTCGTTGGTGCGGTGCTGGGTGTGGGCATGGCTCGTGGTATTGAGGCCATTGACCTGCGCGTCGTTGCGAGAATCCTGGTTTCCTGGGTTGTTACCATTCCGGCCGGTGCCGTCCTCGCGATTATCTTTTTCTTCCTGTTCAAGACGGTACTGCCTTAGGGGAATCCAGATGCGCTCAATGCTGGTCGCGATTTGCGCGACACTTATCTCGAGCCAGGGAGTGGCCCAGGTTTCCGAGGCGCCGATTATTCGGTATGACTCCCGGATACATCCCACATTGGGGCCGGCTGGTATGGTGGCGTCCCAGAGCTACTTGTCGTCGGCTGTCGGTGCGGAAATCCTCGAAGCAGGTGGCAACGCCGTTGATGCTGCCGTCGCCGTCGGATTTTCACTGGCTGTTACGCTGCCCCGGGCGGGCAACCTGGGTGGTGGCGGGTTCATGCTAATTCACCACGCCGAGTCCGGGGCCGATATCGCTATCGATTATCGGGAAATGGCACCGATCGGCGCAACGCGTGATATGTACCTCGATGAGAATGGCGACGTCGACAACCACAAGGCACGGTTTTCGCACCTGTCTGCAGGCGTCCCGGGAACGGTGGCAGGGCTTTACAAGGCACACAGCGAGTTCGGCCGCCTGCCCTGGAAGCGTCTCCTTCAGCCGGCAATCCAGCAGGCCCGCGAAGGCGTCACGATGACCTATGACCTGGCCGGATTGCTGCGGGCGCGGCGGGACAGACTGTGCCTGGACGAAGCAGCCTGTGGTTATTTCTATAAGGAAGGCGGTGTCCCGTACGAGCCAGGCGAATTGTGGGTACAAGAAGATCTCGCGGCATCGCTCGAACGCATCGCCGAGGATGGCCCGGCCGGTTTTTACACTGGCGAGACAGCCAGGCTGATCGTTGCGGAGATGGCTCGCGGCGGCGGGCTCGTCGACCAGAAGTCATTGGCCGCATACAAGCCTGTTGTTCGCGACGTAGCACGCGGTACCTATCGAGGTTACGAAATCATCACCATGCCGCCGCCAAGTTCGGGTGGCATTCACCTTATTCAGATACTCAACATCCTCGAGAATTTTCCGGTTGCGGAATTGGGCGCCGGCGGCGCAGATAATGTGCACCTGCTGACCGAAGCGGCGCGTCTTGCTTACGCGGACCGCTCTGAATACCTGGGTGATCCGGATTTCGTTGACGTGCCGGTCGAATGGTTGACCAGCAAGGCCTATGCCAAGGAACTCGCGGCGACGATCGATATGAAAATCGCACGCAAGTCGGAGGATGTGGCGCCAGGTGTCGAGCCGGTTCCGGAAAGCCCGGACACAACGCATTTCTCAGTGATCGATGATGAAGGCAACGTTGTCGCGAATACCTATACGTTGAACTTCTCCTATGGATCGGCGATTGCTGTCGAAGGCGCCGGTTTCCTGTTGAACAATGAGATGGACGATTTCGTCGCCAAAGCGGGCGTACCCAATGGCTACGGCCTGCTGGGTGGCGACGCGAATTCGATCGCAGCAGGTAAGCGCCCGTTGAGTTCCATGACGCCAACCATTGTGTTGGCAGACGGCGAGCCATGGTTTGCGACCGGCAGTCCAGGTGGCAGCAGAATTATTACGACCGTTCTGCAGGTTGTGGTCAATATCATCGACCATGGCATGAATCTCGCCGAAGCGGCGATCGCCCCACGCATGCATCACCAGTGGTATCCGGATGTCCTGCAGCTTGAGCCCGGCTTTAGCCCCGACACGGTGCGACTCCTGCAGGAGAAAGGGCATGACCTGCAACGTACGCGCTACACGATGGGGAGCATCCAGAGTGTCGGTTTCAAGGACGGGGTCTACAGGGGATCGTCCGATTCACGTCGCCCGAATGCGGCTAGCGTAGCGCCGGCAGAAAAACGCGACCAGTGACGAGCGTCGCGCCGTCGATCTCAGCAGGCGCGCGTCGCTATGCGCTGGTCATGCTGGCCATCGTTTACATGTTCAATTT
>Ga0224513_10001168_pt1 | contig 10535 bp, 10 predicted proteins | sample SF_May12_sed_USG_5_FD_169109 | JGI IMG/M metagenome (GOLD analysis project Ga0224513, IMG submission 169109) | Sediment microbial communities from San Francisco Bay, California, United States - SF_May12_sed_USGS_21 | ecosystem: Environmental > Aquatic > Marine > Sediment | place: USA... | reverse complement strand
CCCCGATTAACGCCATATTACCTCGGCATCATTTCTGAGCGGCAGTCTTTGATATTTAAATTTCGGATAACCCACCATCATTGCCCCTAAAGTAACATTTCCTTCAGGAAGTCCCAGTTCCTTTTGCATTGGTGGCCACAAGGTTGCTGCTGCATTAAAATAACCGGCCCAACATGCCCCCAGGTCAAAAGACGAAGCGGCCAGTTCTAAATATGTTAAAGCAATCGTACAAGCAGAAGGAGCTGTTCGATCTTCTTTATGAGCATGGACAACGATTATATGGGGTGCTTTTCTGCATATGGGGTCTTTTCCTTTTTCCCAAGAAGAAACGACCCGATCAAGGTGCAAGGCGGCAACGAGTGGTGAATCTTCTTTAATTAAGTAGCGCATCCAATCGATAACAAATGCAGCCAGCCGTTTGACTTCTTCCTTCTCATGTATAACCAGCCATCTAACAGGTTGAAGGTTATGTCCCGAAGGGGCAAATCTTGCTACATCAATTAATTTTGTCAGAATCTCTCGCTCAACCTGCTTGTTTTTGTAATTCCTTATAGACCTTCGATAACGTAGAAAATGCTCGACTTGTTCCGGGCCAAATAACCACTCTTCATTTACTGATTGGCAATCTTGGGGTTTCATAATGGCGTGTGACATGGCACCATGTGGACAAACAGCCACACAATGCCCACATCTGATACAAATTTCATCTCCATCAGCTACAAGGGAAGGAAATGCATCCTTGTCTTTTAATTCGATGATTCCCGCAGGGCATACTTCAGCACAAATACCATCACGTTTGCATTTTTCTTGATCTGCAGTTAACAGGCTCATAATCTCATCCCTTCCTTATTATGATACGTTATTTTGATTTATTGGGTTTTTTTCCTGCATATTGTCGGGTCGCACAGATTTCCGGAGCCGAAACTTCGCATGGTCTTTGAAAAATGAATAGTTTTTCAATTTGCCTCCAGATACAGTCGGCATCTCTGAAATGCAAAAGTGTGGAATAGTTAATTTACATTCTCAGAAGACTATTGCGGACTGTGACCAAAAGCTGACATTTGCCAAACATGAGCAGATGGAAAAAAGCGGGAGGTCAGTCTCGTCCTCTTTAATTCCTCGCCTCAACTGAGCCCTGCCTTGCGCAAGGCGCCAAGAAACAGCTCTCTATCCGTTTTCTTCTTGTATGTGAGTTTCTTTTCAAATTTTTTGAGGGAAAATCTGGGTTGTATCCTAAGCACTTCAGCGGATTCAGCCCGAGCTTGCTCATCCCGCCCTGACACGCTATAAACCACAGCCATCATCATCCGGGCTAATAGAGAATCGGGCGCCTGACGGACTGCTTTTTCACACCATGTTATTGCCTCCTCGTATTGCCCCGTATAGGCGTAGGACAATCCTAAACTCCATGGGTACGCATTCGGCGGGATAGGATTCAGACGTATCGCTTTCTTGTATTCCGGAATGGATTCCTCCGCTCTGCCAGCAAAAAAAAGTGTCTTACCCAGAAAAAAATGGGCCGTAGCTGAATTGAGATTAAGGGCCATAGCCTTCTCAGCTTCGGCAATGCCCTTATCATGTTGCCTCGTCATTGAATATAGGAAGCCCAACCTGCTGTAGGCTTCAGCAAAAGTGTCATCCAGGGCAATAGCCTTTTGTGTTAATTCTATGGCCCTGGCTATAGACTGTTTAGGGGATTTACTCGTGCCAAGCCACACATCCAACGTGTAGGCTCTACCTAGAGCATAGTATGCCCAAGCATACTCTGGGTCTAAGGCAATGGCTTCCTCTGCCAATTGCTTTCCCAAAGCATTACTCTCTGGATTTATTCGGTTAATAAGCTCATTCGCCTGTAAGTACTTTAGATAGGCTTCAAGGTTATTTGTGCCTTTTGCAGCAGCTCGGACTTGCTCTCCCTCCGTCAGCTTTACCTGCATGGCCGAAATGATTTCTTTTGTGATCTCATCTTGAACAGCAAATATGTCTTTAAGATTTCGGTCATACCGTTTCGCCCATAAATGATGACCATTCAGAGCATCAATCAACTGGGCTGTTATTCGTACCTTGTCTCCAGCCTTTTTAACACTCCCCTCGAGAACATACCGAACCCCCAATTCCTCACTAACTTGCTGAACCTTTACAGGTTTGCCTTTGTAGATGAATGTGGAGTTTCTTGCAATCACAAAGAGCTTTGGAACACTGCCAAGTGCAGCGATGATCTCCTCAGTGAGCCCGTTGCTGAAATATTCCTGCTCAGGGTCGCCGCTCAGGTTGCTAAACGGCAGTACCGCAATGGAAGGCTTGTCCGGCAAAGGAAATGCCATCTTCTCAAGGGAGGCAATCTCCGTTGGAGCAGTAGAAGGTCGGTAAGATTTCCAAATCGCTACGCCGCCTGTCACCACAAGGAGCGCAATCACCACTGCGAGAGCTACTCTCTGCCAGCTCGAGGCGGGCCTTCTCTCGTCAGTAACCTTTTGGAGTGTTTCTGGCCCCGTTGGCACCTTATATACCCTGATCGGCTTGACGATGTTTTTTACGGTGTGCTCGCCTATGTAATCATAGCCTAACGCCAGCTTGTTCTCGATCTGCTCGTAGGCACTACCCGAGATGCAGATGCCTCCCGGATCAGCCAGACCCTCCACCCGGGCAGCGATGTTGACCCCATCGCCATAGATCCGCTCCCCCTCCTGGATCACATCACCAAGGTTCACTCCGATGCGAAACTCCATCTGGCGGTCTTCAGGCAGTTCAGCATTCTTGGCTCTGATCACCTCCTGGATCTCCACCGCACTCTGCACTGCATCTACCACACTGACAAACTCAGCCAGTATGTTGTCTCCGGGCGAGTCCACCACCCGACCCCGGTACTTCTCGATCACCGAGGTTATCACCTTTCGGTGGGCGGTTATGGTGCGGACGGTGGCCTCTTCATCTTCGCCCATGAGGCGACTGTAGCCCTTGACATCAGCGCTGAGGATGGCGGTGAGCTTACGTTTGAAGTCTTCTGTAGCCATGGCAATATCTCCTTTAAGCGTTGAGGAGGGTAAGCTAACAAAAGTAGTGAACTTGAGCAGGGCAATGGCAGGTCAGATTCAGAAATATGATCGCTTGAGAATGCTCTGGAACGGGAGAATTGAACTTGTTTCAGGTTAGGCGATGGTGGTGGTTGTTGTCAAGCAAAGACGCCATCTTGAGGCTTTTTGAGAGGGCGATAAAAAAGGAGGAAACAAACTGTGAATTATATCCCCTAATTCACACTTCGGCTCATAGTGAATGTAGCACAAAGTGTGGGAGGCGGATCTCAGCAGGTCTCGGATCATAAGCTATAGTATGATATGTTTAGTCAGATAATAATTGCTAAATGTTGGGCTGGGGCTAGCGCTTTATTGGTTGAGACATTTTTGAAAGAGGATTATAAATAGGGCTTCTTAAGATTAATACCTATTTCAGATGAAGAGGAAAGCAATGAGGTGTGGGCGCTACTACTTGGGACAAGGATATATATTCCTCCTACTTTGGTTCTTGGGCACTTTTGCCTACACCCCCCTGAGCACTGCCACTGATCCTGATGTAGTCAAGGATGTCAGGGTGGTTCACCAAGATGGTCAATGGCACGTTGTGATAACTGGCTCTGAGTCCATGATCTACAAGGAAACGAAGACAATTGAGCCTCTACAACTAGTACTGAATCTCCCCAATACTGTGCTCCGGCCTGATGCCTTACCCCGAAATCCGGAAAATGAGATCATTGGCAGAATCACAGGTTCAATCAGTATAGATGGTCCTCAGTTGCTTACACAAATCGAGATAGTTTTGAACCGAGATGTTTCGCACACAATTAGCCGAGTACAGGAAAAGATCTGGGTGAGCTTCGATACACCTCCTCTTCTGAGCAGAGCTGAGCCTACCCAGATTGAGCCTGTTGTTAAATCAAAGGCTGAAGACTACCGTGACAAAAGGGAAGCCGTTGTGCTTGGGTCCCCTTTAGAAGAAAAGATAGTTTCTATACAACCGATCAAAAGAAAACCAGTGCAACCTGCAAGGAATATCACGGCGATCAAATTGGTAAAGACAGATGAAGAGTTGCGAGTTTACATCCTTGCTGACGGTAGCCTTGCCGATTACGTGGCCTTCCACTTGACCAGTCCACCGAGATTGGTGCTGGATTTCATGAAAGTAAAATCTGCCCAAGTAAAAAGTGCCCTGAACCTGAAAGGACCACTAGCGAAAAAAATCAGGGTTGGTGTACACCCTGACAAATTGCGGGTTGTCTTTGACTTGGTTTCCGAGAAGGGGCTTCCTTATCAGGTCACTTTGGGAAATGATCGGCTGGTGGTCTCCTTCAAACCAGGTTCTGGATTTCCAGCCCAATAACCTAAGCGAAAGTAGGAAGTTTCTCACTCTGGGTTCAACCCCAGATATTGTGGCAAGTTCTCAAAAGGCAAAGTGTGAAGTATGTAATTCACATTTTTAAAAAACTGTATATTGTCACTCTGCCTTTTGCTTGTGGATAGCCCGCATGTTTATTGCCAGCTCCTTGATCTCGCCGAACCCCTCTACCATGGCCGCCCATCCATACCAATAGGCATAATCCGGATTCACGTGAAAAAACGCCTGGAACGTTCGCATGCGATGCTCCAGGTACATTTTTAACAGGATCTGGTCGATATGAGACAGCTGTTTCATCTTGCCACCCCCGGTCCGCATGAAATAGAAAAAGTCGGGGTATGGGAAAGTGTATGCATCCGGCTTCTCGATAATGCCGTCCCTGTAAAGACCTGCTACGGTCTCGATGGCATCGGCCATGAGGCGATCCGCTTTCTTCATCATGGTGTCGCCCATGGAGAGCTGCTCCATGGCATAGTGTTCGGAGTGACAGCCATGGCAAACCTTGATCATTTTTTTTCGCTCCTTCTGCCAGGCTTCCTCGGTGAAACGAACCATGTCTAATGCTTTTACGGCATCCAGGCGTGCAGTCGGCTGACCCGTTATCGGATTCAGGACCCCGAAAGCCTTCAGTATGGTAACCCTGTCGGCCTTCCACTCGGGATCCTCCGGAAGCGGGAGTCTCACGCCCAGAAATCCCCAGGCGGTTCTGTTCTCATGGTCTCCGTCCGGCATGTGGCACGTCTGGCACCTGGGTGCAACCGCCCCTTTGGGCAGGTCCCCTGCCTCCTTCGTCAAGTAGCGGCTTCCATGCTTTGAACTGCTCCACATCTCCCATTGGGGATGATCGAAGCCCATGTGGCACTGCTGGCAGGCTCTGGGATTAAGCGCTTCTTTCTTGGAAAAGGTATGTCTCGTGTGGCATTCGTCGCAGGAGTTGTTTTGGTAACGGTATCCCTTGGACCGCAGGTCTTTTTTCTGATCTTCGGTCTTCACACCCATGTTGTGGCACCCGCCGCATCCCCTTCCCCCTTCCATAAGCTCATCCGGTTCCACATGGGTGACGGGAAGGGCATTCATGGATATCCAACCATAGTTGTGCTTGCCTTTTACAAATTGGTCATATTGCTCCTCGTGGCATTCCCCACAGAGATTTTCATCAGAAAACTCCGCCAATTTATAATCCTCTGCTGTGTTGTGGGCGTCGCCATGGCAGTCTGAGCAACTCACTTCCTCTTTGCTGTGTTCACTGGCTCTCCAATCAGCGACCTGACCAGGTGAAATTTCTTCATGACATTTAACACAGGCTTCCTCTTCGGCCAGCGCAGGAGCAACGAGGGACAATACGAGAAGAGTGCAAAACAGTAGGGTGAAAACCATCCGCTTCATGATCCATTCCTCCTTCTGATTCAATAAGGACTGAGCTTTGTTTGCTTTGGTCATCCGTTGATGGGGAAATGATTGGAATGCTGCAATGCCAAAAGCTCCCATCTATGGTGAGGACGGAATAGCGATAAGTGGAAATTGGGCAATGCCTTATTTGTCTATGGTCTTGAAGGTTCAGGGTTTAACGGTTCATCTTATAAGAACTCGCTTTCGATGGGGGGAAGTATAGGATCAGAGAGACTTGCGTGTCAAGCGTCGAGAACGGCAACATAAGGTTCTGAAACTGTGGATTACATCCCTTAATTCACACTCTGCTGAAATTTAGCATCACACAAGATGTTGATTACGATCAACGCTTCCCAGGCTTGGACAGCGAACCTCCACAAACGGGACACACTTTCTCAGTTGGCCTTATCATCAGGTTGGCTTTGCACTTGGAGCATTTGACCGGATGGAGTTTGACTCGTTTGATTTCCATAGGAAGGTTATTTCTAGGAGGATTCTTCTCCTACTTATCGGAATGAACCCCTTTGCGGTCGAAAGGGATTAACTTCGTGTCCGTGGATTCTAATTGGGAAATTTCAGCGTCTAATAGGCCGCCAAGTTCTACTGACAAAGCTCCGTATGCTACCCTTCCTCTCACAGTTCCCGTCTTGGCAACCGTTAGGAGACCGGAGCAGGCTATTTCACCCTCAAAATACCCAGCGATGATGACATTTTCAGCTTCAATAGTGCCGGCAGCTTTACCATTTTTGAAGATTTCCAAGCTGCTTGAGTTTATGCTTCCAGTGAAAAACCCCAGGATCATCACTTTGCCTGGCATTTTCAGTTTGCCTTCAATGTCAGACTTCTCTGAAATGATTGTAATATCGTTAGTCTTAGTTCTCATTTTTCCAAATATTCCTTTGGTGGATTACCTCTCAGACTCTTCCTCTTTCCAGTCGATGTCTTCGGGCCGACTGAGATATTCAGAGACCGGATAGTATCTGTGGCAGTCCCAGCAAAAGAACTCTTTTTCACCTGGGGACCAGGAGAGGTGTTTGTGTTCGCGCGGGTACTGCGTAGTGTGATTGATAAGGGGTGTCTTTTTCTTCTTTCTCGTATTTCTTCAGGAGGTTTTGAACTGCTTTCAAATTACAGGAATGAGGGGTGGGTTGCAACAAGAAAATACCCTCGCTGACTAGGCGCAGCCAATGGGGGCAACCCTAAATGAGGTTAGGAGAACATCTCTATTGATATGACCCTAGGTATGGTGGGAATTTCTGAAATGCAAGAGTGTGGAGTATGTAATGGAAAGTTCAACGAATATGGTAAGAGAATCTACATGATAACGATCAAATCAACAAACATTAATCAGCAACTAATCTTCATTTCACTGAACGAACCGCTCGAATATACCAACTTATGCTCTCATAACCATGATATGGTATGCGACTTACAACCCACATATCCTGTGTGATAATACCCTCGGCGAATTTGACAATCCAACCTTCATAACCTGATATGCGAATGGTACTAGTAGGGTTAGCATCTGCACTCCAGCAGGTTTTCTGTGTGCTATCGAAAACGGGATCTATGTGGACCCCATTGATTTTTTTTCTATCCAATAGCGAGGCAAACTCTTCAATGGTCGGTAAGCGCCAGTCCGAATATCCTGCAAATTCGTACTTATTTAGTCCTTCGACGTATTCTTGTGCTCGTGCCCAAGTTCTTGTTCTAGAAGAGCCAGTTTTCTGCCACATCAAACCTGTAGCATTATCAGTTATCGTTCCCCAGCCGCTATCAACAAAATCGTTAGCAAATGAGCCTCGCCGATTAAAGTCACCATCATAGAAATCATATCTTGCCAACATCGTTCTAATATCTTCCTCTAAAAGCTTCTTGGGCTCTGTGCGCAAAGACACCTTGGCTGTACCTTCAGGAACAGAAGCTATTTTCATGCTTTCCTTTTCCGATTCAGGGTAGGTAGAAGAAAAACTATTTCCTTCTACCTTTCTATCTGCCTTCAATGAGGCACAGCCGCCCAAGAGAAGCGAACACAATAATGGAAGCAAAAAGCTTTTTCTCATGGCAACTCTCCTTCTGGAATTTTGGCGAAGAGGTGGTAGCCATGCTGAGGCAGTAAGAGATTGAAAAGGTGGACCAGGATGTGAAGAGGTACTCGTAAATGCGCTGGCGAAGGAATCTCAGATTAGTGTCAGGTTACCAGAGAAATGGACTAACCACCAAGAAAAAACATTCCTGCGAGCTACTAGCAGGGCGAAAGTTTAGATTACATCGTGCGCCACGAGGCTGTGCAGAAGATGAGGGAGGGCCCCTCGGAGTCGGCTTGCAGGAGCTGATTTCAAACCACCTAAAGCTGCTGTGGTCAAAAGCCATGGTGGTGAGCGTTTAGGAAAAGTCACGGCTGTGACTGTGGCAGGTGTGGCTCAGAGAGACGAGCGCAAGCGAACCATTGATGAGGCGTCGAAACTACTTGGACGAGGTCAAAACTGGGCTCCGATGTAAGGCCCAGGATGAGTTTAGGGTGAACCTGTTTACTGCCTAAGCGGCCTCCGGCGTAGAGATGGCGTGACTCTGAGCTAGGCTTTTGCATGGAACGTGGGAACTCTTCATGTGATGTTAAGAGAAAACCCTATAAGTGAGGACCACGAAAGGGGAAAGTATCGATGCACATGAAGGGGGCGGATCATCCCGTAGTAGTGTTGAAGGCTCTGTAATGGGGCTGGAGCGAAGGGGATGAGTCAGTTCGCAGGAGGTGGCAGCCAACCCAGTGATGGGGAGGAGCTGGATTACTTGTTGCGTCGGCTTGAAACCGAGAGGTTTCAAGCGTACGGCTGGCAGGAGCCGTATGAATCGAGAGGTTCACGTACGGTTCTGTGAGAGCGTGGGGGTGAAATTCCCCCGCGCTACTCGACCCTTAATTCACACTTTCCCCTTCTGAAACTCAGCACAAGATCTTGAGAAAAAGAAAGCGGAGTCAAGGACTCCGCATTTTCATGGTCTAGACCAAGATAAGGTGCTTATGGATTTTTCTTGTGATCATCAAGTTCTCGATGCGTCTGTTTGAGTTCCTCCTCCACCTTTCGCGACCACCACTGCTGCCACTTGGGGGTGAAAAACAAGGAAGTGTCCTCATCGAACTCCGCTTGCCGCTTTAAGTTGGCCTCCATGGAGGCGCGAATCCTGTCATTGATCTGACGAGCCAATTCCACTTTCACCTCTTGAGACGTCGGCTTTATCACCAAAACATCCGAGGCCCATTTTTGGGTGTCGATGGTCAGCTGCCGCGCCGCTAGTTCCGTGAGCGCAAAGTGGATTTGTTCATGCTGCAGTACATAGCTCCGCATGTTGGCAGGAACCTTGGGGTTCCACCATGATCGATCGGGCAGCATGACGGCTTCAAAGGCCAGACGTTCAATGCTACCGAAGAAATAAATCTGGCCGTACAAATACCCGCTCGTGATTCTGAAACTTGAATCTACGGTCACCCGAATTAGGGTGGCCGCGTGTGCGTTGATTCGTTCCGCATGCTCCACCTGTTGCTCCGGTAATGAGGGTGCACGAAAATCTTCCGGGGTCAACGGACGGTAGGCAAAACCTGTCGACAGTTCCTTATGGAGGTCATCCGTCTGGAACATGCCTGGCCGGGCATATTCAGGCAATCGAGCGCACGTGGAGACGAGGGCTAGCGACAGGGATAGAACCGTGTACCTGAGGAAACTATTCATATTAAAGCAATAATGGCACTCGTTCCCTGTTGTCAAGCGCTTTGATATCGTATCGTAACATTAAATTCGAGCTATTGGGTTTCGTTTACCATCACAAAACCTGTAATTATTGCTCCTCGTCAGAATGTGTGATACGGATGAGTCCAGGTGGCAGGGACCATCACTTTCATCGTGAGCGTGATCACCCTCATCGATTTTGGCCCGCATCAGATGTAGAAGATATAGAAAAAATCAGGGTAGCATCCTGGGGGATATGAGGCTGTCCTGCTCCGCCAGGTAGGAGACCCTCCGAAAGTGGGCAGTCTGAACTTTCTGGTTAAACCCAAGATATTGTAGAAGGCTCTAAAAAGTGAAAGTGTGGATTAAAGTATGTAATCTATAGTTTCCAAATAAAAAGGCAGGGCATTCCTTACCCTGCCTTCGTGCAATCAGAAATGGCTTGTTTCCTTAGGCCTTAAACTTCCTCCTAAATCCCACAAGCCCTACTAAGCCAGTGCCTAGAAGGAGCATGGAGGCTGGTTCAGGAACGTGATGGATGTCATTTGCGCAGGTCCAAGCGAAACGTATGCCGGGGTACATGTCGAAGTTATATGGGAACGTAATTGTAATCGCATATTTCCCTTCGGCTGGACCATAACCTATTGCACCTGCGCCCAAGTTCTCTATGAAATCACCCTCTGATGCCAAGACGATTTCATTGTCACCATATTTGCTGTTGTCGAGCTTAGCGAGCACGCCGGCGGGACCGAAATAATGGTCCGATTTTAGAAGCGCAGTCGGTTCAAAAATATCTCCTGCCTGGAAATTACCTTCGCCCAAGAGCGGATTGTGGTCCCGAAGTGCTACGGCTATAGTTTCTGTAGCAGCATAAATGAATACGTCTCCGACCTGAGTACCAAAAAGTGCTTTACCATCCAAACCTAAATTCCAGCTTGTCCAGATTCTCAAAGTGGCTGATGTTAGCCAATCATGTCCATAAATCTCGAATGGAGGATCAGCTCCGATTCTGTCTAGGCCCTGCTGACCTGGGTT
>Ga0224513_10001167_pt1 | contig 10535 bp, 5 predicted proteins | sample SF_May12_sed_USG_5_FD_169109 | JGI IMG/M metagenome (GOLD analysis project Ga0224513, IMG submission 169109) | Sediment microbial communities from San Francisco Bay, California, United States - SF_May12_sed_USGS_21 | ecosystem: Environmental > Aquatic > Marine > Sediment | place: USA: California... | reverse complement strand
GTTTTGGGACAAGAAGACTGTTAGATGCAATTGCAAATTCTATGGCAACCACGATTGTAAGTGGGGGTCATTTGACCACTGCACTAAAAGAACAAGGGTTGGAAGAAAAAATTAATCATATAAGTACAGCTGGTGGTGCTCTTGTATTGTATTTGACTGGATCTAAGCTCCCGATGATAAAGGCACTTGAAACCGCAGCTATAAAACACAGATCTATAACATAAAATTAATTTAAGTCTACACGGATAGTGTTTCCGATTTTTAAATCTATATTTTGTAAAAATTATATTTGAATAAAAAATATTCATTATGTTATATCTCTCAAAAATATTATAAAAACTAAAAACCGAAAGATTTGTTATGCTTAGTTGGAGTGTAATGACATTGAAAAATATTATTGTTTTATGTATAATCGTGGTAATTTTAGTTCCAATTGTGCATGCATATGCATTACCTGGAGATGCTGAGTTGGTGTTGGAAAACGTAAGCATTGCTCCATTATATCCAAAAACAGGAGACTTGGTAGCAATAACTGCAGATGTTTCTAACATTGGTTTGAAAAATACTGGCTTATTTACCAGTATGATGACGGTTGCATATTTTGTTGACGGGAATCTGCTCTATATTGATGAAATTGGCAATATTAAACCTGGATTATCAAACAAAATAAAAATTACATCTCCCCCCATCTGGAAATATGAAGTGGGAATTCATGAAATAAAAGTTATAATTGACTATTATGATACTTTAAAGGATCAGTATGATTCTCCTCTTGATAATTCTATAAGTGAAATTTTGTTTATACAACCACAAAAAAATACGCAGATCTTACTTGAAGCCTCTCCACAATATTTTCTTCATGGAGAAAGAACTTCAAAAATTACCATGTCTCTTTTAGATTCTGACTCAAATGAATTTTTAAACAATAGGGAAATTGTTTTGGATTTTGATGGCGATAGTTCAACTCTGATTACAGATAAACAAGGAAAAGTTTCATTTTCAAGCACAATGTCTTCGTCTAATCCGGTTAATCTTGAAGTTTATTTCGATGGCGATGATGTGTATTCTCCTTCAAATTCCTCTTTGACTCTTTATTCATTTCCAAAAGAGATATCTTCCTCTTTGGTGCTAAAAATACTCAATTCAAATCTGTATAACTTTGAAAATCAGCAATTTGATATTCTTATTTTTCAAGATTCTTATGAAAAATTGATTAAAAAGATTCAACCTGATTTTACAACATTATTTGATTCTGAAACTTTTTGGATTTCACTTCCTCCTGAACATTATTATTTTACAGAGATTTATCTGGATGGCAGAATTTTCTTTGTAACTGATCGAGAACTATTAAAAGAAAATAGTGTAATTGTAAAAAAATTAAAAATTCCAGAGATGGGAAAAATAAAATTTGTAGTTACTGATGATAAAAATCAATTTGTAATTGGGGCTCTGATCAAAAACTGGAAATATACCTTTTCTGCTGAAAATGGTTTTACGGAATGGGTAGACGTTCTTCCAACTACCAGAGAACCATATGTTGCAGAAGCAATTTTACCTGATCAAAGTGTAATCCGGTCAGAACCTTTTTTGTTATTTCCTGGTGAACAAAAAATAATTAATATTACTATGAGCGAAATGTCATCAAAGTATGAAATCCCGCCTTGGATTAAGAATAATGCAGGCTGGTGGGCAGATGGTTTGATTGATGACTCTTCATTTGTACAAGGAATTCAATTCTTGATTAAAGAAGGATTGATATCAGTTCCACCGACAATTCAAAATTCTGATGAAAGTACAAATGAAATCCCGCCTTGGATTAAGAATAATGCAGGCTGGTGGGCAGATGGTTTGATTGATGACTCTTCATTTGTACAAGGAATTCAATTCTTGATTAAAGAAGGATTGATAAAAACATCTTAAATCTGATGATTGCATATTCCAGAATGTTTGTTTAATTTAGAATTTTTTTAATCTTTGTTTGTTTTATTTACATCCTGATTATTAATTAGTATTTGATATGCGAGTACACCTTGATTATTAATTTCATTACCTGTTAATCTGAATTATGGTACACAAATGTTTTTTTGAGGTATTGTCCCCATATGTAATTTGGATTTCATATGTACCTTGACTATATTCTAAAAATCCTTTGTATTCTCTAGAGAGATCTTGTATTGAAGAAACTGATTCTACTGGAATTATGTATATCCTTCTGGGGTGATTAATCTGGTGCTTACAAAATTGTAATGAGCAAGATCAATGAATCATTCAGGATTTTCCACATTTACACCATACTGTATTCCATTTATTAATCGAGAATTATGTATCCAAATATCATTTAAAATTAAGTCTGCTGAATTAACCTCTTCAAACAGATCGACTGACTCCGTCAAATTAAATGATGTATCTATAGTGAATAAAAATAAAAAGCAAAACACCAAACATTCTCAATACATTGATGTATATTATAGATTTACAGTACTCTAAAGTTGAATTTATACTACACTCTTCTTAATGTCTCTCTTAATTTATGGCAGTTTTATTTTTCTTATTTTTATAAATCTTTTAATTGTTAATATTTTGATTGAATCCATGTTTGTCAGACTCATTTTCATTATACTGATTATGGTTGGACTTTTTACAATTTCTTTGGCGGTATCTTATGAAGGGTTTCAAGTATCTCCTAACTTACGTACTCAACATATGTCAGTTGATGACGTTCTTTCATCTTGTAATCAAATGAAATCCGTTTTACAATCCAATGAGATGTCTTATGAACACCTGATTAGATTATTAAACAATAATGAAATAAATGAGCATTTGAACTTTGGAGAAATTGACATTGTTAAACAATGTTTGGAAGGAAAACTACCTGAGTTAAGCTCATATTTGATTCCTCGAAAAATAGGGTTCTTTGAAGGAATTGGTACTCATGATGCAAAAGGAAAGGCTCAAATTCTTACAATTGAAAAAAATAATTATTTAAGATTAGAATCTTTTGAAATTAGCTATGAATCCAAAGTTGAAAAATACTTTCAAATACCTGAATTACATGCTTATTTGAGTCAGAGTACCACTTTATCTCCTGAAATTTATTTGGATAAATTAAAAACAAAACTTGGTAACAAGAATTACAAATTACCTGACGTTGATCTGAATATTTATGACACTGTATTGATATTTGATGAGATTAGAAAAGAACCGTTTGTAAAAATAAAACTTGAAGATTCTTTTTACATTCGAGATATTGTAAACAATCTTGCAAATGATGTTAAGACAATTGATTCTCCAAAAATTGCATCACAAGTAATCTATGAACAGTATGGATTCTTTGAAAATATTGGTAATTATAATGCAAAAGGGGTTGCTACTATTGATTATGAAGAAGATGAAGGAGAGCTAGAAATTGAAAATTTTGAAATCTCAACGGGTAATGATCTCCGATTGTATATTACAGAAAACGGTGATGTAAAAAAAAGTGGTTATTGGACACTTGATTTACATGGTTTTGTATATCTGAGTAATGGAAACACCGATGAAATCCTTCGATACTCTCCAGATGGCACATTCAAGGACGTCTTTGTAAAGACTGGCAGCGGTGGACTGGTGCTGCCAACGGGAATTACGTTTGGCCCTGACGATAATCTCTATGTCGGCAGTGGAAACACCGATGAAATCCTTCGATACTCTCCAGATGGCACATTCAAGGACGTCTTTGTAAAGACTGGCAGCGGTGGACTGAATGGTCCTGAAGACCTTACGTTTGGCCCTGACGATAATCTCTATGTAAGTAGTAATGACAATGTACTTCGTTTTGATGGCAAATCTGGTAAATTCTTGGATGTTTTCATCAGACATGGCAGCGGTGGACTGGTGCTGCCAACGGGAATTACGTTTGGCCCTGACGATAATCTCTATGTCGGCAGTGGAAACACCGATGAAATCCTTCGATACTCTCCAGATGGCACATTCAAGGACGTCTTTGTAAAGACTGGCAGCGGTGGACTGAATGGTCCCAAAGATCTTGTATTTAGCTCTAATGAAAAATATCTATACGTTGCCAGTTTCTTGACTAATGAAATCCTAAGATATGGTATTCATGGTGAGTTTGTTGATAATATAGTAAGTTCACATAATGGTGAAATACTAAATCCAAAATATTCCTTGTTTGGCCCTGACAATAATCTCTATGTAAGTAGTAATGACAATGTACTTCGTTTTGATGGCAAATCTGGTAAATTCTTGGATGTTTTCATCAGACATGGCAGCGGTGGACTGGTGCTGCCAACGGGAATTACGTTTGGCCCTGACGATAATCTCTATGTCGGCAGTGGAAACACCGATGAAATCCTTCGATACTCTCCAGATGGCACATTCAAGGACGTCTTTGTAAAGACTGGCAGCGGTGGACTGAATGGTCCTGAAGACCTTACGTTTGGCCCTGACAATAATCTCTATGTAAGTAGTAGAAACACCGATGAAATCCTTCGATACTCTCCAGATGGCACATTCAAGGACGTCTTTGTAAATTCAAACGAACTCCAAAAACCACACGGAATTACGTTTGGCCCTGACGATAATCTCTATGTTGTAAGTACAATGACTGATGAAATTCTACGTTTTGAACGTATGACTGGTCAATTAATTGATGTATTTGCTAGTGGGGGAGGACTTGCTAATCCTATTGACATCTCTGTAAATTCTGAGTTTTTTTATGTAAGTAGTAGAAACACCGATGAAATCCTTCGATACTCTCCAGATGGCACATTCAAGGACGTCTTTGTAAATTCAAACGAACTCCAAAAACCACACGGAATTACGTTTGGCCCTGACGATAATCTCTATGTTGTAAGTAATGAAACGAGTGAAATTTTAAAAGCTAAAATACAAAATAATGTCAAACTTGAAATTGAAAAATTTGTAACTGATGCATCATCTGCTCTATACCAACCAAAACATCTTGAAATTTATGATAATAAAATATGTGTTAGTAGTTATTTGACAAATGATATTCATTGTTATGATGAAGATACTGGTAAGAGTTTAGGCAAACTTACGGTATCTTTCAACAGGGCACTTATTAGTAGAGATAATTCTGTTGTTGGCCCTGATGGTGAATTGTATGTACCTGATAATCTTAGAAATAATATTCTTAGATATGACGGAGTTACGGGTCTTTTTTCGAGTGTTGTTGTAAATACTGAAAATGATCAACTTTTTGGTCCATCATATCTTACGTTTGGCCCTGACAATAATCTCTATGTAAGTAGTGATGATAAAATCTTTAGATTTAATGGCGATACAGGTAGTTTCCTTGATGTCTTTGTGACACAAAATAAAGCTGGCATTAATAATCCTCAAAGCTTGTCTTTTGATGAAAATTATCTTTATGTGAATAGCTATGATAATAATCGGGTTTTACGTTATGATTCAACTGATGGTAAATTTATTGATGAATTTATCGAGAGTAGGGATCACAAATTACTTGGACCTGTTGGTAATGTAGTAGATGAGAGGGGTAATTTCTATGTGGGAAGTTCTGGAACTAATAAAATATTACAATACAACGTACGAACTGGCGAATTTGCGGATGAAATTTTACTACAAAACTCACCTCATGGATTTGTACTGGGTGATAGTAATATTATGTACATAAGTCTGTTTGACTCAAATGAAGTTTTATCATATGATCTAGACTCAAAACAATATACTCTATTGTTATCCAGTGATGATGGATTAAGTGGTCCTGAGGGACTTGCTTTTGATACCGTAAATGATCTTCTATATGTCAGCAGCAGTCTAAATAATAAAATAATATCTCATGATTTTAAACAGAACATTTCTTATGATGTGGCAATTAGTAATGGCAATGGAATATTGCAAAAGCCTCATGGATTAGTAGTAAAAGACGGCATCTTGTTTATTTCCAATACTGACAATAATGAAATTCTCAAATATGATCCATATGATGATGATTTGAGTATTTTTGTCCAGGATACTGGTAATCTGATCAGACCTGGTGGTATTACATTTGGTCCAAATTCTGATCTATATGTGATTAATGAAAATGATGACAGAGTGTATCAATATGATGTTAAAAAAGGTAACTTACTTGGAGTATTTGCTGAATCTCCTTATTCTACAACTGACGATTCTATGAATGTTGGATTGCGAAGTGTTGTTTTTACTAGAGATGGACAATACATGTTTGCAAGTGATCCTTCAGGTGATAACATCTTAGCATATGATGTGAAAAATAAAAAATATCTTGATGACTTTTTTATAAAACATAATGCCTTGAATTATCCTACTGATCTTATTTTAACTCCTGACGGTAAATATCTTTTAGCTATTAATTATGGCGATAACATCATATCTCGTTTTACTGTTTCTGGGGATTTTGATATGGTGTTTGCAACTCCTGGAAATGATGGGCTGACTCAATTGAGCGATATTAGATTTGGTCATGACAAAAATTTGTACGTTATGGGCGGTCTATATGATGACATATTCAAATATGATGGACACACTGGTAATTATCTTGGAGAATATGATGACGGTGGAACATATCTCGGAAAAATCGTGGAGAATATTCTTAGTCGTAGTTATTTATTAAATGAGGTTAATACGCGGCAAAATAATATCGTGATGATATATGATCATTTCCTAGAACAACCCTATGCGAAGATAATTTTACATGATCAAATTGAGATACTGACTCCTTTGAATATAGCTTTGAATTCTTTCATATCTAGTTTTAATATTGTCCCAGAACCAAAATTAAAATCTGATGAAATTACAAAGCATACTGGATTTTTTGTCGGTTTAAATGATATTACTGCATATGGTCAAGTGCTAACCAAAAGTATTGGTTTTACATCATTAATCACAATTGAAAATTTTTCATTTGATTATGATGAAAATGATTATGTTTCAACCATAAAATCTAAAAATATGTTTAGAACTGGACCAAATCTAATCACGTGTATTGTTCCTTCTACCTCTGAATTAACATGTAAAAATTCTTCAGATTCAATTGAATTGGGAACTTTGAATCTTAACTCTGGTGATAATGCATACATATTACATGATCTTGATCTTGAAAAATACTCGACAATTGTAGTGTATGACACAATCACTGAAAAGTCATTTGCAAGCATTCCGTTAAGAGATTATGGAATCTTTAGAGTATCTGGTGAATCTTTTATTGATTGGTTTCATAATGATTTTGCTGTGGTCCCAATATTGTCTATCATTATGATGATATTTCCAGTTTTTTTTGATTATACACGTGGTGCATTTAAAATTCTATTTTTCACGGGTCATCTCCTTGTTAGAAAACGTAAAAATCTTCAAACTGAAATAATGTCTAATAAAAAAATCACCATCTTGATTCCTGCTCATAATGAAGAATCTGGAATCAAGGAATCAATTGAATCTGCACTTGCAACAGATTATCTAAATAAAGAAGTCATTGTAATTGATGATGGTTCAACAGACAAAACTTGGTTGATTGCAAATTCTTTTGCTCAACAAGGTTTGATAAAATTAATTCATCGAGATGTACCTTTATTTCCAAATAAAAGTTCAAAGGCATCTGCATTGAACCATGGGATGAATTATGCTACTGGAGATTATGTTTTGTGTATGGATGGCGATACTAAATTAGATACGTATGCATTAAGAAATGCCGCACAATACTTTGATGATGAATCAACTGTGGCATTTTCAGGAAATGTTAAGATACTTGCTGGTGATGGTGGTGTAAATAATGTTTTAACTAAATTACAGACTTATGAATACATGATTGCAATTGAACTTGGTAGACGTTTTACTTCTATGTTTCAGGTATTATTGGTAATTTCAGGAGCTTTTGGAATATTCAAAAAAGACATAATTAAAGGCGTACATACTTTTGATAAAGACACTCTTACTGAAGATTTTGATCTTACTCTTAAATTTAGAAAGACTCGCGGTAAAATACGTTTTATTCCTGAATCTATAGCTTATACTTATTGTCCTCCTAACTGGCATACGTGGATAGCTCAGAGAAATCGTTGGGCATATGGACAACTTCAAACGTTGTCTAAGAACAAAAATATTCTTACCTCCAAATTTCCATTGAAAGACAAGATTTCTTTTATTGATATGTTTGTGTTGGACATAATTTTGAGCATAATTTTTCCAATAGGACTTACAGTTCTTGGAATCATTTCTATTATTATGTTCATGGGGGATAATCTACATGTTCTAGTATACCCACTAACGTTAGTTATGTCTGCTTTTCTGATATTGGAAATTACAGTTTTTTCATTTGCAACACTGTATTCTGGGAAATTTAGTAATCTGAAACTTGTTTATCTTGTCCCTGTGATGACTTTCTTTTATAGGCCTTATCTAAAGATGATAAATCTTAGGGCATATCTTAGAGCATATTTTAAGAAAAGTGCTTCTTGGGATTAATTTTTAATTGATGGGAATATTATCTTTGAATTTTGTATAGTTTACTTTTTTTCCATTGTGCCAATACATCCATGAAAATATTACCACAATCAAGACAGGCAAATTTGAATAACGGTCTGTCAAATCGTTCATTGCAGCTAGAACAAATATGGTATCCTGCAAACTCTCTATAATCCGTACCTACAGAACCAATCTGTTTATTGCATTTAACACATGTCTTGTAATCTGTTTCTTTTGGATAAATTTCGCCACAACTATAATGTTCCACAAGATCTTTTTGTTTAAAGTTAACTCCATTACATTTTGGACATTCTGATATGTATGTCATATTTGTAGAACTGCATTGATTGCATGAAGCTTCTGATATCTCTTTAATTAAAACAATGGTTTTATTGTCTAGTGCATTTTTTATTATTTCTTCAATTTTTGAATTCTCTAATTTGTGAATATCTTTGAACTTATTGTGAGTTATTTGATTGTGCAGTAGCAATAATGATTCGAGATTTTCACTTGTCACTTCTTTTTGTATTTCTTCTTCTTCAATCATATGAGGAAAAGATTTTTTAAAATCATCAAAAACGAATGGTTTGTGCAACACTGATGATATTCCCATATCGAATAGATTAATTATTTCAGGATCTGTTTTTTCTTTTGCTGTTGTAATTATTATATTTGCATTAGGCTGAATTTCTAATATTTCTGTTATGGTATTTTTAATATTTTTATTTGAGCCACTATTGATGATTATTGGAACGCTGATATCATTACCTATGAAATGTGAAAATATCTGTATGCCTTCTTTTACTTCATTGCATACATGAATATTTTGAAAACCTATCTTGAGGAGAAACTTACGTATGGCGATTATCATTGTATTGTTGGGCTCTACTACCACTACATCTTTCTTTGAAATAACCCAATCCGAAAAGTATTCAATTTGTAATAAATCCTTATTCTCTAGTTCCTTTGTTTCAATTATGGATGCTGTCATTTTATGTCTGTATTACAATCCTAAATATGGACGGTTTAAATTCTTCACTGTATGTTCCAAAGTGTTTATTCATATTAATTCTGTCAAGATATTCTAGATTGCTATTTTGGCATTTTTAAATTCTTGATATGGTTGATTCTGTTCAATTTTATAATTATTATCTTCTTTTAATTCTATTTTTGTAGCCACTGCTGATTTTAAAAGTTCTTTTGCGACAGTTGTTATTTCATTGTATGACTTTATGACCTGTTCTATGGTTGTGGATACATTAGTTATCATCATCTCAGTCTCATTTATCCTATCTACAGCGTATGTCTCTAATTTATTAAAATCCATTTGAATATTTTGCAATTTCTTAGATGTGATTTCCTCTATCTTTTTTATTGCATTAAGATCACTTTGTGTTTTTTCATATTCTGATGTAACTTTGACAAGGGTATTTATGAGATCATTTTGGGATTGCTCAAGATATTTTGGATCTAAGTTTTGCCCTGCTTCTTTAATTTTTTCTAGTGTTGTTTTTATTTTATTTATTTCTATTTCTAAATCTGATAATTTTTTAACCTCTGATCCTACGTGCTTTCTTACACTTTCTAATTTATCTTGTAATTCTTCCATCTCATTTTTTTTCCTGGTTAATTTGGTCTTTATCTCATTTACCATTATTTTCTTTTCATATGTAGTATTACGAGCACTCTCCATCGCTCTTGTTACCTCATCTATGTCTTTTTTCATTTTTTCTGTATCTGTTTTTACATCTGATGAATTCATTTGATAAATGATAGAGTTTGTTTTGTTTTCACTAATTATATTTTCTGGATTACCTATTTTTTCTTTTGAAAATAGAGCCATTAAACAAATAACAGAATACAACTATATTTGTGCTTCTTTGAATATGTTTGATAGCAAAAAACTGATTTTTATCGTATGTATTTTTATTTATATTTGAAATACCTTTAATCTGGATCTTCGTAGTTTTCTTTCTTTTCGCCGCTATTGGATGCATTGACGCCATCACCATCTATCGGTTTCATTTTTTCTTCAAGCACTGCCATTCTTGCTTTGTATCCTTCTGCATATT
>Ga0224513_10001165_pt1 | contig 10540 bp, 6 predicted proteins | sample SF_May12_sed_USG_5_FD_169109 | JGI IMG/M metagenome (GOLD analysis project Ga0224513, IMG submission 169109) | Sediment microbial communities from San Francisco Bay, California, United States - SF_May12_sed_USGS_21 | ecosystem: Environmental > Aquatic > Marine > Sediment | place: USA: California... | reverse complement strand
AGGACAAGCCCCAGCGGCAGCGCGTCCTCCGCCCTGGAGTGGATGCTCTCGACGATATCGAGCTGCTCGCGATCGCTGATCAGCGAATGTTTGGAAAGCTCCATTTTTTTGATGCGGTCGAGGTGCTCTTCCGTCTCATCGATGAACCGACACGGATCGACCCTGGGCCGGATTGGAATCACCATCGCCATCAAAATCCCCGCCACCGTGGCGTGGACGCCAGAAGAGAAAACCGCCAGCCAGACTCCGATGATCAGGAGGTAGAGGATCCCCCGCCGCAGGCGTGCCTGAACCGCAACAAACAAAAGCGCCAGCAGAACCGCGGCGACCACGAGCGGAAGAACGGCGATCTTCTCGGTGTAGAAAATGGCGATCACCGCCACCGCACCGAGGTCGTCGGCGATCGCCAGCGCGGTCAGAAAGACCTTGAGACCGAGCGGCGCCCTGGTTCCGAAAATCGCCAACACGCCAAGAGCAAAGGCGATGTCGGTGGCCATCGGAATGCCCCAACCACGCGCACCTTCACCGCCCATGTTCAACACAAAAAAGAACACCGCCGGCACCACCATGCCGCCGATGGCCGCCGCCACCGGCAGAGCCGCCTTGTTGAACGACGACAGCTCACCGACCACCAGCTCGCGTTTGATCTCGAGACCGACGACAAAGAAGAACACCACCATTAGACCGTCGTTGATCCAGTGGTGGAGCGAGAGCTTGAAGGCCGCATCGCCCCACGACACACCAACGTAGGTGTGGAGGAGATCGACGTAGGAATCCGCCCACGGCGAGTTGGCCCACACGAGGGCAATCACGGTACATGCCAGCAGGACGATGCTGCCCGTCACCTCGGAGTGCACGAACCACTCGAAATATCCGCGAAAACCGCTCTTGTCCTTCACTGAACTCATTCTCCGCCTCCCGAAAATGCTGGTGGCATCTTAACCCGTTCAGATTGGAGCCGTCTTTTAGTGTAGGGGCGGGATATATCCCGCCCTCGCTGGTGTTGTAACAAGAATAAGGGCGGCACATATGCCGCCCCTACAGAAAACTGATTTGTTTCGAACTGCTTACGGGAGCTGGATCAGCCAGCCACCGTCCTCGAACCACTTCTTCTCGAGCGCTTCGAGGAGGCCGATGCCCTCGAGGGCACCGAGGTAGTTGCTGACCATGTTGACGAGCAGTGAATCACCAGGCGCGAGCGCGATACCGATCGGCTCGATGGTCATCGGCTCGGCCAGCGAAACCAGGCCGGCATCGGGGAAGCGCATCTGCGACAGGGCGCAAATCGGAAAATCCGCCACCATGGCGTCGGCCTTTCCGGTGATGACCATCTGCACACCGGCGTCGTAGTCGTCAACCGGCACGTAGGTCGTCTTCTCGAGGACTTTCTGTACGAACTTCTCGCTGGTCGAGCCCTTGAGCGCGACGATGGTGATGGTGGAGCGATCGATGTCCTCGGCGTCCTCGAGCGCCGCCAGGGTCGCCGACTTGGTGAGGATCGACTTGCCCGAAACGATGTACGGCCCCACAAAGGCTGCCTTGAGGTTGCGCTTGGGGGTCATGGTCATACCCGACATGATGGCGTCGATCTCGCCCTTTTCGAGTGCCGGCAGGAGCTCACCAAAGGGCTTCTGGACGAATTCTACTTTGACGCCCATGGCATCGGCGAGGATGTTGGCGAGGTCGACCTCGTAGCCGATCAATGCGCCAGACTTCGAGACGACCGAGAACGGCGGCTGGGTGCCGGACATACCGACCTTGAAAGTACCGCTTTCGACGATGCGGCTGAGAACCGGTGCGTTGTCAGCGGCAACGGCGTCGGCCGCACCCCCGAGCAGAGCGAGCATGGCAATGGCGAATAATACAAACGAGCGCTTCATTCTTTCCTCCTTGGATTCTCGAGGCCGGCGGTCACCGGCACCACGATTTTCAAACAATGTCGTGACGGGAACGATTCCCTTGTCAATGCGGCCTGTAGAATAGCGCATATGAAAACGACATGCACATATTGCTTCACTTTTCTCGCATGGTTGCTCGTCATGACGACTGCAACGGTCACAGGATCAGAAGAGCTGACCGGCACCCGTCCGGGCGTTGACGGTCAACCGCTGACCATCAGCGGCACCCTCTTTCTGCTCGATGTGTCGAAGATCGACGGCGCCGACCAGAGCTTCACCGCCGATGTCTTCATGATGTTGCAGTGGCGGGACGAGCGCCTGGCGTCGGCGGCCGAAGGAATGCGGCGCCTTCCTCTCAAAAACGTCTGGGAACCACGGGTCCAGATCATCAACCAGCGGCGCATCTGGAAAACCTTCCCCGAGGAGGTGGATGTCTCCCCCGACGGCGTAGTCGTCTATCGGCAGCGTTATTTCGGCCAATTCGCCTCGGCTCTCGATCTCCGCGACTTCCCGCTCGACCGTCACCGCTTCAGGCTCCAGCTCGTGGTCCCGGGCTACGGCCCGGAAGAGATCGAGTTTGTGCCGATTACCGAGGGCTTCGGAGAGGGACGATCGCCCGAGATGACGGTGCCGGACTGGTCGGTGGGCCCGTTCGAGTTGCGCACCGCCCCATACGCAGTCATTCCAGGTGGACGCGAGATCTCGGGTCTGGAAGGGGCGTTCGAGGCCCGCCGTCATCTCGGTTTCTACATTGGCAAGGCCTTTGTGTCGGTGGCGATCATCGTCTTCATGTCGTGGGTGGTCTTCTGGCTCGGACCTCAACACGTCGGCCCGCGGCTCAGCGTCGCCGTCACCTCGATGCTGACCCTGGTTGCCTACCGCTTCCTGCTCGGTCAATCGCTGCCGCCGGTTTCCTACCTCACGCGGCTGGATTATTTTCTCCTCGGAGCCACTATTCTCGTCTTTGTCGCGCTGATCCAGGTGGCGTTGACGAGCGCGATGTCCGAGAGGCGGGCGGCATCGATCAACAGGAACTCCAGATGGGTTTTTCCTGTCGTGTTCGTAATCCTCGTCGCATGGTCGTTCTGGTTTCTGTGATCTCGCGCACGACAACCGAGTCGGAGGAATCGCAGATCGAGGGGCCTTCCGTATAACTGCGTCTATCTGCGCTATCTGCGGTTTGTTAAGTTTTCAGCCGGTGGTGCCCTACGACTCAGCCCGCGAGGCCTGGTGGTCCTCCGTATCCGGCACCATCGGCGCCTGCGCCGTATCGGGGTCCCAACCACCGCCGAGGGCGCGGTAAAGGCGAACCAGGTTTCCGATCACGGCCCCTTCGGCTACCGCAAGATCATCCTCGCGCAGGAGGAGGGTCCGCTGGGTGTCGAGGACGTTCTGGAAATCGGTCAGGCCCGCGGTGTACTGGGTCAAGACGAGTTCGAGGGAGCGTTGCGTGGCATCTACCGCCTGCGACAACCGTTCGCGCCGTTGGACCTCTTTGACGTATGCCACCATTGCGTTCTCCGACTCTTCGAGAGCGTAGAGAACGGTCTGTTCGTAGGTGGCGAGGGCCTGGTTGGTGCGCGCCTCTTCGGCTCGGATCTGGGAGCGGATACGACCACCTGAGAAGATGTTCCAACGGATCGGCAGACCACGTTCCAGGTCACGCTGTCACCGGAGGCGAGATCACTAGCACTCAGCGCCTCCAGCCCCAGGAACCCCGCCAGTGAGAATGTCGGGTAGAGGTCCGCCGTTGCAACTCCGATCTGCGCGGTCTGTGAGGCGAGCAGCCGCTCGGCCCGGCGGACATCGGGACGCTGGCGGAGCAGCTCGGTCGGCAGACCCATGGCCACCTCTTCCGGCTCCTGTGGGATCGGCACCTCGTCGTCGAGCTCGGCGTGCAGCGCGCCCGGGTACTCACCAAGCAGCACGGCGAGGCGGTTGAGCCCTTCGTTGATATCCCGTTCAACGACCGGTATCAGCGAGTAGGTATTGGCGAGGTTCGACTCGGCCTGGGCCACATCGAGCGCCGACACGAGCCCCGAGTCGAAACGGTCCTTGGTGAGTTGGAGCGTGTTCTCCTGGGCCTCGACGTTAGCGTTCGCTATCCGCAACCGCTCCTGCGACGCTCGCACATTGACGTACGCGAGGGCGGTCTCCGCATAGAGCGACACCAGTACGTCGCGGTAGGCCTCTACCGAGGCCTGGGTTGTGGCATCGGCGGCTTCCACCTGACGGCGGATTCGACCGAATACATCGATCTCCCACGAGGCACCAAAACCCGCAGTGAACTGATTGCCCGCCTCGAAGCCCTCCTCGGGAGCGAAATCACCGAGTGCCCCGTTGTTGCTCGGCTGCGAACGATTTGCGTCGGCACTGAAGCCCACTTGCGGTTTCCGATTGCTGGCAACTGCGCCACGGAGGGCTCGTGCTTCCTCGACCCGCCACAGCGCTCGCTCCAGGTCGAGGTTGCCCTCGGCCGAACGCATGACGAGCTCGGTGAGCTTCTCGTCATCGAAGACCCCCCACCAGGTCTGGAGAGTCGCCTCGCCGCTCTTGAGACCTTCAACCGCCGCGGTGTGCCACGCGTCGGGAGTCTCGGTTTCCGGCTCGACATAATCTGGGCCTATCGTGCAGCCACCAAGGGCAAGGGCACCAACGACGGCGGTCAGAAATAACAGTCGTGTGTTCTTCATGACTCGCTCCTCAGCTCTCGGCGCCGGCTGTGTCCGGCCCCGGTTCTGTGGGCGATTTGGCGCCGCCAAATTTTTCGGACGCGCTCTGCACCGCAAAGTACAACCACGGGATGACGAAGATGCCGAAGACCGTCGCGAAGACCATCCCACCGAAGACCGCGGTGCCCAGCGCGACCCGGCTGGCGGCGCCGGCGCCGGAGGCGAACAAGAGCGGCATGACCCCGAGGATAAACGAAAGCGCCGTCATCAGGATCGGTCGGAATCGCAACCTCGCGGCCTCGCGGGCGGCCTCGAACGGCGTCTTGCCGCTCTGACGCAACTGGTTGGCAAACTCGACGATCAGGATCGCGTTCTTGGCCGACAGGCCGATCAAAAGAACGAAACCGATCTGGGTGTAGACGTTGTTGTCGAGACCACGAGCCAGGGTCAGGACGGATGCACCCAGGATCGCAATGGGCACCGAAAAGATGATCCCGAACGGCAGGGTCCAGCTCTCGTACTGGGCGGCCAGGAAGAGGTAGACGAAGACGATGGCCAGGGCAAAGATGAACCCTGCAGCACCACCGGCGGCGAGCTGCTGGTAGGTGACTCCGGTCCACTCGAAGCTCATCGAAGGCGGCATCGAGTTGCGGGCGATCTCTTCCATCGTCGCGATCGACTGGCCGGAGCTGTAGCCGGCGGCGGCATCTCCGGTGATCGACGCCGAGGAGTAAAGGTTGTATCGCGCCTGGACCGTCGGGCCGACTGTGTCCTGAACGTCGACCAGGGTCGCCAACGGGATCATCCTGCCCGAGTTGGAGCGAACCTGGAGCTTGGTGATGTCAGCTCGTTCGATCCGGTAGGGCTCGTCGGCCTGAATCATGACCTTCCATACCCGGCCGAAGATGTTGAAGTCGTTGACGTAGGCGGACCCGAGGTTGGCCTGCAGGGTGTCGAAGATCACCGACAGGGGCACGTCGAGGCGCTTGGCCTTCTCGCGATCCACCTCGAGGAAGAGCTGCGGCACGCCGGCCCGGAAAGTCGTGTTCATGGCTGTGAGTACCGGGTTGGCACGACCCTGCTCGACGAGGTCATAGGCCACCTGTTGGAGGACTTCGAGGCCGGAACCGCCGACATCCTGGAGCTCCATTTGGAAGCCGCCGGTGGCGCCCAGCCCCTGAATCGGTGGCGGCCGGGTGGCAAAGACCATGGCTCCCTGGATCTGGGAGAAACGTTGGTTCAAGCTGTCGACGATGGCCTGGATCTGAGTCTCCGGCGTCGATCGTTCGTCCCAGTGGTTGAGCACCACCCAGAAGGCGCCGGCGTTTGGCGACACGACTGTATCGAGCAGGGAATAGCCGCCGACGGCGATCACTCCGCGAATGCCTTCGGTCCCATCGAGGATGGCCGATATCTCGTCGAGCACCACCTCGGTGCGGCCAAGCGATGTGGCGTCTGGAAGTTGGGCTGCGACCATGAAGTAGCCTTCGTCCTCGGAGGGGACGAAGCCGGCGGGCATGGAGATCATTCCGAAGTACGTGGCCACCAGCAGCCCACCGACGATCAACGCCGTGAAGACCGAGCGGCGGAGCAGCAGTTTGACGATTGATCCGTAGTGCGTGGTGCCGCTGTCCAGTATCCGGTTGAAAAGCCCGAAGAAACCCTTTTTTCGTTCTCTCGAAGGACGCAGCAACATGCCGCAGAGGGCGGGACTGAGGGTCAGGGCGTTGAGTGAAGAAAACAGGGTCGCCACCGAAATCGTGATCGCGAATGGACGGTAGAGGCGGCCGGTGATACCAGGCATGACGATGGTCGGGACAAAGACCGCGAGGAGAACCAGGGTCGTCGCGACCACCGGGCCAGTGATTTCGACCATTGATTTTGCCGTGGCCTCCTTGGCACCGAGGCCCTCGGTGTCGATGATGCGCATGGTGTTTTCCACCACCACGATGGCGTCGTCGACGACGATACCGATCACCAGAATCAACCCGAACATGGTGAGCCCGTTGATGGACAGGCCGAGGGTGAGCATGACTGCGAAGGTGCCGAGCAGGGACACCGGAATGGTGATCGCCGGGACCAGGGTCGTGCGGAAGTCCTGGAGGAAGATGTAGACCGTGAAGACCACCAACAGGATGGCGATGATGAGGGTGGTCACAACTTCTTTGAGCGACTGCAGGATGTACTCGGTGGTGTCGTAAAGGATGAGGGCCTCGAGGCCTTCGGGGAAGTCCTTCCGAAGTCGATCCAACTCGGATTTGATGCCCTCGGCCACGTTGAGCGCATTGGCGCCGGGAGCGGGATAGACGGCGACTGCGATTGACGGGGCTCCGTCCAACTTGGCGAACCATTTGTAACTCTGGGCGCCGAGCTCGACCCGGGCCACATCGCGAACCCGCACGAGTTGGCCCTGCTCACCGCGTTTGACGATGATGTTTTCGAACTGCTCAACCGTCTGGAGGCGGCCGAGGGTGGTGATCGAGTATTCGAAAGGCTGGTCCTTGGGCGCCGGCTGGCCGCCGATCTGTCCCGCGGCGACCTGGACGTTCTGTTCGCGCAGAGCGTTAGTCAGGTCAATGGTCGTGAGGCCGCGGGCGCGCAGCCGGTCGGGGTTGATCCACACCCGCATGCCGAAGTCTTTGGCGCCGAAGACCTCGACCTTGGAAACGCCGTTGATTCGCGCCAGCACGTCCTTGATGCGGGTGGTCGTGTAGTTGGAAATATAAAGGTCGTCAAACGTGCCGTCGGGCGACAACATGTTGATCATGAGCGTGATGTTGGTTGACTGTTTCTCGACCTTGACGCCCTGACGTTTAACCTCCTCGGGCAGCACCGGCGTGGCCTCGTTGACCCGGTTCTGGACCAGGACTGTGGCCATGTCCACATCCGTGCCGACCTCGAAGGTGATGGTGATGTTGCACGAGCCGTCGGATGCTGATTTCGAGGACATGTAGAGCATGTTCTCGACACCGTTGATCTTCTCCTCCATCGGTGCGGTGACACTTTCGGCCACCACGCTCGCGCCTGCCCCCGGGTAGGAAGTCGTCACCTGTACCGACGGCGGCGTGATGTTAGGCATGCTCTCGATCGGCAGGAGCGGGATTGAGAGCCCGCCCACGAGCACGATGACGATCGCGATGACCGATGCGAAGATCGGACGGTAGATAAAAAAGCGGCTGAACATCGCCTATCGCCCTGCTGCTTTTTTTGGTGTCACAGGCATCCCCGGACGTGCACGCTGCAGACCTTCCGAGATATAGCTCTCTCCGGCCTCGAGACCCGAGAGGATCACGCGCGTGTTGTCTTCCTGGAGGGGGCCGGGCTCGATATACCGCCTCTCGACCACATTGCCGTTGCCAACCACCAGCACGTAGCGGCCGCCGAGGTCTGTGCCGAGGGCCGTCTCCTCGATCAGTAACGCGTTTTCTAGGAACTCTCCGGGAAGCTGAACGTGGACGAAGAAGCCAGGGAAGACCTTGGCATCGCTGTTGGGAAATACGGCGCGGAGCTGGATCGTGCCGGTGGCCGGATCGACGGTGTTGTCTACTGCGTCAACCTTGCCCTTGATCTTGAGGCCGGTTTCTTTGAGGACCAGGGTTGCCGGCACATCGTCTTGAGTGCCAGGATCTCCGTGTCCTCCACGTTGCTCGAGGATTTGAGCGATAAATCGTTCGGAGACCTCAAAGTAGGCGAAAAGTGGATCGATCCGGCGAACCGTCGTCAACAGGGTGGCCTCACCGGCGCCGACCAGATTGCCGAGATCCACGAGGTTGCGGCTCACAAGACCATCGATGGGCGACTCGACGGTGGTGTAGTCGAGTTGGATCTCGGCGCTGGTCAGCGCTGCCTTGGCCTCGAGCATGGCCGCCGACGCCTGGTCGCGTTCGGCGCGGGCTCGGGTCACCTCCTGCTGGCTGACCGCGTTGGTCCGGACCGCCTGCTCGAGGCGATCGAGATCGGATTCGGCGCGACGCAACCCCGCCTCGGCCGCCTTGAGCCCGGCTTCGGCGCGGTCCCGCTGCGCCTTGTAGGGCTCCGGCTCGATCACGAACAACAGAGAGCCCTTGCGCACAAAGGAGCTCGGCTCATAGGCCATCTTCTCCAGGTAACCCTGCACCCGTGCGCGGATCTCCACCGATTCGCGGGCCTGGGTGGTGCCGACGAACTCGTGCACGATGGTCACGTCTCGTTGTGTCGGCGTCGCCACCGTGACCTCCGGCGGCGGCGGTGCAACCGTTTCCGGCTGACCCCCGCACCCGAGCAAGAACCCCGCCACGACAACGGTGGTCAAGGCAAACCATCCGATACCACGAATAGCTCCAGTATTTTTGATGTTCATAGCGGAGGATTCTCCTCGATTCATGGAACTGACGTCAAGGTTCTTCCGGGTATTCGGCGCTGAGCACCTGACATTGTGGGCATGCCCGACTGGCTTTGTATGCCCCGGATTGAACCAATTCGGCCAAACATATCGGGCTACCCACCGGGGTTGTGGCTTGGCTGACGAAGCGTGGGTGCCAGTTCAGCCAATCCCTGCTAATGTTTTGGCGGAAGAGCATGTCTCGTCACGGGGGAGATTCATGAGAAAGTTTGCCGTTCTGTTTGTCGTCTGTGCACTGGCGCTACCGCTGGCGGCCGCCGAGAAGGAAGAACCTGCCAAGGGCATGACCGCAAAGGCCTTCAAGGGCCTCGAGTTCCGCAACATCGGCCCGGCATTGATGTCCGGCCGCATCGCGGACATCGCCATCCATCCCAACGATTTCAGCATTTGGTATGTGGCCGTCGGATCCGGAGGCGTCTGGAAGACCACCAATTCCGGCACCACCTGGCAACCGATCTTCGACGAGGAAAAGTCGTACTCGACCGGCTGTGTCGTGCTCGACCCGTCCAACCCCGAGATTGTATGGGTGGGCACCGGCGAGAATGTCGGTGGCCGGCACGTTGCTTTCGGCGACGGTATCTACAGGAGCGACGACGGCGGCGCAAGCTGGAAGAACATGGGATTGAAGGACTCCCAGCACATCTCCGAGATCATCGTCGACCCAACCGACTCGAACACGGTCTACGTCGCCTCGCAGGGACCTCTGTGGTCGGCTGATGGCGACCGCGGTCTCTTCAAGACTACCGACGGCGGCGCCACCTGGACCAACGTCCTGTCGGACGGTGAGTGGACGGGCGTCACCGACGTTGTGATGGATTCCCGGAACCCGAATGTCCTCTACGCAGCCACCTGGCAACACCATCGGACGGTGGCGGCGGTGGTCGACGGCGGTCCGGAGACTGGGATCTATGGGACCACCGACGGCGGCGCCAACTGGACCCGGTTCAAGAATGGCCTTCCCAAAGGCAATATGGGCAAAATCGGTCTCGCCATCTCGCCCCAGAACCCCGATGTCGTCTACGCCGTGATCGAGCTCGACAACCGCAAGGGCGGCACCTGGCGCAGCGCCAACCGCGGTGCGAGCTGGGAGAAACGCTCCGACGCCGTCTCCAGCGGAACCGGGCCCCACTACTACCAGGAGCTCGAGGCGAGCCCGCACGCGATGGATCGCATTTACATCATGGATTCGCGCATGCAGGTGTCGGACGACGGTGGAAAGACCTTTCGGCGGGTGAAGAACAAGTCCAAGCATGTGGACAACCACGCCCTCGCCTTCCGGCCCGATGACCCCGATTGGCTGCTGGTCGGCACCGACGGTGGACTTTACGAAAGTCACGACCTCGCCGAAAATTGGCGATTCATCGCCAATCTGCCGGTGACTCAGTTCTACAAACTGGCGGTGGACGACGCCGAGCCCTTTTACAACGTCTACGGCGGCACCCAGGACAACAGCACCCAGGGCGGGCCGACCCGCACCGACAACGTCAACGGCATCACCAACGCTGACTGGTTCATCACTCTCTTTGCCGACGGCCATCAGCCGGCAGTCGAACCCGGCAACCCCGACATCGTCTACTCCGAGTGGCAGG
>Ga0224513_10001164_pt1 | contig 10557 bp, 9 predicted proteins | sample SF_May12_sed_USG_5_FD_169109 | JGI IMG/M metagenome (GOLD analysis project Ga0224513, IMG submission 169109) | Sediment microbial communities from San Francisco Bay, California, United States - SF_May12_sed_USGS_21 | ecosystem: Environmental > Aquatic > Marine > Sediment | place: USA: California... | reverse complement strand
GTCGGAAGAGGATGCTGATACCCATTTCAATCTCGGCATCGCATACCGGGAAATGGGACTTCTACCCGAGGCCGTCCGCGAGTTCCAAGTGGCGTCTCGAGATGCCGCCTATTTTGTCGAGAGCTGTTCGAACATCGGAGTCTGCTATCAGGAGCAGGGGATGTGGTCCGAGGCCACCGAGTGGTATCAGAAGGCCCTGGTAGCTCCCGACATCACACCTGAGGCCCGCGTCGGCCTTCGTTATGATTTGGCAGCAGCGTACCAGTCGGCGGGCGATGTGGAGCAGGCGTTCGATATCTTCGAAGAGATCGTGGCCGGTGGTTCCTCCTATCGGGACGTGGTTGATCGCCTCGCCAGCCTCAGCCAGCAGCGACAAGTCAATTAACCAACCCACCAGCCCCCAAGTTTTGAGTGTTGAGTTATGAGGGTTGAGTTATGAGCGCTCTGCGGACGACGGATCGAGGGTGGGTGGGGGAGAACGCAAAACTCTACCGGAAGCGCATAACCCCGATTCGTGGGCACAGATCTTCGAGGGGACATCCCGTGCACCGAGGCGATGTGGGGTGGCAGCGGTTCTGGCCAAAGGTCACCAGGAGATCGTTAATAGGCACCCAGAGATCCCTGGGCAGCACTTCGTTGAGTGAGCGTTCGGTCTGTTCAGGCGTCTTCGTTTTCACCAGTCCGAGGCGATTGGAGATACGGTGGACATGGGTGTCGACGCAGATGGCGGGGATTCCAAAGCCGAGGCCGAGGACCAGATTGGCGGTTTTTCGTCCAACCCCGGGTAGAGCGAGTAAAGGCGATTCTTCGGGTGGTACCTCGCAGCCGTACTCGTCGCGAAGAATCCGCCCGATCTCTTTCAGTTGGCGGGCCTTGGTGTTATAGAAGCCGGCCGGGTAGATCGCCTGAGCGATGCTCTCAACCTCCAGTTCCGCGAGCCGCTCCGGGTCGGGCCCTATTGCGAAGAGTCGCTGGCTCGCCTCGGCCGTTACCTCGTCCTTTGTTCGAAGGGAAATCACACATGCGACCAGGAGCCGGAACGGCGAACGCGTTTTTTCCTCCTCCGCCAGAGTCGTAACCCGGCATTCGCGGCGAAAGTCCTCCAGGCGCTGTGCCAATTTGCGAACTCGAGATTCGTTCCATCTGACCATTGATCGATCATGGGGGCTCGTAGAGTACACGTCAACAGGAAGACAACGGCCCTGCCAGGCGTTGTCGTCAAATGGAGATTGACCGGGCTGAAAATACGGTGGTACCGTATGCGCTCCGCCTCTTGCTGAAACCGCTCCGAGCCGAATTTCGGGCTCGGGCGCGGGCTCGGACTCGGGCGCGGGTTGAAGAGGAGGAACGATGGCACCCAGCGGAAACCACGTCTTTACCTCGGAGTCAGTGACCGAGGGTCATCCGGACAAGATTGCAGATCAGATCTCCGACTCGATTCTGGATGCGGTTTTGTCCGAGGACAAAAACGGCAGAGTGGCCTGCGAGACTCTCGTCACAACGGGCCTCGCCTTTATTGCCGGAGAGATCACGACCGAAACCTATGTAGATTTTCCGGCTATTGTTCGCGAAACCATCAGGGAGATCGGCTATACGAGGGCGAAATTCGGTTTCGATTACGAGACCTGCGCCGTTGTTTCCTCGATCGATCCGCAGTCGCCTGATATCGCTCAGGGTGTCAATCCGGGCGGCGCAGGTGATCAAGGGCTGATGTTCGGATACGCGACCGACGAGACGCCCGAACTGATGCCGATGCCGTTGGTTATGGCTCACCAGCTCACACGGCGTCTCAGTACCGCGCGCCGCAATGGCCAGCTGGACTGGCTCCGGCCGGATGGGAAGTCGCAGGTATCAATTGAGTATGAGGGCATCCGGCCTCGACGCATCGAGGCCGTTGTGGTCTCGTGCCAACACTCGGAGGACATTGCTGTCGAAACTCTCAGGGAGGAAGTTCGAAAGGATGTCATCATGAGGACGTTGCCGAACGAACTCTTTGACAACGACACCAAAATCCATATCAACCCCACGGGTCGATTCGTTATCGGCGGCCCACAGGGCGACTGCGGATTGACCGGTCGCAAGATCATCGTAGACACATACGGTGGTGTGGGCTCGCACGGTGGCGGTGCATTCTCGGGCAAGGATCCGTCCAAGGTCGATCGATCGGCCTCGTATATGGCGCGCCATGTGGCCAAGAACATTGTCGCGTCGGGGCTCGCAGGTCGTGTCGAGGTGCAACTCGCCTACGCGATCGGAGTGGTCGATCCGGTTTCGGTGATGGTTGATTCGTTTTCGACCGGTGAGGTCCCTGACGATCGCATCACCGCCGCGGTACGCGAGGTCTTCCCATTGTCGCCGTTAGGAATCATCGAGTACCTCGACCTTTTGCGGCCGATATACAAAAAGACCGCGGCATTCGGTCATTTTGGTCGTGATGAGCCGGAGTTCACCTGGGAGCGAACCGATCGTACAGGGGATTTGAGGACCGCCTGCGGTATTTGAGGGATCCCAAGTAGAGCGACGATGAGAGATGGCATGCACCTTGCGTGAGAATGCTGGCGTCTCGAGTTGGACCGGATCCCTGCCAATGGTGGCCGGGTGAATCTAAGAGGCGGGGTGGGGAACAGGCCACATTGACCAACGCAGGGCGCATTTTCGGCACAAGGAGCCCACTCCGGCGTCAATACGCCGTGGCGGCCGGGATCTTCCTGGTCCTTGTCCTCGGAATTATTTTTCTTTTCGGCCATCTCATTTCCGGCTCCCTGTCACGTCGTTATCTCGAGGATGTGCTTGCCGGGGGTCGCGACGAGGCGCAACGAATCGCGGCCGAGCTCGGCGGCGCGGAGGCCAAAGAGCTCGACGTCGTCGAAACCCGTCAGCAGATTCTCACACGCACTCTCGAGGGCGATCCAGAGCGGCGTATCTGGCGGTCGATCGAAGTCACGGACAGCGATGGCAGGGTCGTGTTTTCGTCTCGCAGCCAACTGACCGAGGAGATCCCGGAAACCCTTGCCAACGACCTCCAGCTCCAGGGTACGCTGTCGGATGAGAACGTCATCGAAACGGAGAACCCCTACCGGATCAGTGTGCCGCTGGGCGAGGTCGGGTCGGTGGTCCTCAACGTCGACCGATCCGAAGTCGCGGAGAGGGTGGCGGACTTGAGAGGTGATCTCCTCAGCCAGACAATCGGTATCGCCGTGCTGACTTTTGGAACGCTCCTCTTTGCTTTTGCCTTCGTGTGGTTTCTGATTCAACGCACCCGAAGACTCGAAGTACAGCGTTTCGAGGCGGAAGAGATGGCCGCCCTCGGAGCGCTGGCCGCAAATCTCGCGCACGAGATTCGCAACCCTCTGAACTCCATCAACCTCAATCTCGAGCTCCTTGACGAGGATCTTTCGGATGACGGTCAGAGCGCTCGCGAGTCCCTCGCCAGTACGCGCGCAGAGGTCGGCCGATTGGCGAAATTGGTCAGCGACTTCCTGACCTACGCGCGCCCCAGCGAACCAGAGATGGGCCTGTTCCGGGTCGATGCCATGCTTGCGGAAATCGGGGAGTTTCTGACCGCAGAGGCGCACAGTATGGGGGTCCACCTCCGCGTCCTGCCGGGTCTTCCGGCGGTCTCCGTCGCGAGCGATGAGGCCCAGGTGAGACAGGTATTGCTCAATCTCGTTTTGAACGCGGTGCAGGCCGTTGGCACTCTGCCGCCGGACCGCCGGGTCGTTGAGCTCGATGCCGAAGAAAAACAGCAGTCGGTAGCGTTGGTGGTGAGGGACCGCGGCGACGGCATTCCACCTGAAGAGATGGACCGAGTTCGAAAGGCGTTCTACACCCGAAGAAGGGGAGGGAGCGGCCTCGGCCTCGCCATCGCGGAACGATTTATCGAGGCCCAGGGAGGGCACATCGGTCTCGTCAATCTCGAACCTCATGGGTTCGAGGCGCGGATCGTCTTGCCCATCGATCGCGAAGCTGTCAAGATAAGCGGGTGATCGGTTGAGACGCAGTTGCTACCGACACCAGATGGAGGTTCGAATGATCCGAAAAGGGCTTCTCACAGCTCTTGTTTTTGTTTTCGTACTGGGCGCGGGTCAGGCCGCGGCGCAGTTTTTGGCCGCAGATCTCATCTACCTTCCGGCGGTTACTCATACCAATGGCGAAGGTGAGAGTCGCTGGCGGTCGGATGTTTTCATCACCAATGTCGACGATGTGGCAATCGATATCGCGGTCCTTTATCTCCAGACAGGTGGTCTCGACAACAGCGGTGTCTTCAGCGACCGAGCGTTCTGGCTCGGAGGCCGGGAGTCCGATGATTTCGGATTTATCAACACAGAGCTTGCGAGCATCCCGCCCAACGGTACGGTGGTCCTGCGAGATCCGGTCGGAGAGTACTGGTCGACACTGGAAGGTGTCCGCCAGTCGGGGGCTCTGGTCATCTTTGCCTATGAGGCCGACACCCTCGAGGATGACGGGACACGGGTCGTCAAAAATGCGATCGTCAACTCACGCGCCTACACACCGTTCAGATTCTATTATGAAGATCCCGATAACGAAGGCCAGTTCTTGCCGAAAGATGGCACCTATGGGATGACCTTGCCTGGGGTAGCCTGGTACAACCTGGCGGACCCGTCTGCCGTCGGCGAAAACGGGGATTTCAGTTTTCTGCTTTTGACCGGCGCCAAGGACGACCCTGAATACCGGTATAACGTGGGCATCGTCAACGCCTCCGATCCGTTGACCACGATCACCATTGCCATCCAACCGTTTCAGGGGAACGGCGAGCCGTACTTGAATGATAACGGGTTAGAGATCGTAGAGTTTGTCACGTTGACGCCCGCCGCGCATGTCCAGTACAACGACATCTTCAATAGACTGTTCAGACTTGGAGACACACCGGACGACACAATCCTCAGGATCGGCTTCATACAATGGACATCCGGCAGCAGCGAGCCCGTCGTCGGTATGACTGTCTACGGCACTATGATCGATAACAAGACCCAGGATCCAACTGCAATCCTGCCGGCGTTTGGCTATCCCTACAACGTCGAGTGCCAGTGGCCGTCAACAGACGCCAAAAGCACAGGCGACGGTACCTACCCGCGGGTAAGTCGGCGCCCTGTTGAGATTCCTCCACGGTGAAGCAATTACAGCCGCGAATTGACAAGATCGGAGCGGGTGGTATCATCCCGCGGATGCGCGGGGAATCCCGCTTGAAAGGAGAGATTGATGGCCGACCTTGATGACAAACTCGCTGACAATGTACCCGGAAAGTGGTACGTGGATTCGAACTGCATCGATTGCGACGTGTGCCGGACGACGGCGCCGAACAACTTCGAGGCCAACGAGGACGAAGGATACTCTTTCGTCAGCAAGCAGCCCGAAAACGACGAAGAGACTGAGCTGATGGAAGAGGCCATGGAGTCGTGTCCGACCGAGGCGATTGGTGACGACGGCTGATAGACGCTTCTCATTGATTTCCAATTGAGCCTCCGGCCGGTGTCACAACCGGCCGGTTTTCTCTTTTTGCTATGATCCGCCGCTAAGGAGTGTCCATGCGTGTTCTGTCCGGCGTCCAGCCATCCGGCAACCTGCACATCGGAAACTATTTCGGAGCCATCCGTCAGTTTCTGCGCCTGCAGGAGGAGCACGAATGTTTTTACTTCCTGGCCGACCTGCACGCTCTCACCACGGTTCAGGATTCGGAACGGTTTCGGGGTCTGATCCGCGACCTCGCGACGGGGTTCCTGGCTCTCGGTCTCGACCCCTCGCGCAGCGTGATCTACCGCCAGTCCGATCTCCCCGAGGTCACCGAGCTGAGCTGGTATCTGTCGACCGTTACATCCATGGGTCTCTTGCAGCGGTGCCATTCCTTCAAAGACAAGGTGGCACAAGGCGTGGTGCCGAGCCATGGCCTGTTTGCCTATCCGGTTTTGATGGCTGCGGATATTCTGATCGTCAAAAGTGATCTGGTGCCCGTCGGCAAGGACCAGAAGCAGCACCTCGAGGTGACTCGCGACGTCGCCACGTCATTTCATGCCGTGTACGACTCGGAGATATTCGTCCTGCCCGAACCCTTGATCCTCGACGAAGTCGCGGTGGTGCCAGGCGTCGACGGACGCAAGATGAGTAAATCCTACGACAACACGATCGACATCTTCGGACCCGAAAAACCGATCCGCAAGAAGATCATGTCCATCGTCACCGACTCAACACCGGTAGAGGAACCGAAACCTACCGAGGACAACGCGCTTCACGACCTGCTGAAGCTCTTTGCACCGGACGACTCGGAACGCTCCTGGGTTGAGACCGCCTTTTCTGAAGGTGGGGTGGGCTACGGCGATATGAAGAAGCGCCTCTTCGACTATTACCTTGCGACCTTTGGTGAAGCGCGGGCGCGCTACGATGAGCTCAAGAATGATCCCGCCGAGGTCGAGCGCATTCTCGCAGCCGGGGCCGAAACAGCCCGCGAGACCGCAGCACCCCTGATGGCGGAAGTTCGCCGTGCCGTCGGTATCCGCTGACGACTTCGTCGTCAGAATTCGGAATTCGGAATTCGGAATTTCCGTTCGTCCGCCCACGTGCCCACCAAGTTATCCGTAAATAGTTGGAGCGTCCGGGAGGTCGGTGGGTTGGGACTGGTTACTGATTACTGATCACTGATTACTTGCGTCGCAAAGCGGCGCGCATCGCGTCCTTCGGCGGGACCCGCTGCGTGAAAGCGGCAAACTGCGCGATGCCCTGGTGGAGCAGCACCTCTCTGCCGTCGGCCGCCGGCAGGTCGAGTGCGCCGGCGCGATCTATGAGATTGGTCGTGTCCTCGCCGTAGACCATATCCACGACGGCGGCGGCGCCTTCGAGCTCTTTTTCGCTGAAAACTCCGGTCTCTCTGGTCTCGCGTCCGACGGGAGTTGCGTTGACAAGGATTGTCCCGCCAGGAGCGCTCTCGGCCGGCTCACACCAGCCGATCTCCATCTCCTCCGCAATCTGGCGGGTCCTCTCGGCCGACCGCCCTCGGAGGAAAACGTCGGCGCCGGCGAGATGGAGGCCAACCGCTGCACCACGGGCGGCACCGCCCGTTCCCTGAACCACCGCCGTGTGACCCTGAGGATCAAAACCGAGACTGACCAGCGATCCTACGACTCCATCTGCATCGGTGTTCTCAGCCATTATTTTTTGCTCTCCCAGGATCAGTGTGTTGGCTGCCCCAGCACGCAATACCCGAGGGGCATGTTGGTCGGCAGCTGCTGCCGCCTCCTTCTTGTAAGGGGTAGTGACCGCCCATCCCCGAGTCTCGAGACCGACGCGATCGAATGGCGTAGCCCCCTGCGGGCAAAAAAGCTCGACGAGCTCGCTGGAGTCTGGGACGCTGATTGGAACCATCAGGTAGGGGAGATCCAGGCCCTTGTAACCGGAGGCATGGAGGGTCGGGCTCAGACTGCCGCTGACGTCGCTACCAACCACTCCGTACAGACGCTGAGGTGGCCCCTCGAGGTGGCCAATGACCGCTTCAGTCTTGGTGATGGAAAGCTGGCCGGGCGCAGCCGGTGATTCGTCGCTCCACGCGGCGAACCCGATCGGAGGTCCGAGCAGCGGCGCAAGGTAACGACTGGCCAACCCGGGCCCCTCCATGGCAAAGGTCAGCAAACGGCGCTCACGCACCCGACCGCTGTTGAACTGTCGATGGAGCGCAAGGACCGACATCAGGTCGCTCACATTTTTTGCGCTCGGTACGACCTTGATCCAGCGGGATTGGGTCTCCATCATTCGACCGACGACGTCCGACATTTCCTCAGGTGTACCTTCAGGATCGTGCCATGACAATATCGTCTGTTCGGGAGCGAGGCCCAGTTCTCGAACGAGTAAAGCGTCTCGTTCGATCTCGAGGTCAAGCAGCGCTGCACCCGCGTGCCGGGCTGCCCCGAGAATGTCCGCCCGGGTTGTCGGGTCATCTGACCCTTCGCCACCTTCCGATCTCGACCGCAGGGTGGCGAGCACCGGCAGCGGACAGGCACCAATCGCGGCCGCGACATCGATCCCAGGGAATCGATCAAGCCTCAGCTCGACGATCGATGCTCCAGCTGGAGGCTTTGCCAGCGCTGCTATCGGGTCGGCCGCCGCTTCCGGGATCAGGGAGACGATCCAGTCCATGGGGGCAGGATAGCAGGCATGTCGGATCAAAAGGTTTCCGCTGCTGGATCTCTGGATTCGTCCGTTCCCTCGGCAAGTTAAGAGTTAAGAGTGAAAAATTAAGGATGATCGCGACCGCTTCTCTCTTGACTCTTGACTCTTAAGTCTTAACTTCTTAACCCTTAACTCGGTATTGGGCCCGGGTAGGGGAGCCGGCGAGAGCGAGAAACCAGATAAATCCCACAAAAAAAGATGGCTCCCGGGGGAGGAGCCATGAAGGAGGAGTTTGATAGAGGTCTTTGTAATAACGCTGCGTAATGGCGTTTTGGGTCGGCCTCTTCGACCCTTGTTAGTCGTTGTCTTATACGGAGGGATTGAGAAAAGGTTTCGGCGGCAGACCACCCACCCGTGCCGAGATTTCGGAATTCGGATTTCGGATTTCCACCAACTCCTTGACAAGCCGCCTCGACAATCGCCCATTGAGTCGTACCGAGTATCGAGTATCGAATCACTCCGGCGGAGGTTCGAAGGCAGGGATGCCGGTCAAGTGCAGGCCAAGCACCAAGGTGTGAATATCGTGGGTGTCTCTCAGATACTTGGTGTGGTGGCGACGACGGGGTACCATCGCCCCGTGAAGATCCCCTGGCCCGTGATCGTCGGATGGTATCACGCGGTTCTCCTCGCCGCTTTGGTGTGGGTTGTCGCCTGGAAACCAGGCTGGGCGCCGGTCGTGGTGGGGGCGGCGCTTGCCGTCCACTGGTTTGTTGAAAGGACACGTGCTGCAGAACCCTGGACCATCTTGTTGGTCGCGTTTTCTGCGTTAATCTTCTTGTTTATGGATAGTTGGGAGCTCGCGCTCGGGTGGTTTCTGTTGGCATCACTGGTAGCGGCAGTCGCGCGCACATTACCCCGTCCCGATGGCAGCCGACCGGATGCCGCCGACTTTCTGGCTATTGGGGGGTGGGGCGTGGTATTTGCGCTGGCCCCGCGTTTGATAGCCTTTGAAAACGGTGGCTGGCTGGCGCCGGCGTTGCTGGTTCTGGCAGCCCAGCGGATTGCGCGAAACCCCGCCAGTCAATCATCAGCAACCAAGCCTGGACCGCCGAGCCGAGAGATAAGGGGAACTTTGAGCCTGAATCGGGTTGTCATAACTGGCGCTGATGCACTACCTCGGTCGGTTCCCATCGACCTTGAATTGAGGGCGGGTGATTCCCTCGCTATTCTCTGCGATTCGCCCGAGGATGTCGGCGATCTGGCTGATGTACTCACCGCTCGGCGGGCGCCTCACTCGGGAGAGATCATGATTGACGGCGCTCCGTTCGAGGTCGGGTGTCAGCTAACAGCCGTAGTGGCGCCTGGAGAAGAGTTCATCGCCGGAGATCTCGCGACCAATCTCGCAGCTTTCGCCTACCAACCATTGGAGCGTGGTGCGGTTGCCGCCATTCGCGAAGCCTGCTCATTGAGCGAGGTTGTCGAGGCGCTCGGAGATCGATCTCTCGAAAGAGATGGGAGTCCGCTGAACCCGTATCACAGGCTATTGGTGTTGGTGGCGAGGGTGATTCCGTCGTCCTATCACCTGGTAGTCGTGGTCGATCCGATGTCGTGGGTCAATTCGGTGCGCGGAGAGCTGTGGCGATCAGCTGTCGTGAGGGCGTCGGTGGGCCGAACCGCGATTTGGCTGACTCCGGATCGCGACCTCGCGGCCCGGGCCAACCAGGTTGTCGAGTACCGGCAGGGAGCGCTTCGCCGGGTAGAATCCCGGACGAATTAGGAAGAAATTAAGAATTTCGTTCCGTTCACGCGGATATCAGATTCCAGATCCCAGGTTCCCAATTCGCCCACCCATCCGAGGATTGCGCCTGGCAGCCCCTTCGCTCGGGTATCCAGTATCTGGAATCCGGTATTCGGAATCCGTAAAGAGGGAAGTTGGATGCAAGGTACACTGGGTAGGCGGAGGTGACGATGGGAAGCTACCAGGGCGGTTCGGCGCCCGCGATGGCGCGGCAGGTTTGCGACGGGTTTTCGCTCCTCTCCCAGGTGTCCCTCAAGCGTCTCAGCCTTGAACAGATGACGACTCTCGAGTTCGAGCTCGACAAACGTGTGCGTGCAACTCGGTCGGAGGCGGTGGATCTCAACGATCAGCAGGCCCTTCAGGCCCGCAACCGAAGGATTTCTCGTATCGAGGGTGCCATACGAGTCCTGCGGCACACCATCCAGTTGCGTCGCGCCGGACGGATCTGATCCTGGCCGGTCCGTGACGGCCTGCGGTGATGCCTGGGAGTCTCTGCGAGGCGATCCGCTTCCCTGGCTTCTCGACCCGCACCGGCCAAACCTCCACTGGAGGGTCTTGTTGGAGCTTGTCCGGAGACCACCGGAGAGCCCGGCCGTAGTCCGTGCCCGCAGCGGTTCTGATGCCGTTGAGCCGGTGGCCACGCT
>Ga0224513_10001163_pt1 | contig 10558 bp, 10 predicted proteins | sample SF_May12_sed_USG_5_FD_169109 | JGI IMG/M metagenome (GOLD analysis project Ga0224513, IMG submission 169109) | Sediment microbial communities from San Francisco Bay, California, United States - SF_May12_sed_USGS_21 | ecosystem: Environmental > Aquatic > Marine > Sediment | place: USA... | reverse complement strand
GCTCTGAATAGCGGACCCTTTAATTTTAAGGTCAAAACAGCAAATGGCATTGTTGTAAGTGAGACACAGATGGATGCAGATAAAGGATTTAATATTATTTCCTACGATGTTGCATTTTCAAAGGCAGGTAAAATGGCCTACCGGAAAAAAATAAAGAAAGATTTGAAAGCTGCTTCGGATGGGAAGACGTATTTACCTAAGGGAGATTATACAATTGTTATCTCCGGAAATAAAGTAGAAGAAAGCCTGGAGTTCAGTATCGAGTAAAAGAAGCTTATTTACCGATATGGAAAAGGGCTTCGCCCTGATTGACGACTGCCTGGTGATTAATACAAAAGACATAGCCGTCATAAGGAGCTTTCACCTGTTTTCTCCGTCTGGCATAGGTATCTGTTACGATACCTAGTTCCTGACCTTTTTTAATGGCAGATCCATTTCGGACTTCCGGAATGAACATTCCGGCAGTAGGTGCCCTCAACCATTTTCGTTCTGCTATCATGACAGATGTATGTTTTTCTGCATAGACCGGATCCAATTTAGGGATCATTTCAAAATGATGCAGTACATTAAGGATGCCCTGAATGCCTTCGAGAATCGCATAGTCATCAAAACGCATACTCTCTCCAGCTTCAAAAACCACTACAGGTACGCCTCTTTTAAACGCAGCATTACGAAATGAGCCTCTGATCAATCTGGCAGGGAATACAAATGGAGCCCGGAAAACCTCTGCGATCTGCCTGCTTACCTCATCCTCCTCCGTAAAACGAATCTGGGGGTAATTATGACGTTGTGCGCCGCCTGTATGAAGATCGATCCCGAAGTCGACCTGATCCAAAATCTGCGAAGTATAGTGATAAGCCATCCGGCTGGCCATCGATCCGGTTCTTGTTCCAGGAAAACTCCTGTTGACATCTTTTCCATCTGGAACATCCCTGGAAAAATGGATAAATCCAAAAATATTCAGAATAGGTACAGCGATCACAGCGCCCCTTTCGACATGGAAGGATTCTTCCTGAAGCATTCTTCTGACGATTTCAATTCCGTTGATCTCATCGCCGTGGAGACCGGCCTGAACTAATACTGTGGGCCCGGGCTTTTTTGAATTAAATACATAGATAGGTATATCGATCAGCGTCCCTGTAGGCAAGCGGTCTATACTAATCTTAAGCAGTTTGTGTTCGCCGGGGGAAACCGTTTCCTTACCGATAGAAATACTTTTGCTTTTTCCTTCTTTTGGCATTTTTTTCGACGAATTTTATGATCTCTTTGGCTATATCTACACCTGTTGCTGCTTCTATTCCCTGAAGTCCGGGTGAGGCATTTACCTCGATCAGCAATGGGCCTTGGTCTGAACGTATGATATCTACGCCGGCCACTCCTAAACCTAAATATTTTACAGCGTTCAGGGCGATAAATTGTTCTTTTGGTGTAGGTTCTATTGTTTCCGTATTCCCTCCGCGATGCACATTGGAACGAAATTCTCCTAAGGCGCTACTGCGTTTCATACTAGCAACGATCTTATTTCCCACAACAAAAATGCGGATGTCCTCCCCGTTAGATTCTTCAATATACTTCTGAAGCAGGATGCTTGTATTCATTTTATAAAAAGTGTCAATGATTGACTTGGCCGATTTTTCAGTTTCCGCCAGGATCACACCCAGACCTTGTGTTCCTTCCTGTAGTTTGATAATCACTGGCGTCCCCCCTAAGATCTTGATCTGTTCTTCAATATTATCAGGATTAACAGAAAAGAGTGTTTCGGGGATTGGAATGTGTTTACGCGCCATGATCTGAAGCGTCCGAACTTTGTTTCTGGCACGCGTGATCCCGAGGGAACGAGCTGTGCTAAAAATGCCATTCATCTCAAATTGCTTAACTATAGCCGCCCCATGCCTGGTGACTTTCGCCCCGATCCTTGGGATAACAGCATCATACATCCTGGTAATGTTCTCATCTCTGAAATAGATCTGAGGTTTCCCGGATCCCAATTTGACACTGCATTTTGTATGATCGATCACATCTACCTCATGCCCGGCTTCTTCCGCCGCCTCTGCAATGCGCTGGGTAGAATAAACTGAAAGGCTCACAGATAAAATGCAGATGTTCATGGTTAGTGAAAGTGAGAATTAGTATGGGTTAATACTCAGCAAAAAATACCTTTTTTTATTTAACCCGAATAAAAATAAAAGAATTTATACCAAGAGAACGTTCTTCAGCAAATTATGTTTTACCCAACCCGGGTTGATGGATGGCATGTTTTCTAATTATATTCCCTCTAAATAGCGATAGAATGGTCATTGGGAGTTTGTTAAAAATACGGCGGTACCCTACCTTTGCTACACTTAAATTTTGGCTATGGGTGCATTGATAAAGTCCTCCATTCTCCGAAAAGTCGTAATGGCACTTTCCGGATTCTTTCTAGTTCTTTTCCTGGCGCTGCATGTAACGATCAATTTCGTTTCTGTTTTTTCACCGGACCTTTTTAATGAGTTGTCTCATTTTATGGGCTATAATCCGTTTGTTCAGTTTCTCATGCAGCCAATTTTAATCCTGGGAGTGATCTTACATTTTGTTTTGGGTATCGGCTTGGAAATTCAAAATTCCAAAGCACGGACTGTAAACTATGTGAAATATAAAGGAAGTGCGAATGCTCCCTGGGTTTCACGTAATATGATCATTTCAGGCTTGGTGATCCTAGCCTTCTTAGGCTTGCATTTTTACGATTTCTGGATTCATGAGATCACATTTAAATATGTAGAAGCCAATCTGGAAGATCCAACAAGATATTACGAAGAGACAGTCCAAAAGTTCATCCCAATGTGGAGAACTGCTATTTATGTCATCGCCTTTTTCTTACTCGGAATGCACTTATGGCATGGCTTTTCTTCTTCTCTTCAAAGCATGGGCTGGAATAATAAATATACGGCCTCTGTCAAGGCATTCACCAAATTATATGCCCTCATTGTGCCGGCAGGTTTTATCATCATAGCCTTGTATCATCATTTTAACCATCTTAGTCAATAAACATGGGTAGCTTAGATTCAAAAATTCCTTCAGGTCCGCTAGCGGAAAAATGGACCAAGCATAAAAATGATATTGACCTTGTCAACCCGGCCAATAAACGAAATATTGATATTCTCGTGGTTGGAACCGGTTTAGCCGGTGGAGCCGCTGCCGCTACACTTGCCGAATTGGGTTATAACGTAAAGACATTCTGCTACCAGGATTCCCCAAGGCGTGCGCATTCCATTGCCGCCCAAGGTGGGATCAATGCTTCGAAAAACTATCAAGGGGATGGTGATAGTGATTATCGTTTGTTCTATGACACCGTTAAAGGCGGGGATTACCGTTCCCGGGAAGCCAATGTCTACAGATTGGCCGAAGTCTCCGGAAATATTATAGACCAATGTGTCGCACAAGGCGTTCCCTTTGCCAGGGAGTATGGTGGCCTATTAGACAATCGCTCTTTTGGCGGTGTCCTCGTTTCCCGAACATTTTATGCCAAAGGACAAACCGGACAACAACTTTTATTGGGCGCCTATGCAGCCATGAACCGACAGATAAATCGAGGGAAAATAAAATCATATAACCGGCATGAAATGCTGGATATTGTCTTAATTGATGGGAAAGCAAGAGGTATCATTGCTCGTAATCTGGTTACCGGTGAAATTGAGAGGCATTCAGGTCATGCCGTTGTTTTGGCCACAGGCGGATACGGCAATGTATTCTTTCTTTCCACCAATGCCATGGGCAGTAATGTAACTGCAGCGTGGAGGGCGCATCGCCGTGGGGCATATTTTGCCAATCCTTGTTATACCCAAATACATCCAACCTGCATTCCGGTATCCGGAGATCATCAGTCTAAACTTACGCTGATGTCTGAATCCCTCCGTAACGATGGACGGATTTGGGTGCCTAAACGCTTAGAAGATGCCCAATCTATCAGGGAGGGTAAATTAGCGCCTACCGAGCTTTCGGAAGATGAAAGAGATTATTTCCTGGAAAGGCGCTATCCTGCATTTGGTAATCTTGTCCCCAGAGACGTGGCTTCCCGCGCCGCAAAAGAGCGTTGTGATGCCGGCTTTGGTGTAAATAAAACAGGGGAGGCCGTATATCTTGATTTTGCAGCGGCGATTCAGCGATATGGGAAAGAGAAAGCTCTGACTTCAGGCCTAAAGAATCCTGATAACACAACAATAAAGCAACTTGGTGAAGAAGTAATTGAATCCAAATACGGTAACCTCTTCCAAATGTATGAGAAGATCGTGGATCAAAACCCATATAAAACTCCAATGATGATCTATCCAGCAGTACACTATACTATGGGTGGACTTTGGGTAGACTACAATTTGCAAACAACCATTGAAGGATGTTATGCTGCCGGAGAGGTCAATTTTAGTGATCATGGAGCCAACCGCTTAGGTGCTTCTGCCCTAATGCAAGGCCTGGCAGATGGGTATTTTGTACTGCCTTATACCATAGGGGATTATTTATCTGATGATATCAGGACCGGGCCTATCCCTACAGATGGACCTGAATTTGAGGCAACCGAAAAAGAAGTATTGGATCGGATCGATAAATTGATGCAATCAAATGGTACGCATTCGGTAGACTATTACCACAAAAAACTTGGCAAAATCATGTGGAATAAATGTGGTATGTCTAGAAATGCAGAAGATCTTAAGTCGGCCATAAGTGAGATAGCTGCTTTACGAAAAGATTTTTGGGAAAATGTGAAAATTCCCGGGGAGGCAGGCCAGTTCAATCAAGAGTTGGAGAAAGCCGGGCGCGTTGCCGATTTTCTTGAATTGGGCGAGTTATTTGCCAAAGATGCCTTGCATAGAAATGAATCATGCGGAGGCCATTTTAGAGAAGAATATCAAACAAAAGAAGGAGAGGCATTACGGGATGATGAAAACTTTAAATATGTAGCAGCCTGGGAATTCAAAGGAGCACCTTCGGAAGCTATTATGCATAAAGAAGATCTCGTCTTTGAAAATATTAAATTGAAAACGCGCAGTTATAAATAGAAGCAACTATGAATTTAACCTTAAAGATCTGGCGGCAAGATAATCCTGAAACAAAAGGGAAAATGGTAGTGTATCCTATGTCGAATGTCGAAGGGGATATGTCTTTTCTGGAAATGCTAGATGTCCTGAATGAAGATTTGATCAATAAAGGAGAAGAACCTGTTGCATTTGATCATGACTGTCGTGAAGGTATTTGTGGAACCTGTTCCCTTATGATCAATGGAGAACCTCATGGTCCGGATAGACTGATAACCACCTGCCAACTGCACATGCGCAAATTCAACGATGGGGATACTATTGTAATAGAGCCTTTTAGAGCTACTGCATTTCCGATAATTAAGGACCTTGTTGTAGACAGAACTGCCTTTGAGCGAATCCAGCAGGCCGGAGGATATATTTCGGTGAATACTTCAGGAAATACCGTAGATGCCAATGCAATTCCTATTGAAAAAGAAAAGGCAGATGAGGCGATGGACGCGGCAACCTGTATTGGTTGTGGTGCTTGTGTAGCTGCCTGTAAGAATGCAAGTGCAATGCTATTCACCTCGGCAAAAGTTTCACAATTTGCCCTATTGCCACAAGGCCGGGTGGAAGCTACTGATCGGGTATTGAACATGGTGCGGCAAATGGACCTGGAAGGCTTTGGAAACTGTACCAATACAGGTGCCTGCGAAGTAGAATGCCCAAAGGGGATTTCGCTGGAGAATATTGCCCGGATGAACCGGGAATATATGAGTGCTATAGTTAAAGGATAATCTTCTTATCTTATAAGAAAGGATTTTCCGAAACTCATGCAACTCAAGTCAAAACTGCCCGATTTTAAAACCTCTATTTTTACCATTATGAGCCAATTGGCTCATGAAGAAAATGCGATCAATCTTTCACAGGGATTTCCCAATTTTGATCCGGACCCCCATCTATTAGACCTGGTAGATCAGGCGATGAGAGAGGGCTTTAACCAGTATGCGCCCATGGCTGGGATTTATAGCCTGCGGGAAGGTCTGGCGAAAAAATGCCAGGATCAATTTGGGGTTGCCTATGATCCGGCACATGAAATTAATATCACTGCCGGGGCAACTCAGGCCATTTATACTACGCTGACGGCATTTGTTCAGGACGGAGATGAAGTCATCATTTTTAAACCGGCTTATGATTGCTATGAACCCGCAATTTTGGCCAGCGGAGGAATTTCTGTTCCTATTCAAATGAAGGGAAAGGATTATAAGGTCGACTGGAATGAATTCAGGTCCAGCTTAACCCCTCGTACCCGAATGGTTGTCATTAATACGCCACACAATCCAAGTGGAGCCGTATTCTCAAAAGAGGATATGCAGGAATTGGAGACTTCTTTAAGAGGAACTGATATTCTGGTTTTAAGTGATGAGGTTTATGAGCATATTGTTTTTGATGATAAAAGGCATATAAGTGCAGCAATGCTCCCTGGTCTGAAAGAACGAAGTCTTATATGCTATTCATTCGGTAAAACCTTTCATACAACCGGATGGAAAATGGGATACTGTCTGGCGCCAAAGTATTTACTAAAGGAGTTTCAGAAGGTACATGAGTATAATGTGTTCAGCGTAAACCATCCGGTTCAAAGAGCCCTTGCTACTTATCTTCAAAATCCAGAACATTATTTAGATCTTGGGCCTTTCTTCCAGAAAAAACGAGATTACTTTTTAAAAGGACTGGAGGGCAGCTCCTTCAAGTGGACACCAAGTGCTGGAACTTATTTTCAACTGTTGGATTATTCGGCGATTTCCGATGAACCGGATTTAGAATATGCAAAGCGGTTAACCCGGGAGTTCAAAGTAGCCAGTATTCCTGTATCCGTATTTAATCTCGATAATGAAGATAGAAAACAGCTGCGGTTTTGCTTCGCCAAAACACAAGACACCTTGTCAAAAGCTCTGGATATTTTGCATAAACTTTAAGGCAGGGCTGTATAGACCAAATTTAAAAATTCTTCGAGTTTAGATGGTTCCAGCCAGCGGGTCACTATCACAAGATTGTTCTTTTGATCAATTACAATGAAATTCCCACCAAAACCGGCTGCATAGAACAAGGAATCAGGCAGCCCTTCCCAATGTCTGCTCCCTTTCTCGTTAAGCCACCACATATATCCATAATTTGGATTTGGGACAGAAGGACTAGTAGCTTTGTCTATCCATGCCTGACTTATTAGTTGTTCATTCTTCCACTTCCCATCGGCCATAAAGAGTAAACCGAAACGCGCCATATCCATGGTATTGATGAACATTCCGCCGCCAGAATGGCCGCCGCCGGAAACAGATTTCATTTGTACGCCATCGATCTCCGTCCAGGCATTATCATAGCCGAACCAACGCCAGGTTGTAGATGCTCCTATTGGGTCCATTACTTGATTCTTCAATACTTCAGGTAAGGGTTGGCGCCAAACATGAGTCATCGCATATGCGAGTACATTCACCCGCACATCGTTATATTCCATTACGGTGCCCGGCTCTACCAAAGGCCTGTTTTTCCAATCATCGATTCCTCCTTCTCTTGGGGGCCTGTCTGCCCAATCCAAGCCACCCCACAAGTTCCCACTCCAATCCGATGTTTGATGCAATAAATGTTCCCAGCTGATCTTGCTATTGTGCTTTCCTTCAAAGGTGCCATCCCACACAAACTGCTCCACTTTACCCTGAAGATCTGATATAAGACCGTTATCCCAGGCTAGTGCAGTTGTTGTGGAAAGAAAACTCTTGGTTACACTAAAAGTCATATCCACGCGCGAAATATCCCCCCATTGTGCAATCAGATAGCCATCTTTTAAAACCATCCCTGCAGGCCCGCCCCTCTTTTTAGTAGGACCTACGATTTTATGAAAGGGTTCCCTTTCAAATCCTTTTAGGATAGCACTTCTCAGATCTCTCGGGCCTGAATATTCATTCTCCTCTGCAAAAGATACTGCCTGTGAAAGTAGTTGGTCAGAAATATTGAATTCAGATGATTGCTTTGTTTCCCATTGGGGGTAGCGCTCCGGGAAATAGAGTTCTTGCGCCTCTATAATATTAGTAAGGAAGAGGAATAAACAAAGGATGTAATGAAACTTCATTGGATGTGGATTACGTCAGGAAGTTACTAAATCCAATTTCATCAACCAATCTATCTGTTTGTCTGATCCAATGTAATAAGGATGTCTTCCAAACTTTTCAAATCCATGGCGTTCATAAAAACGTATAGCTTTTGGATTTTCTTCCCAAACACCTAGCCATAAGTATTGCTTCCCTTTAGCCTTAACCAGGTCTATGGCTTGTTCAAGCATCCATTGACCCAGGTTTTGATTCTGATATTTTTGAAGTACGTAGATCCGTTCGAGTTCAGCTCCATCCATACTCTTAATGTCTGTCTGAGCGTCCTGATAATTCAGTTTGATATAGCCTACAACCTCTTCATCCACATAGGTGATATAAAAGAAGGAATACGGATTAGATAATTCTGCTTTTAAACGCGCCTCGCTAAAAGCTTCATTCAGGTAAACCTTGAAATCATCCGGATCATTCGCTGCAGCAAATGCATCAATAAACGTTTGCCGGCTTAATTTGAGAAGAATGGGAAGATCCTCAGATGCACAGGTTTTCAGCATTGGTGTCATGTGAAGTAACGTTGATACACCAAAAATAAAAAAGGAGCTATGATAAAATCATAACTCCATGTAATCTTTAATTCTATTGTGAAATACTAGAGCGTAAAAATCTTTCTGAGTAGCAGAACTAGTCCACTATAAAAATCACTTCGATACACTTGCACTTCGTTCTCCGCTGGGAGATTGCTAATTTGAGTGTCCATAATAGCAACGGGTTAGATAGTGTTAATTTAGGTTTAAACTCTGGTTCTATTCTTTATTTTGGGTAAATGTAGAACGAAGGAGTAATATAGGGAAAAATATGTTGTCAAGGCAAGCTTTTTTGTGGTGTGTTCGATCAATAACAACTATATGTAAGTCAAATTGTTAAAAGGACTACAATTTCATTTCAGGTATTTCATCTTCTACGATAAGTGTCCCTTCTGTCGCTTCCCGGATCTGGTCTACAGTTACTCCTGGAGCTCTTTCGAGTAATTTGAAGCCTTCGGAACTTACTTCAAGGACAGCCAGATTGGTAACGATCTTTTTAACACAGCCTACACCTGTTAATGGCAAACTGCACCGCTTAAGGAGTTTAGATTTCCCTGCTTTATTGGTATGCATCATCGCTACAATGATATTTTCTGCAGAAGCCACAAGATCCATAGCACCTCCCATGCCTTTAACCATTTTTCCAGGTATTTTCCAGTTAGCTATATCCCCGTTTTCAGCCACTTCCATGGCTCCTAAAATAGTGAGGTCTACATGCTGTCCCCTGATCATATTAAAGCTGGTAGCCGAATCAAAAAAAGAGGCCCCGGCCAAGGTCGTGATCGTTTGCTTGCCCGCGTTAATGATATCTGCATCTTCTTCCCCATCAAAGGGAAAAGGGCCCATACCCAGCACTCCGTTTTCACTTTGAAATTCAACCTGAATATCTTCTCTCACAAAATTGGCTACAAGGGTAGGAATACCAATTCCGAGGTTAACATAGTATCCGTCCTTAACCTCCCGTGCAATTCGCTTTGCTATACCATTTTTATCCAGCATACTTGCTATTCTTTTGGACGTACCGTTCGTTGCTCAATTCTCTTTTCATACCGGGCTCCCTGAAAAATTCGTTGAACGAATATTCCGGGAATATGAATCTGATTGGGATCAAGTGCGCCGGCAGGAACTAATTCTTCAACCTCAGCCACAGTGATTGTCGCTGCACCACACATACAAGGATTAAAATTGCGTGCAGTGCCCTTAAAGATAAGGTTGCCTGCTTCATCACCTTTCCAGGCCTTCACAAAAGCGAAATCGGCCTTATAGGCAGGTTCCAGGACGTACATTTTACCGTTAAATTCACGAGTTTCTTTTCCTTCGGCTACTTCAGTGCCAAATCCGGCAGGTGTGTAAAAGGCAGGAAAACCTCCCTGGGCAGCGCGACACTTTTCAGCCAAAGTGCCTTGAGGAGTTAGCTCTACTTCCAGTTCACCACTTAGCATTTGTCGTTCAAATTCATCGTTCTCTCCAACATAGGAAGAGATCATTTTTTTTATTTGGTGATTTTGAAGCAGGAAGCCCAAGCCGAAATCATCCACCCCTGCATTATTGCTAATGCATGTAATGTCTTTTATACCCAAGCGGACCAATTCACCAATTGCATTTTCAGGGATTCCGCATAATCCGAAGCCACCCAGCATGAAGGTCATACTATCTTCAACCCCTTGCAGTGCCTCCGACACGTTTTTGACAGTCTTATTTATCATAGCTTATAATGCGAAGTTAAAAATCCAGATCTTCAAGGTCATCTTCGAGCTTCTCTTTTTTTTCTGCATCTTCCTCTATCAGCGAGCAATCTACACGAATACTTAAAGAACCCGGCTTAGTGAACTCCCCTTTAGAGACTCCTAATTCCTCTATTTCATAATTCTTTTGCATATATAAG
>Ga0224513_10001160_pt1 | contig 10573 bp, 23 predicted proteins | sample SF_May12_sed_USG_5_FD_169109 | JGI IMG/M metagenome (GOLD analysis project Ga0224513, IMG submission 169109) | Sediment microbial communities from San Francisco Bay, California, United States - SF_May12_sed_USGS_21 | ecosystem: Environmental > Aquatic > Marine > Sediment | place: USA... | reverse complement strand
GTCTACTGGCAGCGCGAGAGACTTTTGACCCCGCCCCCCTTCGTCTTTTTTTCCACCGCGGCCCAGCCGCTCCACCCGTCCTCCGTCGCCGTCTTTCGATCGTGGCAACGCTTGCATAGCGCTTGCCAGTTGCTTACATCCCAGAACAACCGGAGATCTCCCCGATGGGCTACGACGTGGTCCACCACCTCGCACAGAACCGTTAGCTTGCCGTCCCGTTCGCATTGCGCACAGTACGGGTTATCAATCCGGAATTGCGTCGAAGCCCGGCGCCATCGCCGGCCATATCCGCGACGGTACGCGCTCAGCCGCTCCGCCTCTTTAGACCGCGAGATAAGCCCGGCACTCAGCCGCGGTTTGTGCGGCCCATTGCGGCAAGCCCCGGAGTCATCGACAACCCCGAAGCACCCAGCTTTCCCGCAGAGCCTAGCCACGCTAGCGCACCCGCACCCGCAACCGGCCCGTTTTCTTTAAGGTCCGCCCGCCGGCCGTCCCGATCTCGCACTCAACGTTGTAGTCCGATCCGTCCGTTCCGCCCGACAGTGTAGGCAAAACAGACGCCCCAGCTTGCAGCGAACTATCGACCGTGATCCCCGCGTCGGGAGTAATAACAAACGATGAGATCGTGTCGACCGGATCGAACTGCGCAAGCTCCAGCGCCCAATCGAATTCATACTCGACCACGGATCCCGGATGCTTCGGCGCATCCCAGTAGACCGGCCCAATTGCGTTTGCTGGGTAGTCTCCCATTAGGTGGGATCGGCGATTTCGATGTCATGCGCGGGAATCGTGCATGTATTGCCAGACGTTAAGGTTTGCCCCGTGGACTCGTCCGTTTTGTACAAAAGATCTGTGGCGTCGATGTGGCACACAACACCCGCCGTTCCTGTCGCAGTGACCGACACCCCCGTTTTCTGATCGCTCGTGATTTTCCGGCCGCTCGTGTCTCCATTCACCGGCCCCGTATAAGTGGGCGTAACCGTCGCCAGGCTATTAGTAAGCACAGCAGCCCGCGTTGTCGGATCGCCTGAGCACACGTGCATCGCAGTTGCTCCGGCCGTTACCACGTTCAGCGCCGCATCCAAAACCGAATCATCTACTAGTTTGGTCATCTCTCGCCCCTACTGAATCACTAACACGCGATCGTCCGCTTGTATCGCCAACCGCCGATCGTCAGCCTGCATCACCAGCACCCGGCCCGCAGGCAACCCTAAAATCAGCCCTTCATCCACGACGCCAACGCTCGCGATCGTATGCAGCATAACCGCATCATCCGCCGCGAGAAAATGCAATTGTGCAAGCGCGACCCCATCGATCGTATGCGCCAACACGGAATCATCGACCAACAGCGCCGCGTTAGAGTCCACCGCCACATCGCCGATCGTGTGGCTTAGTATCGCGTTGTCAACCGCGAGCGCGTGGACCTGCGTGAGCGCGACGGCGTCGATCGTATGCGTTAGTGTGGCATCATCGGCCGCGAGCGCGTGGACTTGCGTGAGCGCGACGGCGTCGATCGTGTGCGCGTGAGAAGAATCATCGACCGCAAGCAACGCGCTAGAGTCCACGGCCACATCATCGATCGTGTGCGCCAGCACCGAATCATCAACCGCGAGCGCGTGGACTTGCGTGAGCGTTACGCCATCGATCGTGTGGGCTAGGGTCGCGTCCGCCACCGCAAGTGCGTGGACCTGCGTGAGCGCAACACCATCGATCGTGTGGGATAGCGTCCCACCATCCACTGCCAGAATAACGCCCGACTCGACCGCCACATCATCGATCGTGTGGGCTAACGTCCCATCGGCCACCGCGAGCGCGTGGACCTGCGTAAGCGCAACACCATCGATCGTGTGGGATAGCAGCCCATCGGCCACCGCGAGCGCGTGGACCTGCGTGAGCGCAACACCGTCGATCGTGTGGGATAGCAGCCCATCGGCCACCGCGAGCGCGTGCGCTTGCGTGAGCGCGACGCCATCGATCGTGTGCGCGTGGGATGCACCATCGACCGCGAGCACCGTATCGCCTGCGGGTTCTCCGAGCGGCGGACCGGGTAGAAACAGCCGCCGAACGTATAGCGGCCTAAAGATCACGCTCTACTCCTCGTAGCGCATTTTCGCGTTGCAATTCACAGCGACGGGCGCCGTTACCTCAATGCCGATCCGCCCTCCGCCCGGTATGATTAGCTCTTGGCCGGGCGGAAACATCACCTCAAAACCCGACTGCGGGTGGACCTGTAGCACGTCCAACTCATCGCCCGCCGTAGGCTCCCCGCTCATGTCTTTAAGCGACGTTGCCTGGAGCGTTTCCGAGCCAGCCGAGATAATGCGAGGAGTCACCGCAGACCCACCCGTCCCCGCCGTGGTCTGCCGCAACACCCGGATCTCGACCGGCTGAGCGTCCGCCGCGGTCCCGTCGAAAAAGATCCCGAACCCAAGGATTTTAAGCCGCTGATTCGTGGGCGCGGTCAACTGTAGAACGGTTTTCGCCGTCGTGCCCACGAGCGCGACTTCACCAACCCCGGTAACGACTGACGCAATAATTCCGGCCATTGTTGGCTCCTATGACGCGACTGGGAAAGCGCCGGTTAACGGGCGCATTATTTGTGGACCGGGACCGCCGCCGCCGCCTGGGTCTATTTGCGAGAGCACTAATTGGCACATCATCGGAATCTTAGTATTAAACTCGGTCCACGTCCCGGCACTATCATCCCACGTCGCGATATATACACCAGTGCCACCCGGGTATGCCTCCAGCGTGGCGTTATCGGGAGCTTCCACGGTGATAATTTTGCCGTTTGCACTACCCCCGGAGTTGACTTTTCTAAATCCGGCGTAATAGGTAGTCCCAAACGAAAAATCAGTGTCTGGGTCTAGCCGGACCCTCACAATACTAGGCGAAACGAATTCTTGGGCGGTAAATGCCGACACCGAAAGAGCCCCCCCCGCCGCGCTGTATATCCCCGCGTCTACGTTGTTGTTATAAAAATTAAACCCACCTGACATTTTTAGTTCTTGGATCCGATAGGTAGACCCTAAGCCAGCGGGTAAAGAGAACTTTAACGCGCAAATGTCATTAATGGCTGTGCCCGCAGAAACGACCGAGGTGCCAACGTTGGGCCATCCATAGACTTTCGTGGTAGATGCCCAGCTCACATAGGGAATACTTCGGCCTAGCTTGAGCCACGATCCGCCAGTAAGCTTGTAAGCCTCACCGTGAAACTCGGAGCCGCCACCGAAGCCGCTATTGGCTAATCGACAGGTGGCGTCGTTGGATCCGTCAATAAACCCCGAACTGTAGCGGAAAGTTAAGTGGAACATCTCACCAACAGTAGTCTGGTAGTCATTATCTAACGTAAAAGTGTTCCAGCCCGTCGTTATGGTTGCCGTCCCCGATGCTTCGCCGCCGCCATCGTTAAGATACGTCCCCGCTGGTTTCCCCGTCGCCCCATCGGGAGCCTCTAACCCAAACTTGAACGTAGGGGATGTTCCAGCCAATATAACGTAGAACGAAAAATTCGTTATCAGCTCGCCTTCTATGGATTGAATAGTAAAGGCGATGCCGTCATCGGCTGCATCAACAACATGAGTTTGATAACTGGTCGAGAATCCGCCGTAAACTTGCGAGCCCAGGTTGATGTTAATAGCGTTTGTTAGTGTGGCAACCATTACGGTTCTATCGTGTCATCGGGATCGAACGCGGAAAGGTCGCGAGAGATACCATAATCGAATTCTTCGGGCGCGAGATCGTTAAGTATATCGTCCACGAAATGATGGAAGCGGTGCTTATCGTCGTCGCTGAAGGGTCCAGCCGGCACAATGTACTCCGCAGGAGGGTCCAACCCGTCCTGGTGGGCATCGCGAAAAATCCCTTGCATCAATGCCCGAAAGTCGTCTCGACGAGGAACGGCCGCGCCCACCAACCTCGCCTGAGCCGCGATAATCATCGCTTCTAGAAAAACGCGGTGTTGATAATGCTCAATTGCGTGGGTCATTGATCGGTAACACGCGCGGTCTACTTCGGCTTGGGTAGCTTTGGGCAACGGAAGCCTCCTATTCGGGTTGCCAATGGCGAAGCGTGCACCCGCCCCCGTTTTCTGTCAAGCCAGCCCGCCAGTCCGCTCCGCCTCGCCCGCCACGACCTCTAGCCCTTGTTCGATAGCGTACGCCGCCACCCTCAACGCCTGCGCCATTTCCCGATCACCGTACCGCAACGCGTCGCGCCGCAAAAGGCGCGCAATCGCCAGCAGATCACCGCGCGTTACCGGCTCGCAATCGTCCGCCCGCTTGTCCTCAAGATCGATCACGCGAACAGCCTCCGTTGAGCATGCCCAGCCGCAAGCCGCTCGCATGCCCAATCAAACGCCGCCGGCCGCGCCTCGATCCCAATAAACCGCCGACCGGCCGCAATCGCACACGCGCCCGTCGTCCCGCTTCCCATGCACGGATCCAGGATCAGATCTCCCGGATCGGTAAAGTCCCCGATCAACGCGTTGATCAGCGCCGGAGGCTTCTGCGTGGGGAATCGCTCACCGCGTTTTACCGGCGCGAATACCCACACGCCCGGCCCTCCGCCACCGTTCCAGCGCTTGCGCCCCTCGCCGTGCAATACGATCACCGCTTCGTGCCCTTGCCCCGGCCGGTCGCCCGTGATCTGTGGCATCGGCCCGAGCTTTACCCACGCGCCCAGCCGGATAAACGCCGGATGCTCCAGCGCCCGCGCCGCGTGAAAGTGATCGCACGTCATCACCGTCCAGCGGGCGCAAGCATTCGCGCACAGATCCAAGAATTCGCCGAACCGCTCAGCGCTCCACGCCGGAAAGTCCAACAGATCCGCGCCGCCGGCTTCCGCCAATGCCCCCGGCTTCGCGTGATTCGTCTTCGCCTTTTTGTGCGTCCGCTCCGCGTACGGAGGATCCGTTAAAACGTGGTCCGCCTTGAGCCCCAGCGCCGGCACGATGTCGAAGCAATCGCCCAGGTATAACGTCGCGTCGCCTATTGTTTCCACCTGCATCAACTAATGTCCTCCACCCTTACCCGCCAACGTCCATTCGAACCCTTGTCCCACCCGTGCACCTCGATCCTGATATTCGCAGCCCGCACCGCCGCGACATTGTCGTGCTCCGTGATTTTCGTTATCCGGGTCGCCACATGGTCGCGGCTGGTAACCTGCACCCCGAGCACTTCCCCCTCCCGGATCGCCAGCACGTCGATAAACCCAAAAAGGTCTTTTTTGACGTGCATCCCCGGGATCCACCGCTCAACCACGTCGGCGGTATATCCGTCATCGCGAAGGCGCTTCAGCGTTCTAGAGGTAAGCGTTGCCACCCGTGCGCCCCCTACTCATCCCACACCTCGCGCAAGCTATGCCGCTCAACCCGCTCAAGCGCCATGTCATCGACGCGCCGCCGGTCAATCTGCGGCACCCCCACGTTGCGCCCGTCCGCCTCGGTCACTCGCATTCGTAACGAGTTCGGGGCAACCATCGGCCGGTGCCGCCATGCTTCGCCTTTTCTAGCCATTGCTTGCCCTCTCCATCAATCCCGCCAACGCCGCCGCCGCTTGCTGCGGAACAACTCCATTTCCCGTCAATCTAAGCCGGTCCAACCTGTTGGCCAACCCATCAGCGCCTCTACAAATTCCGGGTTGAGGTCCGCCGGCTTCGATGTAGGCTCGCCATCCTTCGGCGTCGTCGGGTCCGGGTGGCCAAATTGTCCCGCCTCCCGGCTCAAGTTCCGCCCCTGCGTGCTCTTCATGTCCGCCCCCGGTCGCCGCCCATCGTGTGCATTCGGCGTGCTCCACCCCTTCGCCCAGGTATCCAAGCTCGGCGTCCCATTGCTCGGCCGGTAGTGGTCGCCGTTCGGGTTGTTCTGTGAGCTCCCGTATCGTGTCGCGCTCGGCGTCGGATACTCGCCACGCAAATACGAACACACGCTCGCGCCGGTGAGGCGCCCCAACGTCGGACGCTCGAAAAGTTGACCACTCCGCATTGAACCCGAGCGCGGCAAGGCCAGCACAAACTCGGTCAAGTCCTCGAATAGTGAGCACTGCGACGTTCTCCACGACGACGTAACGGGGTCGAACGTCCCCAATAATTCGCTCCATTTCAAACCAAAGCCCGGACCGTTCGCCGTCGAGCCCGGCACCTCGACCGGCGACGGACACGTCTTGGCACGGGAAGCCGCCAGAGACGAGATCCACGACTCCACGCCACGGCTTGCCGTCGAAGGTTCCAACGTCAGACCAGATAGGCGCCGCATCCAAGTCTCCCGCTCCCATACGCGCCGCAAGCGTTGCGCATCCATAGGCTTCCCTTTCCACGCAACAGACGAGGCGAGCGCTAGGGATTGCTCGCTCAATTCCGAGCTCAAGCCCTCCGGCTCCCGCAAAGAGAGCAAGCACGTTGATGGTAGGTACAACCACACTACAAGCCCCCCAGCCCAACAGCCGCCAACACCGCCAACCATACGGCAAGGCTGACCAACGCTAGCAGCCTCCAGCCACGCCACCGCGGCCCGTCTAGCGGCCCCAGATCGTCCATCATTCCTTTTTTCCCCCATACAGATCGCCCAAGAGCCCGATCGCCGCCTTGTTCTTTTTCTCCGATCCCGCATACCCGCGCCGCTTTTCTCTCGCGTAAGCTGGGCATTTATGCACGCAATCCTCCCCGCGCAATACGATCACCCACTTACCCAGATCGTCGAGCACCCAAAGGCCCGGCCGGCCGCAGCCTGCGCATAGCACCGTGGACCCACTACCGCCGGCCGCGCCCATTAAACCGCCGCCCCGGACACTTCGGGCGCCCGAACTCTAGGGTGTCGGCATTCCCACGCTTGATCCAAAATTGCCACCGCCTCCTGAAGCGTAGCCAGCGTCGCCGCCAATTTTTTGATGTCCTCGCTATGTTCCTCACGGACCCGCTCGAACTCCTCGCGCGAAACAACCGACGGGTATGGCACCGTCGCAATGCGAGACAGCGTCACATCCATTCGCCGAACTCGGCTCTCCAACTTTTCGCTCCACTCATACAGCGCCCGCGCGTATATCCAATCCCGACCCAAAGCCAGCCCCGGCGCGCTTTCCTCATCCGCGATCGCATCAAACCACTCGTGCGTTGTATCTTTAGGAAACGAATCGATCGCCACAAAATGCGCCGCCATTGCCTCCCCGGTTCTCCCGTCACACGGCGCCGCCAAAGCAACCCCCGCCGCTTCGTCAGAGTCCGCCTTCTCCCGCTCGCCATCCGAGAGCACCCGCCCGTCCCGCCGGAACTCGATCTCCTGCGCCCAATAAAGCGCCATTTGTTCACATAGCGCAGATTGGCCCACCGGATCCTTTGCCAGTTTCCGCAAAGCGTCCTCCGCCGCGAACACCAGCCGATCTAGTTGCGTATCCGATAATTCGCTCATCCCTATCCCCTTGCGTTGCCCCGCTCAGTGTTCGTACAGATCATATTTTTGGCAGATCGCCTCCAGCTCCGGCCGACAGTGCGCCGTGTATCGCATCCCCTCCCAGATCCCCCGCGTGTGCAAATATTCCCGCCCCACCAGGATCCGCCCGCCTTCCGCCTGCGCCAACTCGATCGCGTCCAGCTCCTCCCGCGTTACATCGCCCAACCTCGGCCCCCAATCCTCGATCAGCACGAGCGCGTCGCACGCGTAGACTTTGCGGGCGCGCCGCTTCTCCGTCTTCGAAAAATTCCCCGACATTGTTGCCCCCCCCGAAAAAGTGCCCCTCGTGCGGTTGCGGCCTAGACAGCACAGCCGCACCGCCCACTGCGTCGGGAAGATCGCAACGTGAGCGGTTGTTAAAAAGTGCACGAGGGACAAACCGTCAAACCTTCGCTCTTTCGAATAGTTTAGCGCGCTCCGCATCCCGCTCATCGTCCGCCGCTACCGCAAGCTTGGCCCAGTATTCGGCCTGCGCTTCGCACAACCCTTCCCGGTTCTCCCTCGACATTCGCGCTAGCTCCAGATGCCCGTACACACAAAGCGCGTCGTGCGCCTCGAACCAGTTCGTCTTACTCATGATTCGCCCGCCCTCTCAATCCACCCCACCAACGCCGCCTGCGGATATGCTCTCAGGCCACCACGTCGCCATCCGCTCAGCCGACTCCGGCACCGCATCCACCCCTACCAGGTCCACCAGCTTATTCTGCCACCACGTCGCCATCCGCTCAGCCAGCATCAACTGCCCCGTGGTGTCTTTGGCCAATTTGCCTAGCGCGTCGTTGGATGCAAATAGCAACCGGTCCGTTTGTGTGTTCACTCGTTCGCTCATGTCGTCCCCTCCTCTTCGCCCAGCCCTTCGCTAACTAGCCTTTGAACGCCCGTTATAACGTGGCGCATATTCGAGGCGCTGACCGCGTCCAGGGTCAACAAGCCCGCCGCGGTTAACACCTGGTATACGCGCGCAAAATCCGGCTCTGGAAAAACGGACACCGGGTAGGCTTCCGCCCATGATTTTATTTTGCGCAAGGCGTCCTCCATCCGCTCGCATTCGGCGTTGCGCTCTGCCAACTCCCTCGAAGCTCGCCGCATCCACTCCCGCGCGTCCGCGTGCGGCACCTCTCCGCTTGAGTCGTCCGGGACTATGGGCATTAACTCATACCACTCCATCACCCGCCCCCTCGTCGCCCTCGGATATTACCCCAAGCCCGCGCTCGGCCACCGCCACAAGCGACCATTGCTGGCCATCCCGCGCGATGTACCGGATCCGCATCAGAGCCGCCCGCATCCGCTCGCCTTCTTTCACCAGCTCCGCTAGTTCTAGCCGCTGAATAACCTCCGACGGTCGCACCAGATCCCCCGCCTCAGATAGCCTCCGAGCCATTTCCCGGTTGCTTTCCTCTACGGCCCGCAAACGCCCATCTAGCTCGGCTTGCTTCGCGTGCATACTCGCTCGTTCGCTCATTGTCCGCTCCTCCCTCCAGCTAAAACGGTATATCATCGTCAAAGTCCCCCGCCGCCTCGGATTGCTTTTGCGACGCAATAGGGTGAGGTTTCGGCTCCCGCGCTTGGCTAGCAGTTCCCGAGATCGGCCGCGCCGCTTGCGCCCCGCCTTCGGGCATGCTCGCTTGCGCATAATGATCACCGCCGCCACGACTCCCAAGCATTTGCATTTCAGCCGCTATGATCTCGGTTGAGTAGCGATCGGCCCCGTCTTTGTCTTGCCATTTCCGCGTTTGGATCCGGCCCTCAATGTAGATCTGCGCGCCCTTGCGCAAATACTCCGCCGCGATCTCCGCCAGCCGGTTAAAGAACACGACCCGATGCCATTCCGTACGCTCGACGCGCTCGCCGGTTTGTTTGTCCTTCCAGGAGTCCGCCGTTGCCAGCCGGATGTTCGTTACCGCCCCGCCGCTGGGAAGATGCCGCGTCTCCGGATCGGCGCCCAGGTTGCCTACGAGGATTGCCTTGTTGATTCCCTTACTCATTGCGTTCCGCCCCTAGTCCTTCTCATAAACTTCCAACCCGTATTTTCTCGCCTTAGCCACCATGTCTTTCGTTTCCTTACCCCCAGGAAAAGCGATCACGAAGTCCGGATTCCATAGGCTCAACATTCGAGCATTGCGCACCGGCCCCGCTTTAAGCCCCAGCTTTACCCACTCCGCCGGCTCGCACACATAGGCCACTTGCCGCAGCACCGCCCAACACATAGCCAACTCGTCCGCGCCTGTAGCGCCCCCCTGAATAATCCGGAGCGTTTTCCCCTCGTCGCGCGCATCGGATAACACATGGTCCATCACCTCCGTGACGCGTCCATAGTTTGAATATTTCCGGCCACCGCAGACCAACACCACCCGGATGTCCTCCGGGTTAATTCCCTTAGCCACCCTTCGCCGCCCCTATTATTTTTGTCCGTTGCAGCGCTTCCCGCTCGGCTTCGGAATCATGCAATCGCCGCGATGCGCACCGCGAGCAGTGCGGCCCATACGAATCATTCCCCTTTCCGTACAACACCCCGTGCGAGCGTTTCCCGCATCGACACCGCGCATACTGCGAAAAATACCGCAGCTCAGTTGTTTCCATCATCGTCCGCCTCCTTCCCTTCTTCGAGCGCCCGGATTTCATCTTGCATCAGCGCCGACCAACCCCCGATCCCCCCGTAAAGAATCACCCCCAGCGCCCGGTATTCCGAGAACTCGTGATTGAGAAACCATTCAACCAACGCACACCCCACCGTTTCGGCGTGCCTTCCTTCCATAAGGTCCGCGACTTGCGCGCGCACCGCGCTAAGTTCCCGGCTTTTCTCATCGCCCGTTTCTCCGTCTTCCGCTTTTCTTTCGCTCATCGCCTTTTCCTTTCGTCGTCGTTTCCATCGGCCGCACCGGAAGCACTAACACCCCGGCCGGCTTCCACTCTGGCCCGATGCCCTCCAGCTTCACCCGCCCGAACGTCGCCGCCAAGCGGGAAAGCAACCCCGCGAGCTTGGTTCCGTGCTCGTGGTCTGCTTCTTTGATTTCCGCCCACACTTTCGCCCGGTCGAGCACTTCCCTTTTTTCTTCTGTTTTCATTTTTCGCGGGCAACTACAGGGAGGACGACTCCCGGACGACTCAGTACGCCCCAAGCGGTCGCCC
>Ga0224513_10001148_pt1 | contig 10625 bp, 10 predicted proteins | sample SF_May12_sed_USG_5_FD_169109 | JGI IMG/M metagenome (GOLD analysis project Ga0224513, IMG submission 169109) | Sediment microbial communities from San Francisco Bay, California, United States - SF_May12_sed_USGS_21 | ecosystem: Environmental > Aquatic > Marine > Sediment | place: USA... | reverse complement strand
GTTCGGCCGGAGATGGTTCTAATATGGCCCCCAACCCGTGCCAAACCCAAAAATATTGACTTCAGCGTTAAGGGACGTATCACGAACCGGATCTATCTGGGCCACCAGGCCGAATTTCGGGTGGTAACCGATTCTCTTGGCGAGATACTCGCGCGTATCCCGAAAACGGCCGAGGCGGTGTCCCGGGATCTCTCACCCGGAGATGAAGTTCTGCTGGGCTGGCCGTGGGCCTTCGGGCTTGCCATGCCGGACGCTTGAGTGAGAATGCTTGAAAAAGCGAATAGCGAATATCGAATAATGAATGTCATAGTAAGGAATTCTATCGATTTAAATATAAAAGACAGAGCGAAGCCTCCGGCTCGTAGGGGTTGTGCGCCTGCGCCTCGGAGAGCGATACCACAAATCTTCAATCTTCAATCTTCTATTGAGAGGGAAAGGAGGTGATAAAGGCCACAGGCATTTACCCGATCCGTTGAGAAGTTTACTAACTTTAAACCGAAAAAGGAGAAAAATTATGGATCCGAGAGAGAAATTTATGGAAATTTTTAATCGTTACAAGAAGGGCTCCATATCCCGCCGGGAATTTTTGGGTACGACCGGTCTGGGTTTGGCGACTGCGGTAATGGCGATGAACATGCCGGGTCTGATGGGGTTGAAGCAGGCCGAGGCTGCATCGGAATTGGGTAACCGGGTTTCGCTGGCGACCTGGCCTAACTATCACGATCCTGAAAATTTCAAGAAATTCACAGAAAAAACGGGGGTACACATTCAGCATAATGTATTTGGATCAAACGAAGAGATGCTGGCTAAAGTTCAGGCGGGCGGCAGCCCTTTTGACGTTATGGTGATTACCAATTATACGATTTCAACCTATGTCGGCCTTGGACTGATTGAGCCGTTGGATCTACTAAAGATACCGAATTTCATCGAAGCCAACCATGATCAGGTTTTTACCGGGGAGGCTAAAATAGACGGAGCCATCTACGCGGTGCCGAAGGATTGGGGTACCACCGGTTACATCGTCAATACCAAGAAGGTCAAAGAGAAGATGACAACCTGGAAACAGTTCTGGGATTTGACAATGACGAAGTGTTCAGGCCGGACGATGGTCCATGACTACCAGCTGACTACCATCGGCAATGCCTTGAAGTATTTCGGCTATTCGTTCAATTCGGTAGATCCCAAGGAACTGGCCGAGGCAGAGAAGCTTTTGATCAAGTCCAAGCCCCATCTCTTTGCGATCAGCAGTGATTACCAACCGGCGATGCGAAACGGGGACGCATGGATGTCGGTATGCTGGACAGGCGACGCCTCCCAACTCCACCGTGACATGCCGGAGATGCAATATGTGTTGGGCCGCGAGGGTGGCGAAATCTGGACGGACTTTTACGCCATTCCCAAAAGTGCGGAACACCGCGAGGCGGCTTACGCACTCACCAATTTTCTGTTAGATCCGGCGATCAATGCAGCCGAGGTGAAGGTTCATGGTTATCCTTCCACTGACAAACTGACAAATGAACTCCTGCCCAAGGAAATGTTGGAGGACCCGATCATGTATCCTGCAAAAGAGTTGCTTGATCCGCTGGAGTTTGGTGCAGCAGCTACGCTGACAAGCCCTTTACGGGCAGAGGTCATGGCCCGTTTTAAAGCAGCCTAAGTACAAAGTTTCATAAGTAAAGAGCCGGGCATAGAGGGCCCGACTTTGTCGAGCCCCATGAAGAGGGTCCAAGCGCTTAGTATTTTTGAGACCTCTTTCGATTAATCTCTTATGGCATAACCATTTATCTCTGACCTGGGTCCAAGAATCAGGGTTTAAATGTCGGAATAAAGATGATCAGAAAATCTAGTTCTCATCTAACAACTTTATTGATAGCTCCAATGGCGATTTGGATGGTGGTCCTTCTCATCTTGCCCATTCTGGTTGTCCTCGTCTATAGTTTCGGGGAACTCGCTGAGATGGGAGGCTATAAGCCCGCCTTTACGTTTGCACAATATGCCAACCTGCCGGCACGCTTGACTGCTTTTAAAAATACCTTGATGCTGGCTCCGGTCGGGACTTTAGCCGCGTTCCTCATCGCCTACCCGCTTGCATATTATTTGGCGCGGAAGGTGAGTGCTCGCAGAAGGTTGATATTGCTGACCCTTGTCATCGTTCCGTTTTGGACAAGCTTTCTGATTCGCACATACGCCTGGATGTTTATACTCGGCGGGCGAGGGATTCCGGCATTACTTGAGTACTTCGGTATTGAAGGCGTCCGTCTCCTCAACACACCAACTGCGGTATTGATCGGCATCGTTTATGGATATTTACCGCTAATGGTATTTCCGATATTTGTCAGTCTTGAAAAATTGGACGAAAGTCTGCTTGAAGCGTCAAACGATTTGGGCGCGTCGCCGGTACGAACCTTCCTGCAGGTGACCCTGCCCCTGTCACTTCCAGGGGTGGCGACTGCCTGCATGGTAGTGTTCATTTTGTTGATGGGTGAGTTCCTGATTCCGGCACTGCTGGGAGGCGGTAAAGTATTTTTTATCGGCAACGCTCTGGTCGATCTGTTTCTCCAATCCAGAAACTGGCCTTTTGGTTCGGCCGTCGCGATTACACTCGTGGTAATAATGCTCTTTATCGTCACGTTATATATGCGCCTGATATTCAGACCGGGGAAAACCCGGGAAGTCTCGATGATTTAAGGAGAGGTCATGCGGCTGTACGCGTTGCTTGTTTATCTGTTTCTCTATATACCAATAGGGATCATCGTGCTGTTCAGTTTTAATGCCGGACGACATGCCAGTGAACTTCAGGGATTCTCCACCAAATGGTTTGGAATCGCTCTTTCCAACCCATTTGTGATGGACGCGCTGAAGACAAGCCTGATTGTTGCCGCGACGACCGCATTACTGTCCAGTATTATGGGGACCATGGCGGCGCTTGGGCTTCAAAACGTGCGCGGGTTGCTACGGATGATATTTGACTCCTTGATCTATATCGCGATTATGATCCCCGGGATCGTGTTCGGTATCGCAACCCTGGTGGCACTGGCAACGGCATTGGATTTTATCAATCCACTGCTAAAAATCCTTTGGCCAGTTGTCCTGGGAGAGGCACCGCGCTTAAAACTCGGGCTAATATCGATCACGTGTGCGCACACTCTTTGGACAACGGCACTGGCAACGGTCATAATCCGAGCCCGCGTTCAGGGCATGGACAGAAGCCTGATAGAAGCGTCGATGGACCTGTATGCAACGCCTTGGCGTACTTTCTATCAGGTGACCCTGCCGCAAATTTTTCCAGGGATACTGGCGGCTGCTTTACTCAACTTTACGCTCAGCTTCGATGATTTTATTATCGCGTTTTTCGTTGCAGGTGGAAGGACGTCGCTTCCCATCTATGTCTTCGCGTCGATCCGGCGCGGTATCACGCCCGAGATCAATGCGATCGCGGCGATGATGTTGATCGTCTCGCTCACATTGTTGTTTGCCTCGCAGGGGCTTCTGCGGAAGCGAACATAAAAAAAAATAAAGACGGACTTAGAAAATGCCCGAGAATACGGTAGAGCATCTGCTGCCGGTCCAAAATGAAATCGGCGAAACACCAATCTGGGTTTCTAAAGAACAAGCATTGTATTGGATCGATTATGAGCAGTCCAAAGTCTATCGATTTAATGCGAATACGGGTGGATATAAATTGGTCGATGTAAAAATGCCGATAACCGGCTTGTATCCACGGTCCGGCGGCGGGTGGATAACGGTCACCAGAACCGGAATCGCATTTTGGGAGTATCATAGAAACGAATTTACATTTATTGTCGATCCGGAAGCGAAAAACCCATCGGTTTGTTGTAACGACGCCGTGGTCGATCGCCAGGGGCGGTTTCTCGTCGGCACAATGAACGAACAGAATGACGACGCACCTGACGGTTCTCTATATCGACTGGATACCGATGGCGCCCTTCACAAATTAGATACCGGGTTTGCCGTTGCCAACGGCATCGGTTTGAGTTTAGACGGTCGAACGCTTTATCTTACCGATATGTTTCACCACCAAATCCTTGCCTATGATTATGATGCTGCAACCGGAGCTGTGCACAATCGGCGTGTTTGGGTGCATGTGCCTGAATACGCAGGCGTACCCGACGGATTAATAGTGGATAGCGAAGACTTTGTCTGGAGCGCCCATTGGGGCGGCTGGCGGGTCACCCGTTACGACCCAGCGGGCAAGATCGAACGCGAGATTCGTTTACCGGTTGCAAACGCCACCTGTCTCTGTTTCGGGGGAGCAGATCTTGATGAACTCTATATTACGACAGCTTGGAACAGCCTCAGTAAACAGGAAAGAAAAGAGCAACCGATGGCAGGGGACCTGTTTCGAATCAAACCAGGTGTTAAAGGGATCCCGGAATCCGAGTTTTTGGGATAATGATTTGAAATTCATATTTGCAACCGCGTAACTAGTCAACCAATCAACCAATGAAAGATATCTAAATTCGTTAAAAAAGGGTGAATGATGACGATAAAAAAAAATAGTGCTGCTGTGAATATACCATCAATATAAATAAATGAAAACAAAACCATCAATACCTGAAAGAAGAACAATCCCTGTCAGTTGCAACAAAGACTGCGGTGCCGGGTGCCCCCTGCTGGCCCATGTTGAAGACGGAAAAATCATCAAAATTACCGATAATCCCAGTGGTACACCGTATATGAAGGGATGCAGCAAAGGATTTCAGGCTATGAAAGCGGCTTATGCTCCGAACCGGCTCTTGAAACCTTTGATCCGGACCGGCTCGCGTGGCTCCGGTGAATATAAAGAAGTATCCTGGGATGATGCACTTGATTATGTTGCTGCAGGGCTGCGCAAAATAAAGGGAACCTTCGGCTGCGAATCGATATTATTCCTCGGTGGCAGCGGATCTTGCCGCGGGGCTTTACATAACACCGGCAGACTGACACAACGGTTTCTCAATATGTTCGGCGGCTATACGCAAACATACGCTAATTACAGCTCTGCAGCTTCTGATTTTGTTACACCTTATGTGTTTGGTACGTTGGAGGTGGGTATCGATGCGGCGACGCTGCAGCATTCAAAACTGATCATATTATGGGGCGCCAATATCTTGGATACCCGATTCGGGAGCGAATTTCCCCCACGCATCAGAGAAGCCGGGAAAAACGGTGTACCCCTTATCGTGATTGATCCCAGAAAATCCAGAACAGCAAATCTTCCCAAGGCAGAATGGTTACAAATTCGTCCGGGCACCGATACCGCCATGATGGCTTCAGTGCTGCATGAACTGATAAAAAATAATCAGGTTGATTATCCATATTTAGAAAAATACTGCATCGGGTTTGATGAGGTAGAAAAATATATTCTTGGCATAGATGACCATCAGCCTAAAACACCGGAATGGGCGGAACAAATATGCGGTACGCCGGCCGGTTCAATCAAAAAACTGGCTGATCTTTATGGCCGGACAGGGCCGACCGCGCTGATACCGGGCTTATCCATTCAACGCAACATTGGCGGTGAAGAGGCGATGCGGATGGCCATGGTCTTGCAGGCCGCAACCGGCAATATCGGAAAAATGGGCGGCGCCTCCGGCGGGTGCATTTGGGACGGTCTATCCGTTCCGGAATGTGGTGGGATGGGTGCGGCAGATCGGCCGGAAAATCCTATTGTTCCGGAATACTGCTGGCCGGATGCGATTCTTGAAGGAAAAAGCGGAGGGTATCCTGCAGATATTAAAGCCGTCTATAATGTGGGGGGGAATTATCTTTCCCAGGGCAGTGATATCAAGAAGAATATGCATGCGTTCAATAAGGTGGAATTCGCCGTCTGCCATGAACACTTTATGACACCGACGGCCGGCTATTGTGATGTCATATTGCCGGCAACCACTTTTCTGGAAAGGGAAGATATTCTTTTCCCGGGCATGAACTATCTGTTTTATTCCGGTAAAGCCATGGAGCCGCCGGGCAATGTTAAGAATGATTATGACATATTCTGCGAACTTTCAGATCGCCTGGGATTCCTGAATATATATTCAGAAGGAAAGACCGCCGCTCAATGGATCGAGCAATTTGTAGCTGAATCAGTTATCACAGATTACGAGCATTTTAAGCAAACCGGCATCTGCAGGGGTGATGACCAGACGCGTATCGGCCTTTCAGATTTCATTGCCGATGCGGTAAAAAATCCGCTTCAAACCCCTTCCGGCAAAATCGAACTGGCTTCCGGAAATTATGCCAAAACAGGCTTCCCGTTGGTACCGACATATCGTGGCATGGCCGATGATGAAGAATATCCGCTAAGACTGGTAACGCCCCATTCTTTATATCGTATTAATTCTTCATATTCCAATGTGCACTGGTTCAGGGATCGTGAGCCGCATGCGTTATGGATGAATCCGGCGGATGCCAAAAAAAGAGGCATACAAGATGCGCAGAAAGTCTTTGTAAAAAGCCACTGGGGAAAGATGCAGATTTCAGTTATGATAACCAAGGACATCATGCCGGGTGTGGTTTGCCTGCTGCAGGGAATATGGCCGAGTCTCGATGGGAAAGGAATGGATCAAGCCGGCGCAGCAAACATTCTTACGTCGACAGAACCAACCGAACCATGTATGGGATCTCGGACACACTCGGTACTGGTGGAGGTTGAATCATCAGTGACGTAAATTTGATATAGCCGCAAAAAAGCGCAAAAAACACAAAAATCAAATTTCAAGGCTTGTAATTTCAATGTGTTACGATGAACTAAAATCAAAAATGCACACGCAGGTAATCTCAGAAATTTAGATGCTGGTGATATATTAGAAAAATCCATTGCCGGATGATGTGGTCGGTAATCTCGAAGATATCATGCGCAGATCGGATGAGGAACTGAAGGAATACAAAAAGGAGATGAATCATGCAAGATAAAATCATTACGCGAATGGGAGACGGTGCCCGGGTTGAGCTGCCCGCCGAGCTGATTAAAGAGGAAATCCTGGCCGGTACGCAGGATGCCGCCGACCGGGGTAAAATCCCGGAATTGACCCCTGATGAACTGGAACAACTTTTTGAGATCTTTGCCGACACCAATCGGATCGTTGCCGTAAAACCGGGTGAGGAAGTCATTACCACCGATGATGCTGCTTCTTTGATTTTAATAGGCGACCAGGCAGATGGCGGCGTGGCACTTCCCATGGGCAGTATGCAATCGGTTTTAACGTATGAACGGGTCTGCTGTGCGGACACGGCCGGAATCGGACACACCGACTACAGCTGCAAACCCGTCAAACCGATTGTCAATTATGAGAAGCAAAAGTATTATTCATTGAATCAGGCTACAACCATCCCCTTGATTTATGGAACGCAGCCGAACCTGGGACAATATTTTCAGCCGGACGGAGCCTTTCCGAATCCATCCGAACTACTGCCTGCTGGAAAAATAGACGAGGCCAGGGAGGCTCAGGAAGAGGCTGCCGAGCAGCTGAGAACCGATCTTGTCTACGTCGCCAGCAATCTGTATGAAGTGGGGTGCGACGGGTTTAACTTTGATACCACCGCTTCCGCCGGGGATGCGGATTTTTTAGCTACCCTGGAGGCCATCCGGGAGTTAAAAAAAATCGCTCCCAAGATGGCGATTGAACTGGGGATGTCCAGTGAATTTGTGCTGGGGCTGCATGGGGAGATTACCTTCGATGGTGTTCGGCTGGCGGGTATGTATCCCCACGACCAGGTTAAGATGGCCGAAGCAGTCGGTGCAGATATTTTCGGCCCGGCCATCAACGTCAAAGCCAACAAGTCAACCCCCTGGAACCTGGCCCGCGCGGTCACCTTTGTGAAAGAGACCGTCAAGGTTGCCAACATTCCGGTTCACCCCAATGTGGGAATGGGAGTTTGCGGGCTTCCCATGTACGAGTCACCCCCCATCGATTGTACGACGAGGGCCGCAAAGGCCCTGGTGGAGATCGGAAAGGCGGACGGGCTGTAGCTTGGTGTCGGAGATCCATTCGGGATGTCTGTCGCCCACATTATGGCTGCCGGGATGGGAGGCATCCGAACCGCTGGAGATCTGGTGGCTTGGATGCAATTGACCCAAAGGATGAAGATCACGGAAGCCAAAGAATATGTGGCACAGAAACTCGGAATAAATGTCATGGAATTAACCGATGAAGAAGTAATGCACCAAATTCGGCAGGATCTGGATATTGCGACCCTTCCAGTGATTGCCGACGGTGCCAGTGGAATTGTCGCGAAATGCCGGATTGCGGAGCTGCTGGATATCGAGCTTAACTCGGTAAATAAATTTAAATCCAAGCTTGATTTTACTTGAAACAATCATGGGTAAAAAGATTTTCGGGATTGTCGGCCTTGTTTTATTACTGGGTTATTTTGTAACGCTTGTGCTGCATATCTCCGCAAATTTTGATCAATATCAATGGGATTTTCGAAGCCACCGTAAAGCCGGCGAAATCTTTGCGGCCGACTCAGATCCATATGACCCCAGTATCTTGTTCCCACAGGCCAAAACTTCCTTTTTATATAACTATCCACCCGTCACGTTGTATTTTTATAAATTTTTTGCTCAATTAGATTATAAGACGGCTTTTCATGTATTCTTAATTGCAAAATGTATTTTACTGATTGGACTTATTTATTTTTGGAAAAGAGAATTTCTTAAGACGAACGCGAACGCGCTTTTCGGCCTTTTTTGTTTACTTGCATTTAACAGCGCCGTTTATCGGGATTTGATCGCCGGCAATATTAATTTGCTCGAACAAGTCTTTTTATGGTGGGCTTTTATTCTTTATTTAAAACGAAGACTTATACTATTTTGTACATTTTGCCTGTTGGCAGCCAGCTTCAAGATGACGCCGGCATTTTTCCTGGTGTTGCTGCTGATTGCTGATGATAAAAAAAAGTACCAATATTTTGTGTGTTCGGGTTTAGCTTTTTTCGCCTATTTGTTTGTGCAATATATCATTGTGCCCGATATGTTCACAAGTGGTATTCGAAATGCATTTGCTGTGGTGAGCGAGCGCGGAATCATCGTGCCTTCCACTTTTACTTTGCTAAGTGATATTTTCAAATGGTTATCAAAAAATCTAGGTGTGACGACACCTCAAGCGATTCCCTATACAATTACTTTGATCTTTGCAGCGGCTGTGATCTTTTTTACATTTAAGGCTTATATTCGGCTAAATAAATTGAAAGTAAAAAATAGACAAATGGTTGAAGTATTTCTCGTCTGCCTGGTTTATGCCCTAATCCACCCGCGCTTTAAGGACTATGCCTATATATTGTTGATCGTGCCGGCCTTTTATATCATAGTGAACAATCGCTTCACGAAGGCAAATTCGTTCATTTTTTTCCTTGCTGTTCTCGTTTATCCGCCATTTATCATTCCTGGAACTGAGATTGTTTTCACATTTTTCTGGAAATATTATCCCCTAATGGTTGCCTATGCGATATGGGGTATGTATCTATATGAAATATATTCCTCAGGAAAACAGCCTTGCGGGTTATCGCCGCATCAGTCATTTAAGTAATAAGCGGGATCGAGCCGTATAAAAAAATGAACAAGCTTGTGACACGTTGGAGATCAAAGCGGGTGTTTTACATTGGATCATACTCATAAATTTCGTATTGAGTCTCTTCTTCCAGCAACTCATCAATTTTGTTTTGGATCTCTGATCGTTCTCCGCCTTGAAACCACTGGTTCCAGTAGTGAACCGATTGCCATTTAGTGACCACCAGGCTTTCTCCGGGTTTATCCAACCGTTTCAGCGTTTCACCGGATATATATCCCGGTTTACCCATGGACATAGACCTCAATTTAATGATCAATAACATCACATCTTCTTTCTTGTCTTCCGGTATATTTCTTCTTACATGAATTTTGATCATCTCCCTGTCTCCTTAATTTTGTAGAACAATGGCGAAGTCGGCTGTAGAATGCACCACAGCAATCAAGGTGTAATTCGCGGCTGTTGGTTACCGGCAGTGATTCATTCCGTATAATTCGGTATTCGAAGATCAGGTGTCCGGTTTGAACACCGCCGCCGACCGCTTTTCAGACCAGCGGCGGCGCTTATATAGGACTCCGGCAAGACAGGAGTCTTTTTTCGAGCAACCGGGCGACTTAGGCGACCAGCGATGGCGCCGAACCGGGGGACTTCCGGACGGACGGATACAGTTTTTCTTTCGGCTAATCTCCTTGTGGAGACAAGCTGCTGGTCCACATGTCACGATGCAACTTCCACTGCCCAGCCTGCTGCTTCCAGATAACTAAATACTTTCCCCTATCCAGAACATTTCCGGACTCACCTCTTAATGTGTATTTGCCTCCATCGATAGCGGTATCCCCATGTCCTTCCACTTCAATCGGCTCGAGATTCACCGACCTAATTCCCATGTCCATGACCCCTTGCCAAAAGTTCTGAATAGCCTCCTTTCCTGTGACAACATCACTTCCGGCCGGCAAAAGCTGCCCGTTTTCGGTATAAAGATCAGCCAGAGCGGCTGTATCACCCCGATTGAAGGTTGCCATAAATATCTCGTCAGCAGCTTCTATGGCTGCTTGAACCCCGGTTGAAGTACCCTGGTCAGTCATGATTTATACCTCCTTGTGTGTTTATTTGTTT
>Ga0224513_10001147_pt1 | contig 10632 bp, 7 predicted proteins | sample SF_May12_sed_USG_5_FD_169109 | JGI IMG/M metagenome (GOLD analysis project Ga0224513, IMG submission 169109) | Sediment microbial communities from San Francisco Bay, California, United States - SF_May12_sed_USGS_21 | ecosystem: Environmental > Aquatic > Marine > Sediment | place: USA: California... | reverse complement strand
GAGGAAATCGCGGCTCCGGTCCTCCTCCAGCACCGTGAGCTGGGTCTGGTAGCGGCTCAGGTAGGCCAGCGGGCCGGCCGCACGATGCCCCCCGAGTACCGAACCGCTGATGACACGCAGGTTCCCGGGCACGGTCTCGCCGTCCAGCAGGTCCGCGGTGTTCGCACCGATGCGTGTGCGCAGGATTCGCGGCCGCAGCGCCATCGGCCCACAAAGCGTGATCAGCCGCTCTGTCGGCAGTCGCCCGGTCGTGAAAAGCTTGCCGAGCGCCGTGACGTGCTGATAACCGATGTGCAAGACGGTCCTGGTCTTCCCGACCGGCTCGAGGAAATGGATGTGCGTGCCTACCAGGCCGGCCGGGTGCGGGCCTTCGAATTCGGCGTGACGGAACGGGTCCGCTGCGGGGCAGCGGATGCCGGAATCCGGTGCGGTGCACAAGTAGATCGGGCAGTCCGCGATACGCGACAGTACCGTGAGACCGTCGTTGAATGCTTCCGGGTCCTGCTCGATAAAGAACGCGGGGTCGACGGCGAGCGGATTGGTGTCGACCGCGGTGACAAAGATCGCGGCCGGCGCCACGTCCGGTGCCGGAATGCGGCTGAAGGGCCGCGTGCGCAGCGTCGTCCAAAGACCGGATGCGATCAGGTTTTTGCGGACGGTTTGCTGGTCGAGTGTCGCCAGTTCCGACGCCGGCCAGGATTCGAACGATTCCGCATCGTCACCCTCGAGGCGGATGACCACAGACTGCAATGCACGCCGCGCACCACGGTTTATCTCGATGACTTCGCCGGCGCCCGGTGCCGTAAAGGGCACTTCGGGGTTTCGCTTGTCGTGGTAAAGAACCTGTCCGAGGCGGACCCTGTCGCCGACCTGTACCGCCATTCGCGGGCGAATTCCCGACACGTCCGTGGCAACGGCTGCGACCGTCTTAACCGCGGAGCCGTCACTGATTGCCTTTTCGGGTTCGCCCTTGATCGGGATATCCAGGCCTTTCTTGATTTTGATTCGCATATCGCTGTTGACGTCTTGGGATTTATGCGCCGCTCACGCGGAGAAGAACGCAATTAAAATTGCGCAACCCGTGAGCCAGATCGATCCGATAGTGTGTATGCCGAGCGTCATCTCGATCGCGCGCGTCATGGCCGGGCGATTCGCGATCCCGGTCCGGATGGCGCTCGCCGCCTGCCAGGCCAGCACGAGCAGCAGGGCAGGCACGATCACCGCCCACGCCGGAATTCCGCCTCGCAGGCTGAGCCAGGCGAGCGCGGCAACGCCCGAAAGGTGCAGCAGGAAATAGATGATCGATGTGCTGCCGAGACCGACTCTCACCGGGAGCGTCCGTTTGCCGGTTCCGCCGTCTGCGGCAATATCCGGCACTTCGTTGATCAGCAATATCGCGGTGACCCAGACGCTCACGGGTATGGAGAAGAGCAGTACGTCGAGGCCCAGGGAGCCGCTTTGCAGCCAGGCGGCGCCCGTAACCGGCAGGATGCCGAACGCGATGCCGACCGAGAGTTCGCCGAGGCCGATGGAGGCAAGGCGCACCGGGCCCAGCGAATAGAGCACGGCCAGCGATACGCCCGCAATGCCGAACCAAAGGACCATCAGTCCCTTGCTGATGAGCAGGATCAGGCCGGCGATTGCGGCGACGCCCAGCAGGCTTATTCCCAGGCGGGCCATGCCGCTCGGGGTCATGATGCCGGCCTGGATGAATCGCGAGCCTCCTGTATAGGGGTAGATTCGATCCTCGTTCTGCCGGTCGGTGCCGCCAGAGTCGTCACCGACGTCGTTCAGCACATTCGCGCCGGCATGCACGCAGACCGTGGCGAGCAGCGCCAGTATGAAGGCGGGCAGGTCGAACTGGCCGGCAACCATGAATCCCCATGCGGAACCGGCCAGCACAGGCAAGACAGAGGCCGGGAAGAACTTCGGCCGCATGGCGTTGAACAGACGCTTGGATACCTGCGCAGGCGAATCGCCCGCAAACTCCTGCGTCGACGGACCTGTAACCGTAGTAGAATCTGATGACACGATTATTCCCTTATTGAGGCGCTCTTCAGGGCGCGTAAATCGCAAAGCGCCTACAATATAACGCCATGAGACTACATTCCATGGCGGCAAAGGGAACCGCGGATTTTGCGACTTCCATTTTGGCGCTTTTTATGCTCGTCCTCGCGCTGCCGGCGCAGGGCGACGGGGCCTCGGGAAGCAAGGGACTGAACGCGCCCGGCGCGGCAGATAGCCCTTACCTGGTACTGATTTCAATCGACGGTTTCAGCTCGGATTATCTGTCGATCTACCCGACGCCGGCGCTCGATCGGATTGCCGCGGCCGGCGTCCGGGCCGAGTCGATGCGGCCGGTCTTCCCCAGCCTGACGTTCCCGAACCACTACTCGATCGCGACGGGTCTGTATCCTTCCGAACATGGCATCGTCCACAACCATTTTCCGGACGAGGCTCGCGAAAACTGGTACCACCTCTGGGATCGCAGCAACGTGGAGGACGGGCGCTGGTATGGTGGCGAGCCTATCTGGGTGACGGCGGAGAAAAGCGGGCTCGTGAGCGCTGCCTACTACTTTGTCGGCACCGAAGCAGCCATCGGTGGCGTGTCGCCGAGCCACTGGCACAGCTTCGATGCGTCGGTGCCCGGCAGCGACCGCGTTGCCCGGGTCATAGACTGGCTGCGGTGGCCCGAGGACCGGCGGCCGCACCTCATCACGCTGTATTTCGAGCACGTGGATACGGCGGGGCACGATTTCGGGCGCGGTTCGGCGCAGCTCGCGGAAGCGGTCGCGGAGGTCGATGCGCATATCGGGCGCCTGCTCGACGCCATCGCCGAAATGAGCCTTCCGAGCGAGGTTTACGTAATCGTCGTATCCGACCACGGCCAGGCAAACTACGTGAAACCCGAAAAGACTTTCGTTCTGCGAGATCACATCGACCTGACCGGGCTTAAGATCATTGCAGGTGGCGCTTACGCATGGATTTACCAGGAGCAGCCGGACCGGGAGCGGGCGCTCGCGGTTCGCGACGCGATCAACGAGAACTGGTCGCACGGGCGAGCCGTACTGCGCGACGAAGCGCCTGCCGAATGGCGGGTGTTGGACAGCCCGCGTCATCCGGAGATTTTCGTCGTCCCGGAAGTGGGTCACGGCGTCGTTGCGGAGCGGGAAGACCTGGGCAGGCTAAAGCAGGGCGATCACGGCTGGGACCCTTCCAGCAAAGCCATGCACGGGATATTCCTGGCGACGGGCCCGGCGCTACCGAAAGGCGAAACGATCGGCGTGGTCAGCGCCGTCGAAATCTATCCGCTGATGCTGGATTTGCTGCAGATCGACGCACCCCTGCCGGCCCCCGGGCGGGCAGGGCTCCGGTCACTCGTAAACCGGGACGACTGATGACGCGTAACGCCGGGACTACGTACTCGACGCGTCGAAGATGCTCTGGATCGACGCATCCAGCATTGCGTTGAACTCCCCGTCGGACTGCTGGGCCGTCAGGCCCTCGGACAGTGCCCGTGAAAAGCTCGCTACCATGCCATTTTGCCGCGCCAGACGTTCGTTTGCCTCTTCACGCGAGTAACCGCCGGAGAGCGCGACGACCTTAAGCACGTTCGCGTGCGCGATGCAGTCTGCATACAGGTTGTCCTTCTCGGGCAGCGTCAGCTTGAGCATGACGAGTTCGTTCTCCCCGAGACTGTCGAGCTCCTTAATGATCGCCGCATGCAACAGGTCCTCCGCAGCCGCCTTGTCCGGGCAATTGATATCGACCTCGGGCTCGATGATGGGCACCAGGCCTGCGGCGACGATCTGCCGGCCGATCTCGAACTGCTGCGAGACGACCGCGTCGATGCCTGCCGAATTCGCTTCCTTGATGACCGAGCGCATCTTGGTGCCGAAGACGCCGTTTGCCTTGGCCTTGTCCAGCAAATCGTCGAGGCCCGGCATCGGCTTCATGACCTGCGCACCGTTCTGCATATCCGCGAGGCCCTTGTCGACCTTGAGGAACGGCACGACATTCTTTTCATTCCAGAGATAGCGCGCCGTCGGCTGCCCCTCGACTTCCCGGTCCATGGTGTTTTCGAACAGGATGGCGCCCAGGATCCGGTTGCCGCTGAAAGCCGGGCTGGTGATGATTCGTGTGCGCATCTCGTGCACAATCGCGAACATTTCGTCATCGTCGGACCAGGCGTCCGCGGTTATGCCGTACAGTCCGAGGGCCTTCGGCGTGCTGCCGCCGCTCTGGTCGAGCGCTGCGATGAATCCGGGCTTGGTCCTTACCTTCTCGATTTGTTGTTCGAAGCTCACTTGATTATTCCGTATGTCGAATGAATTGGGGGCGAGGGCGAATTGTACAGCAACAGCTTAAATCGGGAACAGGTTAGTATGGTTATGGGCACTAAAGAGGCATCACGATTTATGAAATCTTCCGGTATTTTTCTCACCATCGCGCTGTTGTTTTCAGTGCCGACCCTGTCCATGGCAGCGAAGACCGATGTGGTGCTGCTGGTTAACGGCAACACGATCACCGGCGAGATCAAATCGCTGGAATTCGGTGCATTGCGTTACAGCACCGACTCGATGGGCACGGTATCGGTCGATTGGGAAGACATCGTCAGTATCACCACGAAGCAGACCCTGCAGCTCGAGGTGTCCGACGGTACCCGCTACTTCGGGCGGCTCGATTCGGCGGATGAGCGCTTCGAGATCAAGGTCATCACCCTGAGCGGCGATGTCGATTTGCACACATCGCAGATCGTGCGGATGACGCCTATCGATGCCGAAGAGTCGTTCTGGGAGCGGGTCGATGGTTCCTTCGCTCTCGGTTTCGATTCCGAGAAGTCGAGCGACGTAAGCACGCTCCGCAGCACTGCGGACATAAGCTATCGGACGCGGCAGTACCTGGTAGGTTTGCAGGCCACGATAAACAACACCAACCAGGCCGAGGACGAAACAAAGAATCGCACCAATATAAGGGGCAACTACCAGCGTTTCCGGGATAACCGCTGGTTCACGGACTGGTTCGGCGGCTGGGAGCGGCACGACGAGTTGGGTATCCAGTCGCGAATTTCGGGCGGTGGCGCCCTCGGACGCTACCTGGTGCAAAACAACCGCAACCAGCTGTCACTGACCGGCGGCCTGAACATCACGAGTACCGATTTCACCGGTGACGACCCGTCCACCGAGACCGTGGAAGGCAGGATCCAGGTGCGCTACCTCCACCGCAACATTGATCCGGAGGCGAAAATAACGTTTACGACCAACATCTTCCCGCTGCTGGAGGACCTGAGCCAGTATCGCGCCGAGTCGGAACTGATCTTTCGTCGTGAGTTCGTCGAGGACCTGTTTTTCGACGTGACGCTCTCGCATTCGTATGCCACCAACCCGCCGACAGATGCCGCGAAGACCGACTACACGCTTACTACGTCGATAGGCTACTCGTGGTGACGCCGGAGTCAGAAAAGGTAGTCGCCGACTAACTCGATAAGGTGGTCGGTCCAGCGTTCGGGGAACGGCTCGGTGAGTTCAATGGAGTTAGAGAAGTCGGCCTCGAATACCCGCCGCTCGAGTTCTGCGACGGCCTCGGGATGCGACGTCGCAAGGTTCAGTTCCTTGTTGATACGGAAGCTCCAGCGATCCCAGTTGGCTGACCCGATGCATGCCCAGCCGTCGAAGACCGCGGCCTTGATGTGCGACATCCCGGGATAGATGTAGACGCGAATGCCGTGTTCCAGCATCGCGTTGGCCGCCAGCGCGTTGTTGCGTGTAATGGGGCCGCGATCGGTAACGAGCGGCATGATGACGCGCACGTCGACGCCGCGATGCCGAGCCCTGGCGAGTTCGTAGAGCATCGCATCGTCGGTGAAGTAGGCATTCTCGACGTAGATGTATTTCTGCGCGTTGCGGATCGCTTCTCGCTGCGCCCTGAATATTTCGGGATCGTCCGCGCGGGTAAAAAGCGGCCGGATGGGATAGCCGATGTCGTCGGCGCCGTCGGGTTCCGGGCCGAGGCGCACCGCCGCGTAACCCAGGTCACCAAACAGTCCCGCGTGGGCCCATGCTTTCTCGAATTCGTATTGCAGGACGTCGACGATGGGACCGCGCAGTTCCGTCATGAGGTCGTGCCAGTCGTAGCGATACTCCCTGGCGATGTTCATGCCCCCGGTAAACGCCAGCGTCTCGTCGATGATCGCCGTCTTGACGTGATCGCCGGTCAACCAGGGGTTGATGGCCTGGCGCACGTCAATTTGGGAGTCGCGCTCGAGAAACCGGCGTACCGAGGACGGCCCGCGATGATCTTCCGGGAGGGTCGGCTGTTTCTCGATGGTGGAAACGATCGTGCCGAGCCCGTCCAGCAGGACCCTGACGTCGATACCCTCGTTGGAGCGCCGTTTCAGCAGTTCCCCGATACGTACCGCGTAGTCGTCATTGTCGAAGATGTAGGTCCGCAGGGATATCGATGTTTCTGCGCGCGTAACGGCGTCGATAAATCGGGTGAAAAACTCCTGGCCGTCCACGAGATAGCGCATGGTGCCCCTGGATGCCTGCCGCCCTGTCAGGTCATCGAGACTTGCTTCCCATTCCTCGAGGTTCATGCCAGGCGGCGATGAAACAGGCGGTAAAGGCCTGCTCGAAAGCTCGTTCAGCGAGGCCGGCGCGACAGTCTCGGCCACCGTATCGCTCGTTACGAACAGCAGGCGATACAACGACGATACGGGGCGGAAGACGATGCCGGCCGTGTGGCTACCCGCGACGTGTCCCGCCGTCTGTACGTAGGGCACTGAAGCCGGGCCGGCCGAGAAGCGCCTGCCGGGGCCGGGCATCCGCACGAAGACGGCGATGGGCAGGTCCCGGTTGACGTACAGAAACGGCAGGGAGTAGTAGCCCGCATCGCCGGTGTTGAACGCGATCCGGCGGTCTTCGATACCGCGCTCCGCGAGAAACGTTTCCAGTAGCGGCAGGCCCAGTTCGACGAGTTCCGATATCGCAATGCGCCGCACGATTGCGTAATCGCCCGGTTTGCCATCGATGACGGTTACCTGAAAATCGCCTTTGTCGTCGTAATAAAGAAAGTAATCGTCGACGTTGAAGTGCAGCACGATGCCGGCTTTCTCCTCGCGCGGCAGTATGGCGTCGAAAAGACGGGCGCGCATCGCGCGCCAGGCTGAGACACCGAGGAGCCTCGCCGAAACCCGGTCATCGGGGAGGTCGTCCCAGGGTTCATCCTGCTCGTACTGCAGCGGCAGCAGGTAAGGACCGTCGTACTGCCCACCTGCGCTCAGTTCGAGTACTGGTATTCGACGCGCCCAGTTGCCGCCACCGTAACGGGTATCGCCGCCGCGGCGGAAGCGCACGAAGAAATCGGTGTCACTGAGAAAAGCTTCTTCTGCTATCAGCGGGAGCCGCTCGCCTTCGTCCGCGAAGCGGCCGACGATCGTCGGGTACTCGAGCGGTTCGGATTCAGATATGCACGCCGCCAGCACAGACAGCATGGTGGCCAGGGGTAGCAGCAAATGCGACCTTGCGGTCATGCTCGCTCCGCCAAATGCGTACAGGCTGATTTTAGACACGAATGGCGCAGGGTCCTATCCGGAAAAGCCGAGACCTGCAGCAGATTCGCAAACATCTGCCATAATTCAGGTTGCGGGCGAAAGACTTACATTTTGTGACAAACAAGGGACGTAAGCCGTGCGAACATCCGCCCCTCATCAATAATCCGGAATTCGATCGTGAAAATAGCAGTGATTGGTGGCACCGGTTTTGTCGGCGGCTATCTCGTCGATGCACTACTCGATGCTGGCCACGAGCCACATGTGCTCGTGCGGTCCGGCAGTGAGGGCAAGCTGCACCGCGCAGACGAATGCATGATCACGAAGGGGGACCTTGGATCAGCCGACGCGATCGACGCGGTCGTAGAGGGCTGCGACGCGGTCATCTACAACGTCGGCATCCTGCGCGAGTTTCCGCGCCAGGGCATTACTTTCGAGGCGCTGCAATACCGTGGGGCAGAAACCACGGCGGACGCGGCAAAGCGTGCCGGCATCCGGCGCTTCCTGTTGATGAGCGCCAACGGCATCGACAGCGCTGAAACGCCTTACCAGACGACCAAGCTCCGTGCAGAGTCGGCGATCCGCGAGAGCGGCCTGGACTACACGATCCTCAGGCCGTCGGTAATCTTCGGCGATCCGCGCGGCACGATGGAATTTGCCACGCAGCTCTACCAGGACATGGTTCGCAAGCCTCTGCCTGCCGTGGGGTTCCATACCGGCATCAGCCCGGCGAGCGGCGAGGTACTCATGTCTCCGGTGCACGTGCGCGACGTAGCCGATGCCTTCGTCAATGCCCTCACGGACGACTCCACGATCGGCCAGTGTTACGTCCTCGGCGGCCCGGAAGTCGTGTCGTGGCCGGAGATGCTGCAGCGCATCGCCGCGGCGGTCGGCAAAAACAAGCTCATCCTTCCAATGCCGATCGGCTTCATGAAACTCGGTGCCACGCTGTTCGACTGGCTTCCCTTCTTCCCGGTCACGCGCGACCAGCTGACAATGCTCGCGGACGGAAATACGGCGGAGCCGGATGATTTGGCCGCATTGATCAAGCGCGAGCCGGCGGAGTTTTCGCCAGAAAACCTGGGCTATCTCGCCGGCTGAATCATCCGTGGGTGAGCAAAGACTCCTCGTGGTGCTGGGCAACCAGCTGTTCCCGCCGGAACGGCTGAAAGGCTGCCGGGATGCCGTGGTCTTCATGGCCGAAGACATCGGCCTGTGCACCTATGTGAAGCATCACCAACAGAAGATCGTGCTGTTTCTGGCCGCAATGCGCAGCTACGCTGACGAGCTGCGCGCTACAGGGTTCGAAGTCCGCTACTTCTCGATGGATGCGGATGATGACTCGAGTTACGAGGACAAGCTCGATCGTGTTGTAGCCGAACTCGATTGCAGGGAGCTGCTGCATTTCGAGGTCGAAGACAAGCCCATGGAAGGCCGCCTCATCGATTTTTGCGAGCAACGGTCCCTCGCGCGCGTCGAGCTGCGGTCGCCGATGTTCTATGGGACGCGCGACGATTTCGGGCGTTTCGCGGACGGCCGGTCGCGGCTGCTGATGGCGGACTACTACAAGCTCCGGAGGCAACAATCGGGGATCCTCCTCGATGCGGACGGCAGGCCGGAGGGCGGAAAATGGAGCTACGACGAATCCAATCGCAGGAAGCTGCCGAAAGACGTACAGCCACCCGACATTGCGGCGGCACCACGTACGCGTCATGTCGAAGAGGTCATCGGCATTGTCGAACGGAACTTTGCCGATCACCCCGGACGTGCGGACGATTTCTGGTGGCCGACGACCCGGGAGCAGGCCAGGGCTTGGTTGCGGAATTTCCTGGACGAACGGCTGGCGCAGTTCGGGCCGTATGAAGACGCCATCAGCAAGCGATCGGAAACGGTGTTTCACAGCGCGCTGAGCCCGAGCCTGAATCTCGGCCTGCTGACGCCTGACGAGGTGGTCGACGCCGTGCTCGAGCGTTACGAGACGCATGATCTTCCGATCGAGAGCATCGAAGGGTTCATCCGGCAGGTCATCGGCTGGCGAGAATTTGTCCGCGGCGTTTACCGGGTCTTTGGTGACGACCAGGAGTCACGCAATTTCTGGAACCACGAGCGAGAGCTGACGGACGACTGGTACTGCGGGACGACGGGGGTCGAGCCGCTCGACGACGCAATCAAGACCTCGCTGCGGCTCGGCTGGGCGCACCACATACAGCGCCTGATGGTCGTCGGCAACCTGATGACGCTGTGCGAAATACGCCCCTCGAGCGCCTGGCGCTGGTTCATGGAGATGTACGTCGACTCCTCGGAGTGGGTAATGGGGCCGAACGTCTACGGCATGGGGATTTTCAGCGACGGCGGGATGTTCGCCACCAAGCCATACATCTGCGGCTCGAACTACATCCTCAAGATGAGCGACTACGGAAAGGGCGGCTGGTGCGATACCGTCGATGGACTGTACTGGCGATTCATCGACAGGCACCGAGACTTCTTTGCATCGAATCCCCGCCTGGCCCTGATGCCGAAGGCGCTGGACCGGCTGGATCGCGACCGCCGGGAAAGGATTATTGCCGCCGCGGAGGCCTTTCTGCAGCGCTGCACGCGAAAAGATACGACCTGAAACAAATCAACACACTCTTGAAACCCAATTGCGCATTGCAATTGCTACTGTCTTTACCCGATGGTTTAAACGGTAGCGTGGTGGCACAGGGACGTGCCGCCATCTTCTTATGTCTGTTCTGAATTCTTTTCCGAAAACTCTCAATGTCGTCGTTATCGGCGCTTCCGGCGGCATTGGCTCGGAGTTCGTGCGCCAGCTCGACGACGACGAGCGGGTTGCCCGCGTCCATGCCCTGGCGCGAAACCCGGCTTACGAGTCGTCCGGCAAAATCGTCAGCGGGCGCATCGACATCTGCGACGAAGACTCCATCAACGCCGCGGCCGCGGCCGTGACAGCATCAGGGAAACTGGATCTCGTTATCGTCGCTTCCGGCATACTGCATGGCGGCGAGGCGATTCAGCCCGAGAAGTCGTTACGCGACATCGATTCCCGGGCGATGATGGACGTGATCAAAATTAACGCTGTCGGG
>Ga0224513_10001142_pt1 | contig 10639 bp, 10 predicted proteins | sample SF_May12_sed_USG_5_FD_169109 | JGI IMG/M metagenome (GOLD analysis project Ga0224513, IMG submission 169109) | Sediment microbial communities from San Francisco Bay, California, United States - SF_May12_sed_USGS_21 | ecosystem: Environmental > Aquatic > Marine > Sediment | place: USA... | reverse complement strand
GATTCGTTCATTACTGCATTCTCCTGTTCCAAACCTTATACCAACACGTGCGGGTATGGCGCCACGCCAATATATCTGCTTCCCGGTTAGCCAAGGTGTGCATTTGGACCCGCTCTGAATTGGTAGATCTCCTGCGCCTACCCACCTTCCTTCTACTTAAACAAAATTGGCCTGGCCAAGTGATCAGACTTGATTTACTGACGACAGATCAGTAAATTCTGACACTATGTCAGTAAAAGTCTCAGCATCAGGCATCATTGTCAAGCCGGAGCCAACAAAAATCGGCCGATTGGAAATTACACGTGCCGACATAATGAATACAGCCTTTCGGTTCTTGTGGTCGCATCCATTCAGGGAAATGACGGTAAACAAGCTGATGGACCAAACCTCGGTAAGCAGGTCCTCCTTTTATAACTACTTTTCCGACACCCACGAACTGATCGAATCGCTACTGGAGATACTGGAGTCCGATATTCTGCAAGGCGCAAACCCCTGGCTAACAGACGACGGCGACCCGGTTGCCCTGCTTCACCAAAGTCTCACCGCGGAAGTGCATGTGTGTTACCGATGTGGCCCATTCCTCAAAGCAATCACCGATGCTGCCGGTACCGATGCACGGTTGGAAGCCGGGTGGTATGGGATGCTTGGGCGATTCGACGATGCCGTAAGAGAACGTGTCATTGCCGACCAGGCGCTTGGCTTGATCGAATCATTCGACCCTCGGTCCGTCGCGACCGCGCTGAATCAGGTCGATGCGTCTATGTATGTACGTGCATTCGGTCAACGGCCGCGCAGCCGGCCGGGGCCCGTGCTGGACGCGATCTCACGCCTGTGGATTTCCTCGCTATACGGCGAACGGTGGGTGGCGAACCGGATGTCAACACTGTACCGCGAACAGGGAGCATCCAGGTAGGTGTTTTTCGCCGGGAAAATTTCAATAAAAAAATGCCCGCTCACCCGGGTCTCGACTCTGTTCCTGATCCTTGCTTTCGGCGCCATGCCCGACAGCGCAGTCTCCCAGTTTAGCGGACATAACAGCAAGGGTGATTACGGCATGTTCTCGGGAACCCAGTCTCCGCCAGGCTGGTACCTGGCCGCACCCATGTTCTACCGATATTCGGCGCCCGAATTTCGTGACCGCAACGGCGATCCCCAGACGGCAATAGAACACGGAGGCTCAACGGAGGCGAACGCATTGCTTCTCGGCGCCATCTGGGTGTCTGAGCACAAGGTACTCGGCGGCAATTACAGCTTCGTGGTTTTTCCCGGGGTCACGAACAATGCCCTGGGGTTTCCGCCAACAGGCGTGGACACCCAAACCAGTTCCGGCCTGGCCGACCTGTATGTACAGCCCATCAACCTGGGCTGGACAACATCGCGTGCCGATTTCATCGCCGGTGTCGGCGTGTTCGCTCCCACCGGCGAATTCGAGGCGGGCGGCGAAAGCAACCGGGGCCTGGGCATGTGGAGCTATGAATTGTTTGCCGGAACCACGCTGTACTTTGACGAAGCCCGGACCTGGAGTTTTGCTGCCACGGCTTTCTACGAAACGCACGGCAAGAAGGACGGCACCGACATCCGGGTGGGCGACATCCTGACCCTGGAGGGCGGTCTGGGCAAATCCTTCATGCAAGGCGCGGCAAGCGCCGGTATCGCCTACTACGGCCAGTGGAAAATCAGCGATGACGATTTTGGTGTCGAGTTGCCTACATTGCCGAATCGCAGGCTGGGCAGGAGCCGGGTTTACGGCATCGGACCGGAACTGACGGTTCCGCTGGCTACGAAGAAAGCCCTTTACGGCCTCCTGAACCTTCGCTATTTCTGGGAAACCGGCGCCCGCAGTGCTCTACAGGGGAACACGTTCGTGGCCACGATGAGTTTCCCGGTACCGTCCATTCCATTGCCGTGATGCATTGAGTCACTAATCAGGAGAGAGTTTATGAATTTCGTTGGAAGAGCCCTCGCGTTGACAGCAATGGTGTTGCTCGGCGCCAATTCTTCGATGGCACAGATGCATGCCGGGGGACCGGATGATTTGAGCGAGTCGCCAGCCATCTATTCACCCTATGTCGAGCGGACCGCTGTCGATTCCAATCTGGCGGAAGGCGTTTACTGGGGCGATACCCATTTACACACCAGCTATTCCACCGATGCCGGCATGATGGGCAACACGCTGGGCCCGGACGCCGCCTACCGCTTCGCCAGGGGTGAGGAAGTCATCGCCTCCCACGGCATGCGTGTGCGCCTGATCCGGCCGCTGGATTTCCTCGTCGTCGCGGACCACGCCGAAAACCTCGGCTTGGCGCCGTTTATCGCCGAGTCGAACCCGGAACTGCTGAAGAGCGAATGGGGCAAGATGGTGCATGACATGGTCAAGGCCGGCGACTCACGCGGTGCCTTCCAGAAATGGCTGTCCGACGGGGTGACCGCAGGCACCGATCCGATCAATAACCCGCGGATGACCCGCTCGGTCTGGGACCGCCAGATTGAGTTTGCCGACCAGTTCAACGAGCCGGGTCGTTTCACCGCCCTGATCGGCTTCGAGTGGACGTCCATCGCCACGATTGAGACCCCCGGCAACCTGCACCGCGTCGTGATCTTCAAGGACGGAGAGGACAAGGCGTCACAGGTCCTGCCGTTCTCGGCTTATGACTCCGCCGACCCGGAAAATCTATGGGATTACCTGGCCAATTATGAGGCCAAAACCGGTGGCAGCGTGCTGGCCATCGCCCACAACGGCAATGTCTCCAATGGCCAGATGTTCCCGCTGACACGCCTGAACGGCAAGAAGCTCAACAAGGATGTAATCGAAATGCGCGCCCGTTACGAGCCGCTTTACGAGGTTACCCAGATCAAGGGTGACGGCGAGGCGCACCCGTTCCTATCACCCAATGACGAGTTCGCCGACTACGGCAACTGGGACAAGTCCGATATCGCCGGCTTCAAGCCCAAGGAAGACTGGATGCTGCAGTACGAGTATGCCCGTACCGCGTTGCAGACCGGTATGCAGTTGGAGCAGAAGTTCGGCACCAACCCCTACAAGTTTGGCATGATCGGCAGCACTGACGCGCATAACTCGCTGGCCACCACGAGGGAGGAGAACTTCTTTGGCAAGGCTTCGCACCTGGAACCGGAAAAAGACCGCTGGGAACACGAGATCATCAAGTCGCTGTCGGGTGACCCGAAGTTGACCAGCTATTCTTATGAGTCGATCGGCGCGGGATTGGCGGCCGTGTGGGCGCGCGAGAACACCCGTGAAGGTATTTTCAATGCTATGCAGAAGAAGGAGACCTACGCGACCACCGGCACGCGCATCGTTGTGCGCTTCTTCGGGGGCTGGGCGTTTGGCGAGGAGGATGTCTACCGCCCCGACGTCGTCTCAATCGGCTATCGCGACGGCGTGCCGATGGGCGGTGACCTGGCGTCGATGCCTAATGGCAAGAAGGCGCCCACCTTCATGGTGGGAGCCATGAAAGACCCGTGGTCCGGCAACCTGGACCGTGTCCAGATCATCAAGGGCTGGATCGACAAGAACGGTGAACGCCAGGAACGCATCTACGATGTCGCGGTTTCCGATGGCCGCACCATTGATGCCGATGGCCGTTGCAGGACACCAGTGGGTGACACAGTCGATGTGGAGGACGCCAGCTACCTGAATAACATCGGTGACGCCGAGTTGAGGGCCTTCTGGACCGATCCCGATTTCGATCCCAAGTTACACGCGTTTTACTATGTCCGGGTGCTGGAAATACCGACCCCGACCTGGCCGGCTTATGACGCGAAGTTCTTTGGCTCTGAAATCCCCGACACCGTGGCGAAGAAAGGCCAGGAACGTGCTTACACGTCACCGATCTGGTATACGCCTTAGACCGTGGCCCGGATCGAAGAAATGGAGAGAAATCAATGAATCAAGTAATTGCGCTTTTGATTGCCGCTCTTTTGTGCCTGTTTGCTCCTGCAAGCTATGCTCAAGACAAGCCGAACATCGTGATCGTGTTCCTGGATAATTTTGGCTGGGGCGAACCGGGATTCAATGGCGGTGGGATTATCAGGGGTGCAGAAACACCCCGGATGGACAGCCTGGCTTCCGAAGGTCTGCGCCTGACTAACTTCAACATTGAGGTCCAATGCACGCCATCCCGCTCGGCGCTGATGACGGGACGCTACGCAATTCGCAGTGGTAACGGTACGGTTCCGCTGGGAGAAGGTGTATACGGCCTGGTGCAATGGGAAGTCACCATGGCCGAAATGCTTGCGGAGGTCGGTTACGCCACGGGAATGTTCGGCAAGTGGCATCTGGGGAGAACCGAGGGACGGTTTCCGACGGACCAGGGCTTCGACGAGTGGTATGGCATTCCGAATTCCACCGATGAGGCGCCCTATTCGTCGTTGCAAGGGTTCGCTGAAAGCGGCGTGGCCGAGTCGTACGTCATGGAAGGCAAGAAAGGCAGCGTTCCAAAAACGGTTCGTCCGTACCGTCTGGATTACCGGCCACTGATCGACCGCGACCTGACGGACCGCGCCATTGACTTCATGAAAAGGCAAGCGGCCGCCGGTAAACCGTTCTTCGTCTATTTGCCGTATACCGCGACCCACTTTCCGACCATGCCGCACCCCGATTTTGTCGGCCGATCTGGCAAGGGCCCGTGGGGTGACATGCTGATGCAGATCGACAGTTACCTCGGTGATTTACTCGACACAGTAGATGACTTGGGCTTAACTGGCGAAACCCTCTTTATTTTCACTGCGGACAATGGCCCCGAGGCGCTGAGTGCCGGCGAAACTTCGATGACCGTGGAAACTGCGATAAACGGCTCTTCCGGACCGTGGCGCTCAACCCTGTTTACGGGTTACGAAGGAGCCCTTCGCGTACCCTTTGCGGCACGCTGGCCGGGCAAGATTGAGGCTGGCCGTGTAAGCGATGAAATCATACACGCCATGGATCTGTTTCCGACCCTCGCCGGGATTGTCGGGGGGGAAGTTCCTGATGACCGGGTGATCGACGGCATCGACATGACCTCTTTCTTTCTGGGCGAGAACGAGAAGTCGGGAAGAGATGGCTTCATCGTGTACATGGGAAATGACATTTTTGGTGTGAAATGGCAAGACTGGAAACTCCACTTCAAGGAGCAGACGGGGTGGAATGGTGTATTGCGCGAGTACACGATGCCCCGCCTTTACAATCTCATCAATGACCCGCAGGAAAGCGACAACGTGTTGTTTCCGCACACCTGGGTGCCCAAGGCTGCATTGCCGCAGTTGGAGGAACACGTGGTTTCATTGAAGAAATACCCGCCGATCCCGGCAGGAACCCCGGACCCGTACGCCCCGCCAAATTGAGAACAAACTCCTCCGGAGCTCGGCTCCGGGGGAGTGCTCTGACGTGGAACGCTGCAAATCACTGGCATGTTCGTTACATCAGGGCAATGAGCTTGACCTAGCCTGAAAAAACTGGTCCAGCTTCTAAGTTAGTATTTTCAACTGACAGGAGAACTGGATCATGGCGAAGAAACGATATACCCCCGAAACGATCATCCGCAAATTGAGAGAAGCTGAAGTCCTGCAAGGCCAGGGCCAGACCATCGCCCAAGCGGTCAAACAGCTGGGCATCACCGAACAGACCTTCTACCGCTGGCGCAAGGAATACGGCGGCATGCGGGTCGATCAGGCCAAGCGCCTCAAGGAACTCGAAGCGGAGAATGCCCGGCTCAAACGCGCCGTGGCTGACCTGACCGTGGACAAACAGATCCTCAAGGAAGTGGTTGAGGGAAAATACTGAGCCCGGCGAGGCGTAGAGACGCCGTGCAGCATGTGAGAGCCAAGTTGGGCTGTTCCGAACGGCGTACTTGCCGGGCGCTGGGCGTGGCCCGCTCCACCGTCCGCTACCTTCCCCAACCGCGCGAAGACGAGTCGGCACTGACCGCCGCGATGACGCGACTGGCCTGCCAATACGGACGATACGGCTATCGCCGGGTGCATGCCCTGCTGCGGGCCGAAGGCTGGCAAGTCAGCCACTCACGGGTGCTGCGGATCTGGCGGCTGGAGGGCCTGAAAGTGCCGCCCAAGCAACCCAAGCGCAGCCGATTGTGGCTGGCCGACGGCTCCTGTATCCGCCTGGCGCCGACGCATCGCAACCACGTCTGGTCGTGGGACTTCGTGTTCGATCGCACGCGGGACGGACGGACGCTGAAGCTGATGGTAGTGATCGATGAGTTCACGCGGCGCTGCCTGGCGATCCACGTGGCCCGACGCATCCGCTCAAAGGAGGCACTGGAGGTCTTTGCCGACTTGATGGTCGAGCATGGAGTGCCGGAGCATATTCGCTCCGACAATGGCCCGGAGATGGTGGCTGAGGAACTGCGCAGCTGGCTGCAGCACATGGGCTCAAAGACCGCTTACATCATGCCGGGTAGCCCATGGGAAAATGGCTACTGCGAATCCTTCAATGGACGGATGCGGGATGAACTGCTGAACGGTGAAATCTTCTACACGCTCAAGGAAGCTCAGGTGATCATCGAACACTGGCGCACCCACTACAACACCAAGCGCCCACACAGTGCGCTGGGCTATCGGCCACCGGCACCCGAAGTCGTGTTGCCGAACGAAGGAATGCGAGAGGTGGAAACAGGCCAAAAGGCCGCTTAGACTAACTTAACAACTGGACCAGTTAATGCGCACCGGTCAGGCCCGTTCAAGCAGTCCTTTTGGTAAGACGGGTGATGCGCCGCGATTTTTACTGACGCCAAGCATTAAATTCAATCTTGAACTAGACTGTGATTACTTGGGGGCGATCAAACCAATTTCTGCTGTTACTCAATAGGCAATAGCTCGCAAGTCAAAGAACTTTGACCATTAACCCGGTCAGACAGTTTGTTCACAAAAATAATCTACCAGGAGTCTCGCAATGAAATTGAAGCTTGAAAAACTCGCGCCTGCCGCAATCCTCTTGCTGGCGCTGCCAATTATCTCGGCCAGTGCCGGTGAAAAGCCTTTTCCACGTGTAATCGACGTTCTGGAAAATTCCTGGCCTGAAGGGTTTGCGATTGGCAAGGGACATACTGCCTATAACGGCTCAGTCGATGGGTCAATCTACAAGGTGGACCTGCGTAGCGGGGAAGGCGAAATTCTGGTCGAGCCTGAGCCTGGCTTCGACCCGTATTTCGACTGTTTCAAGCTCGGGATGCGGGTCGATCCCCGCACCAACTACCTGTTTGTCGCAGGATGTGTGAACGGCGATGCGTATGTTATTGACGCGGATAACGGCGCTACTGTCGAGCGATATCAGCTGGGGCCTGACGGCGAATTCGCTTTACCCAATGATGTGACGATCACCAACGACGGTGCGTACTTCACCGATTCTTATCTGCCGCTCATTTACAAGCTGCCACTGGCCAGTAATGGCGGGATTCCTGACAGCTCCGACGACATTACCGAGATACTTTTACCCGATGAGTTTATTCTCGATCCAGCGAATGACCCCTGTTGTGGCGCGAATGGAATTGTGTCAACACCAGACGGTAAGACACTGATCATCGGTCACTCGAACCTTGCGGCCCTTTACCGGGTGGATCCAGCTACCGGTGACGTGGACGAAATCCAGGTTAATCCGCCTCTCAGCGGCTTTCTGGATGGTCTGGTATTGAAGGGTCGCACCTTGTATATCATGACACCCGGCCCACAAGAAGGGGTCTTTGTCGTGGAATTGGACAAGAGAATGCTCTCAGGGGAATTCGTGGGGATAATTACGGATCCCAACATGAATGGAGTCGCAAGCGGCGCGCTCTTTGGGAAGTCGCTGTACGTGAATAACGCCCATTATGATTCCTTTGACTTTGAAAATGGGGTCATGATCTACTCCGAACGATCGGTTACCAAGTTAAACCGGCACGCGGTGGAAACGCTGGACTAAAAATCTGTTGAGTCTGAATGGGACCCCGCCTCGGTGGGGTTTCGTTTCGGGTTGATCTACAATTCATTTTCCATATTGATTCAACAGGAGTTCACTGTGCTGAAGGAACGTCATTTCTCATTGGTGCGTTACGTCACGATTTCATTGCTATTGTTGTCTTTTAGCCTTTCTGCCCAGGCCGGCAGTTCCGACCTGGTAGGTATGTTGACCGACCAGCTGGGCATTTCCAAGGAACAGGCTGCCGGAAGTTCAGGCGCCATCTTTGACTATGCCAAGCAGAACCTGTCAGCGGATGATTTCGCCACGGTTGCGGAAGGCGTTCCCGACATGGATGGTCTTTTGGCAGCGGCCCCCGCAGCTGAAAGTGACTCTGCGCTGGGTAAGGCCAGCAGTATGCTGGGCGGTTCCGGCGGTTCATTGGGTGGACTGGCCAGCCTGGCCTCGAGCTTTGAGTCGCTCGGCCTTGATGCTGACATGGTTCAGAAGGTCGTACCGATTGTGACCGACTACATTGGCAACGTTTCAGGTGATCAGGCCATGGCATTGCTGCAGGGGCTTTTCTGACCCCTTTCAGGCGCCCCCAAACATCAGCCGGAAGTAATCCGGGCTTGCGCTTTGACAGGATATGAAGATGACGTGAGGAATTTGCTGATAGTCTCGCACGTGCCTTCGGACAACACCCTGCAACTTGCTCAATGGGTGGTATCGGGGGCCGGCAGCGGGAAAGTAAAGGTTGAGTTCACCCGGCCCCTGCAAACAGGTCCGGAGCAGGTGTTGAGTGCAGACGGCATCATCCTGGGTACCACCGAGAATTTCGGCTACATGAGCGGCGCGATGAAGGACTTCTTCGATCGCATCTACTATGCCTGCCTGGAAGAAACCAGGGGCTTGCCATATGCCTTGTTTATCCGTGCCGGCCAGGACGGGCAGGGTGCAAAAACCAGCATCGAGCGAATAGTCACGGGCCTGGGCTGGCGGGCGGTGCAGGAGCCGTTGATCTGTAAGGGTGACGTATCCCAATTCCAGGAGCCGTGCCACCAGTTGGGTGCGCTGATGGCAATGGGCCTGGAACAGGCTATCTTCTGAGCAACGGATCTAGTCCATCTTCGCGATTTCTTCATCCAGCAATCGAATCAGTCCTTCCCGGTCGTAGGTGTACGCCTGGTCTTCATTCAATTCCAACATCCGGCGCAGCAGGGCACGCATCGTCGCGTCAGCGCGGCCAGGGTCGCCCACGATCATGTAGCGCCTCCGCGGATTTTCACTGAACAGGGCCTTGTCAACGGTAGCGGCAATCACTTCCGGCCCCATCATGCCTGACAGGTCGCCCCCCGACAGCACCCAGTTGCCTTCCCACTCTTCCCGGTACAACGAGTCATCGAAATTCAGACCCTTTTCCTTGAGACGGTTATAGATGTTCTTGCCAATATTGGAGTTGAACCCGCCGGGGTCGACGATGCTGACTTTGACATCGAACTTCGCCATCTCCATGGCCAACGCGTCGGTGAAGGCCTCGAGCGCATGCTTGCTCATGCTGTATGGGCCATAAAAGGTCCGCGTCTGCACACCGGCAATCGATCCGATATTGACCACCCGGCCCCTGGATTCAATCAGCAACGGCGCGAAAGCCCTGGTGATGCGGTATGGGCCATAGACATTGACGTCGAAGATAAAGTCCAGGTCTGCCTCTTCCAGCTCGATCAGGGGCGCCGGCAGGCCGACGCCGGCGTTGTTGACGATGGCGTAAAGCCCGCGTTCTGATTCCCTCACGGTTTTGACCGCGGCATCAATCTCGCCCTGCACGGTAACGTCCAGCCGGACCGACTGGATATTGTCGATGGCATTGAGTTCATCGAGGTCTTTTTGCTTACGGGCGCCGGCAAACACGAAGTGCCCCCTGGCGGCCAGTGATTCTGCTATTGCGCGGCCACTGCCTGAACTGGCGCCGGTGACGAGGATGGCTTTCGGGGAGGTTTCAGCGGAGTCTGATCCGGCCTCAGCGAGCGCAACGGTCGGGAGACTTCCCGGCAATGCCATGGACAGGAAAGTGATCAGCACAAATCTAACCATGGTGTTACTCCGTTTTCATCCTGGCCGCAGGATTGCTGTGGTAGCGGTAACCGGTCACCAGGCCGCTGTCATTACGCGTAAAAGTGACCTCGTGGCCCGGTTGCTCATCGCTTCGTACCCAGCGGAAAACGTCGCCCTCAACATGCTTTAAAAGCTCCATGCTGCCGAGGGGATCACTGGTGGGCAGTGAAATGACGGCCAGGCCATCTTTCCATTGAAACACCATGTCTTCTCCGGTCCATGGGCTAATGTCATAACTGCCGACGTATTCGGCCAGCTTCAGGCCGTTGGATTCCGCGTTTTCATCCGGTGTGCCGCCAGCTTCCAGGATGTCGAGTATCGTGCTGGCGTATTGATTGACATTGGCATTGTTCCGGTTTGCCATAACAACGACGCCGAACAGGCTGAGCGGGTCGACATAGATGCGCGTGTTGAAACCGGGACAGCTGCCACCGTGGCCAGTCACGGTACGGTCGTCCTGGCGGTAAATACCAAAAGCCAGGCCCCATGATGTATCCCAGTCCCAATCCATCCAGTGAACCCGTTGCATTTCCTTCAGAGTGTTGGCCGACAGTACCTCGTCACCCGCACCCGCACGCACCCGGAACTGCCAGGAGGCGAACTTCGCCAGGTCAAGCGCTGTGGAGGTAAATCCTGCGG
>Ga0224513_10001137_pt1 | contig 10669 bp, 6 predicted proteins | sample SF_May12_sed_USG_5_FD_169109 | JGI IMG/M metagenome (GOLD analysis project Ga0224513, IMG submission 169109) | Sediment microbial communities from San Francisco Bay, California, United States - SF_May12_sed_USGS_21 | ecosystem: Environmental > Aquatic > Marine > Sediment | place: USA: California... | reverse complement strand
ACCTGCTTTGACCTGTTGTAAAAGCATTGTTTGAAACACGCCCCCCGCGCTAACGCGGGGGGCGTTTGTGTTTATATGTTACTCACTTCAAGTACATAGTTACTCATTAACTGCTTTGTCCTCCCTATGGCGAGTATTAAAGCGTCTCTTCCTAGAAGCAAATTGAATAATAACTTCAGAGTTTTACAGCGCTTTTGGGTGCGTCTGATCGATCCCCGGACTATGTGGCATGACGATTGCTATTTAGAAGCGCCCCGCTGTTCTGTTTTTACGTAATGGCCCTTATTCTAAGCACTTTGCCATGAACCAGGGACTTAATGAATGTTTTTCAGGAGGTGCTCTAGATGTGCCGAATTGGTGCAATTAAAAGCTCAAATTATGTCCATCCCAGTCTCGCGCTGAAGTTGATGGAGTCCCAACAGAAAGGGCATGACAACTCCGGCTTTGCCATGGTCATGCACGATCTCGGTGGTCTCTTCGAAAATTACAAACATCTGCCAACGCTCTCCATGGCATGCACGGATGAGGGTTTGAAGCTTGCCGAAGATATGCTGCACGAGGCAGGTTTCCAGCGTGTCATGCAGTGGGTTCCGGAAACCGACCCACAACCCGGTCTGGATATTCACGCCATGCCGAACTATGTTTTCGAGACTTTCGATTATCCACGTTATTTCCGTAATGGCGAGCAGAAGGACAAAGAGGAATTGCTCCTCGATATGCGTCTTAAGTTGCGCAAAGCTCTTGAGAAGGATGAGCAGGGCTTTGTCTACTCATTCTGGCCTGATGTCGTAACCCTCAAGGAGATCGGTGACCCTCGTGATATCGGTACCTATTTCAAACTTTGGACTCCGGACGAGAAGTTCACCGCAAGGGTGATCACTGCCCAGTGTCGTCAGAATACCAACTACGATATCGTGCGTTACGCTGCCCACCCTTTTTTCATGCAGGGTTACACGGCGCTGGCCAACGGTGAAAATACTTTCTATCTGAAGAACGTTGAAGCCCAGCGCAAGCTGCATCGCGGCTATATCGGTTTCGAGTCTGACTCCCAGTGTTTCCTCTACACGCTCCATTACGTGCATCGTGAATTGCGTTGGCCGCTGCGATATTACAAGCACGTGGTCACGCCTTTACCCTTTGGTGATCTGGAGCAACGCGAAGATAAAGAGCAACTTCTGGCAATGCGCCAGTCGTTGGCTCACCTGGAGATCAATGGCCCCAACACCATCATCGGTGTGTTGCCCGACTTCACCATGTTTACCTGCTGCGATGCCAAGAAGCTGCGCCCCGTCGTGGTTGGCCGTACCAATGACACAGTGGTTATCTCCTCCGAAGTTTGTGGTATCAACGACATCCTGCCTGACCGCGACTGGGAAACGGACATCTACCCTCATGAGCGTGAAATCGTAGCCATCGACAACAACCTGGAGGTGCAGCGATGGAGACAATGAGAGTTCAGCATGTCACACCGAATGACATGCCCTGGAAAATCAAGTATGACGCCAGTCGCTGCACTCTTTGTGGTTCCTGTGTTTCAGCATGTTCCTTCCGTGCCATCGAATGCAAGGTAGAGCGTCGGCGTATGGTTTTCTCAGAAGGGGAGCTGCCCGATCCACAACAACGCTTCTCGGCGGTACCGGTTATTCGCCAGGTCAAAGACGTGCAGCACTACTGTCGTGGCTGTGGTATCTGCGAGAAAGTCTGTCCCAACGATGCTATCGCTCCTGAGAGAAACCAGGACACCCGGCATCCGGTTATTACCCGCTGTCTCGGTGGCGATTCGATCAAGCGCGGTGGCCGGAAAAATCTTGAGTCGTCGGTGCGGACCCTCGACAAGATGCGCATCGGTCGTATTTCGCAGATGACCGACCCGAGTCTCGATGCCCAGCGGCATACCTTCGATCTGCTCGCACCCTTTGGCCGCATCATGCCCGCTCAGACTCTGCCGTTCAGCGTGGATGAACAGAACAACCTGCAGGTGGAAGCCTCCATGCCGCCGGTGCGCTGGATCTACCCGGTGATTATCGGTGACATGTCGATTGGAGCCCTCTCCTGGCGGATGTGGGAAGCCGTCGCTATCGCCGTCGCTTACCTCAACGAAGAGTGCGGCATGCCGGTACGCATGTGCTCGGGCGAGGGTGGTGTTCCGGTACGGCTGCTCAAGAGCAGGTATCTCAAATACATGATCCTGCAGATCGCCTCCGGCCATTTCGGCTGGAACCGGATCGCCAAGGCGATGCCGCATATGGTTGAAGATCCCGCCGGTATCCTGATCAAGATTGGCCAGGGCGCCAAGCCCGGGGATGGCGGACTTCTGCAGGCCGGCAAGGTCGCCGAGCATATCCAGGCGATTCGTGGTGTGCCCAAGGCTGACCTGCTCTCACCACCGAACCATCAGGGCCTTTATTCTATTGAAGAGAGCGTGCAGAAGATGTTTCTCTCTTTCAACTCGGCATTCAAGTTCCGCGTACCTGTGGCGATCAAGGTTGCGGCGTCGGCGACTTCGGTCAGTGTTTTCAACAATCTGGTGCGAGACCCTTACAATATCGTCGGTGGCTTCTTCCTTGACGGCATTGATGGTGGTACCGGTGCGGCCCATGAGGTCTCTCTCGACCACACGGGTCATCCAATCGTATCCAAGCTGCGTGACTGCTACCAGGCCGCGACGGCCCAGGGTCGCCAGGGCCAGATTCCACTCTGGGCAGCTGGCGGTCTTGGCAAAACCGGTGACTTGGCGGCGGACGCATTCAAAATGATGTGTCTCGGTGCCAACGGTGTTTTTACCGGTAAGTTGATCTTGCAGATGGCTGGTTGCGTCGGCAATGACATGGGCCGCTGCAACGCTTGCAACACGGGCCTCTGTCCGGTTGGTATCACCACCCAGGAAGAGCCGTTGGTGCATCGCCTCGATGTCGACCGGGTCGCCGAGAATATTGTCAATTACTTCCTGGCCATGGATACCGAGTTCAAGAAGTTGATGGCCCCGATTGGCAACTCATCGTTGCCGGTAGGTCGTTCCGATGCTTTGATCTCCACGGACAAGGCCGTCGCAGACAGGTTGGATATTCAATACGTATGTTAAAGTTCGAGGCTAGAGGATGGGGTCTCGGGGCTGGTTAAATCTAGTCCCTAGCCCCCAAAGCCGAGCCCCGAACCTTTTTAGAGGTTTTAAATATGGCAGCAAAAATTTCAGGTTATGACGCGAAACAACGCCGCATCTCCACCCAGGCGCTTCTGCAGCAGATCTACCGCTCGCTGGAGCAGGGTGAGACGGAATTTGAGGTAACCTCCTCAGGACATCACAATATTGGTGGTCCTCTGTGGACGGAAGATGGTCGGCCGCTCAAGTTTCGGGTTAAAAACCCGGGTCAGCGGGTTGGCTCTTTCGGCCTCGAAGGAACAGAAATCGTGGTCGAAGGCTCGGCACCTGCCGATGCCGGTTGGCTGAACGCCGGCGCCGAACTGACTATCCTTGGTGATGGCGGTGACACCACGGCCCACTGCGCAGCGAGTGGCAAGATCTATGTTGCGGGTCGCGTCGGTACTCGTTCCGGTTCGCTGATGAAGCACGATCCGGCCTATGACGTTCCGGAGTTCTGGATCCTCAAGAATACCGGCTCCTTTTCTTTTGAGTTCATGGGCGGTGGTATTGGTGTGGTCTGCGGTTATGGTCGTGAAGAGCTCCCCTCGATTCTCGGCGATCGCTCCTGCATGGGGATGGTCGGTGGTACCATCTATGTGCGTGGACCGGTTGATGGTCTCTCGGATGATGTCTGGGTGCTCTCCCTGGATGACGGCGATCAGGCTTTCCTGAAAGAAAACATGCCTATCTTCCTGGGCAAGATTGGTCGTCCTCAGCTGGAAAAAGAGCTGACCGACTTCTCCGATTGGCAGAAGATTGTTGCCAAGACTTACGAAGAACGTAATATCCGCTCGCGGACAACCTTGCGCGAATTCCGCACCCAGAAATGGGTCGGCGATGGCGGTGTTTTCGCTGATGTCGTCAAGGATGATTACGCTCACGTCGCCGGTCTGGTTAATGCCGGTGCCGACCGCATCAAGATTCCGCATTGGCAGGATAAACGTTTCGGTGCGCCTTGCCAGGTGGCCTGTCCGTCGAATATCCCGACCCAGGACCGCATTAATCTGTTGCGCCAGGGAAAATTCGAGGAAGCCCTCGAGCTGGTCCTTAAATACTCACCGTTCCCGGCCAGTGTTTGTGGTGAAGTTTGTCCGAACCTCTGTATGGATGCTTGTAGTCGTCGTTATATCGATAAACCGGTCGCCATGAAAGAGCTTGGTCGTTTGTCGCGCAATGTCGCAGCTCCCGAACTGAAGGCTGAAACAGGAAAACAGGTTGCAGTTATTGGCGGTGGCCCTGGCGGTTTAGCGGCGGCATGGCAACTGCGCCTGCTCGGTCATGGCGTGACCGTTTATGAGGCTGATGAAGAGGTCGGCGGCAAACTGCGTCAAGTTATTCCGACGGATCGTCTGCCGGCAGATTCCCTCGAATCTGAGATTCAGCGCATCAAGGATGTAGGGATTACGGTCAAGAATAAGACCAAGGTCGATGCGGCTCTTTTCGCCAACATCGAGAAAGAAAGCGATGCTGTCGTGATCGCCTCAGGTGCCCATAATCCGGTCGTGATCCCTTTCCCGGGACACGAACTGATGACCAAGGGCCTTGATTTCCTCAAGGCTGTCAATGCCGGCAAAAAGCCCAAGGTTGGTAAACGTGTCATTGTCATCGGTGCCGGTAACGCGGGTATGGACGTTTGCCTTGGTGCTTACGCCATGGGCGCAGAAAAAGTTCTGTGCATAGATATCCAGCGCCCTGCAGCTTACAAGCACGAGATCGACTGCGTTAAGGCTCTCGGTGGCGAAATCCGCTGGCCGGTCTTCACTGAGAAAGTCACTGCAGAAGGGCTGCTGACCAAAGATGGCGAAATGATTGAGGCTGACGAGGTGATCATCGCAATCGGTGAGCGTCCTGACCTTTCTTACGTGCCACGCGAGTGGCTGACCGATCGCGGCATGATGGATGTTGATGCCTGCAACCAGGTGGTTAAAGCCAAAGGCGTTTTCTCCATCGGCGATACGGTTCAGCCTGGTCTGCTCACTCATGCTATCGGCGGTGGCCAGGAAGCGGCTCTCCTGATTAATGATTACCTGGCTGGCAAAGAGATCGAGCCCATTGTCAAACCTGAAATGATCAATCAGAGCTGCCTCTCCAAGGAACTGTTCAAGCCGCGCAACCGTGGTAAATTCTGCGTCACAGACGCCAAGGACGAGACGTTGCGTTGCCTCTCCTGCGGTACTTGCCGCGATTGCACCATGTGTCTCGAAGCTTGCCCGGAAGGCGCGATCAGCCGTGTCGAGAAAGAGGATGGGACCTTCGAGTACGTCTCCGACGATGACGTCTGCATCGGCTGCAGTGTCTGCTCGGGCATCTGCCCCTGCGGTGTCTGGGCGATGGAGATCACGGTTTAAGGAGATTTCTCCCACGCTAAAAAGAACAACAAGAGAAGGCCACCCCACTTGGGTGGCCTTCTCTTGTCTATCTTTAGATATAGTTCCTTGCACATTTGGTTCTATTGCTGATGAAAGCAATCTTCGTTAGGATGTGTGGGAAAGTGCCCGATGTCTTGGTAGACTTTTGGTGCACTGGTTGCTGACCCTAAATTAAGGGAGAAGACCAATGCTGGTAAGAATATTAAGAAATAAGGGTAACTACGATTACGTCAAACCGCAAATGCTGGACCGTTTAATAGAAACAGAAGAGATTGTCAGCTTTTACAGAACCAGCGGGCCTGTTGTGCTCGGCGTTGACCCTGTACGCAGGACACAGACCAAAGCTTACGCTGGAGATGAACGTAGGCTTGCTGACTGAGTCACTGTCTGAAAATGGTTTATTTTATTGACGGCTCCTTTAATATTCGGAGCCGTTTTCATTCTGTTTGAGAACAAACAGAACTTATTCTAGGATTCTCAAAGTAAAGATGCAAAAACGCCGCCGGACGATAATCTGTCCGGCGACGTTTTCTTCATGTTTGAAATGAAAGAGGCTTAGCTCTTTGCGATCAACTTCCTTAACTCCTCACTGTCGGGTGTTACCAGTGTCTTAACTCGCTCGGCATTGACTCGTGCCACGATGATCTGACCAACTTCGGTCTGGATGTCCTCGTAAAGACCTAGTCCGAGCATCCCCTTTGCTTGCCGCTGATTGTCTTCGGTCGGTGTGACGTAGTGAACCGTGTCGACCTTGTAACGGTGAATCAGGAAAAGCGAGATCAAGGTCATCAGGCGTTTCTGGCGGAAGTCCTCGCTGAAGGTGTTCTGGTCGCGGATCGACAGCATGTTGCGGTCACGACGATCCTGCAAGGTGGCAAAGATGATGTTGGCCATCTTGGTGTTTTTCTCATCGATGAGAGTGAGTTCCAAAAGTTCCGAACCCGAGACATGGGGCTTGAGGACAACCCTCAACTTCACATCCAGGTTGTAGTGGTCGGTCCAGAGCTTGAGCCAGTCGGCGAGGCGCTTTGGTGGAACTTCGGTCTCTACCAGGTGCTGGAATTGGGTGGACCCTTTCCCCATCGCCTTGGTGGTGGCGGTACCGCCGGAAGCAGCCATCAGGCCAGCATCGGAACGCGGGCCGCCGACGTAGCTCTGCGGGGTCTTGAAAGGCGAATCGATCAGTCTCAGCTTGCGCTGCAGGCGGGCCAGGGCGAGCATGCCGTCTTCCTTGAGGGCGGTGGCGAATTCTTCGCCGGCCAGTCCGTCCACTTGATGGCCGCCGTATGTGATGAAGTTAAAGACAAAGCCCAGCTTGCCCAGCTCAGCCGGGAACTGGCGCATTTCCTCTTCGCTCATGCCGGTCGTGTCCCAATTAAAAGACGGGGACAGGTTGTAAGCGAGCATTTTGTCGGGATAGACCGCATGAATGGCGTCTGCGAAAATCTTGGCGTCGTGCAGGTCTGCCGTTTTGGTCTCCATCCAGATGATGTCTGCAAAGGGTGACACAGCAAGGGATTTGGCGATGGCATAAGGGATGCCGCCCCTGACTTGATAATAGCCCTCGGGAGTGCGTGCAATATCGCAGTTCCAGATGATATTGAAACCCATAGAGCGGGCTTTCTCCCGCGCTTCGACGAAGGAAGAATTCTCTACGTAAGCATGCCACTCCTCTACGCTCATCGGTAATTCCGAGCCCTCGTCGAGGTGAAATGCCATGACATCGGCAACGGCTTCACCGTAGGTTTTCAGGCTGGCTTCCATCTGCCAGAACTCCAGAAGACGCGTGGCGGCGTGGTCAAGTGCTGCGTTAATGTCGGCAGTATTGTGGCTGGGCAGATTCTTGATTGCCTCGTCGATTTCAGCGGACAAGCCGGTTTTGTCGAGCCACTTGTCGGCCGCGGCATAGGCGGCTTCCGAGATGCGGTACATCAGGTGGCCGTTGATCTCGGCGATCCCTTTACTGTTGAACTGGCGCATGATTGCCAAGAAGGAGGTTTTGTAGTTGGGGATATTGGTGTTGGTGGCCCCGAGAATAAAGTGGTGGTCACGTTCGTCGCCGCGGCCGTCGAGGAAGGTGGCGGCTTCTGCATCGGTACGAGCCACGATGATGCCCGGCACCTTCATGATGTCGAGTTGCAGACGAGCAGCGTTAAGACGCTTGACCTGCTCATCCACCGGTACCAGGACCTTGCCAGCCTGATGTCCGCATTTCTTGACACCAGGTTTCTGGTCTTCAATATGATAGCCGGCCACACCCACTTCAACAAAACGACGGATCAGGTTCCGCACGTGGGCATCGCCACCATGGCCTGTGTCAGCATCGGCGATGATGAATGGCCGGTAGTCGATTTCTGGAATTTGAGAACGTTCTTCTTCATTCATGCGCAGACGCAGGAAGTACTGGTTGCGGTCAGCGGCCAATAACGCCCTCACCAGAGGTGCGGCTTCGTCCGGGACCTGGCTTAAAGGATAGCTGGCCAGGTCGGGACCGGGGTCTTCGTTGCCTGAACCTTTGGATGATGTGGCCCATCCACCCAGATAGATCCCCTCGATACCAACGCGCTTGATGGCGACGGCCTGGCTTGGAGAGTAGGGGCCAAAAGTCGTGATCGACTTGCCTTCAGAGAACAGCTCACGCAAACGGCTGTGAAATGCCTCTGCGGCATCTCTGGCGATGGTGTAGTCAACCGGAATGGTGCCACGCTGCTCGACAACCTGATCGGCGGTGTAAAGTCTTAAAATGCCTTCAAAACGTGGGCTGGCGAACCAGTCACGGGTAATTTTAACCTCTTCGGTGAATGTCCTCATGCTGCCCTCCCGGCGGGTAAAGTGTCCAGATTTTCGGTGATACGCACGCCTTCGTTTTTGAAGGCTTGTAGATATTTATTGATGCGCTCTTTGGCAGTGGCCAAATCATGGTTGTTGAGGTTGATATTGAGCAGGTCGATGTACCAGGGCGCCTTGACCGCGTCGTTGACGTAAGCCTCAACGATCGCTCGTGCAATCGGCAGTGTGGTCGTCTTGGAATTGTCGTAGACATCACGATTGTCCGCTGCTAGCAGCTTGGCGTATTCCTCTTCCAGTAAACGTTCGAAGATCTCCAAGGTGAAAACATCGCCAGCTTTCAAGCCGGTCTCTGCATCGTCTTCGGTCAGGGCGGCACCCTTATGGGTCCACTCCCAGAGGATACTCAGCCGAATCTCGCCGGTGGCCATGTCCTCCATCAGGTAGAGGATATCATCGTTGCCGAAGAAGTCGGCCGGTTTCAATGCCGCCGCCTGCAGCCCCTGGCCGAAGGCGTTGCCGTACTGCAGGGCCACGCTCAGCAGGTTACGGGCACCGCGCACTGTGCGTGGCGCGGGTTCGAGAAGTGTCAGCCCTGCGGCGTCCTCGGCGGTGTAAGTCAAACGTGGGAATTCTCGACCACTCTGATTGGCTTCGCCGACCTCTTCCCAGACCGGGCGGATGATGTGGGCCATCTTCCAGTGGGCGATCCACTTGCCGCTGGCCCCTTCCTGCTGTTCGCGAACGGCACCGGCGCGCGCTTTTTTCATGCTGTTGGCGACACCTTCTTTTGATCCCACCGGGATGTTAGGCTCCATACCGCCCTGCCAGAGGGTGTAGTTGCCATTGGCGTCCGGGGTGTTGACAGCGCGGCGCACGCGATCTTCGTAATTGCGCATGTAGCCGTAGGTCATGACGATCGATTCAATGTTGGGATTGATGAACTCCGGATCCCAGCAGTTGGCATCGGAGACGCTGTTGATGTAGTCCCAGCGGCCGGTGTTGAAGCCGACAAAATGACGGCCAAGAGCAGCACGGATCTCCATCAGTTGGAAGGTTTGCTCAAGTTGTTCTACCAGCACATAGACCTTGATGGTTCCTTCCTCAAGGCCCAAGTGTGCTTCAATAGCGCTCAGCAGCCTGTTCCAGAAGCCGGCCTCTTCCGCGGTCTGGATCTTTGGCAGGTAGAGGACAATGGAGGAGCCGGCATCGAGAAGCGCTTTATGGTTATTGACGACATAGAGAGTCATGTCGACAATCGAAGCAGAGAGCGATTCGCCGTTGACCCGAATGTGGCGATCATCAAGGTGCAGGCCGCGGGCGCGGAAAATCTTGGTGGTGAAGTCAAGCTGGGCATGCCAGTCGCTGATAATGTCGCGGCCGAAGAAGTCCTGTGCCCAGGCATTCATCTCCTTGGAGACCTCTTGGGCAACTTCAAGAAAGAGCGGGTCACGGGCAATGGCGAGCTTGAGGCTGACCTGGTTGTCTAAGGACATGGTGGTGATCTGACCGAGGGCGTCTTCGCCGTCGAACATCCAGCCGTCTGCTCCAGAGAGCAGAGCGTAGGCGACATTGCGCAGGTTTGCTTTAATTGGAGAATTGGGCTTGGCTGCCGGGCCAGTGCCCTGTAGCCACTGGCGTTGCAGATCGTGCGGGATGACGGCGCCGACAAACTTGCCGTCGCGGGCATCCTGTACCTTGATGCCGGTACCCTTGATTTCAGATTCTGCATTAAGGAAGGTGATCGGCTCTTTGGCCTTGATGCGTGCTGCGCGGCGTTGGGTGCGCTCAGACATCAGGCGGTTACGCTCTGCGTTATGCTGAGACATAAAGGAAAGAGCGGCGAGTGCTTCCGGTGTGTAAACGGCTGAATACTGCTTGGCGAGATCGTCCCGGATTTGCAGATTCACGCCTTCTCGCGTCGTTACTGTCGTGCTCATCTTTTTTCCCTCCAGCGCGGTGAAAAAGGTTTCACCGAAAGATTATCGGTTAGGGTTAATATATGACCATTTTGGTCAGTTAATAGATTTTTACCTTTCAGGTCAATAGATTTTTTTTGAATAAGAAACTTTTTTCTGATGTGTGTCGTCAAAGTCGAGATTTTTTTGACTGATATGTCGTGAATTACTGCCTTTCAGGATATCGTAACTTTTTGAAGATGAAAGTGATGGAGAAGGTAGTTCTACAAAAAATCGATTAAATGGAAACGCTTAAGCAGGGGGCTGGAGCTTCATGAGCGGAAAGGCATAAAGCGGCAGATCTTTTTCTGCCCCCGAATCCCGAGCCCCACCCCCTGCCACCAGTCAGTCGGTGGCCATCATCTGTTAAAGCAGAGCACTTTGAGCGTGACAAAGATTATGGTGTGTTGTAG
>Ga0224513_10001135_pt1 | contig 10682 bp, 12 predicted proteins | sample SF_May12_sed_USG_5_FD_169109 | JGI IMG/M metagenome (GOLD analysis project Ga0224513, IMG submission 169109) | Sediment microbial communities from San Francisco Bay, California, United States - SF_May12_sed_USGS_21 | ecosystem: Environmental > Aquatic > Marine > Sediment | place: USA... | reverse complement strand
TAAAATATTGTAAAAGTCAATGTCCATTGAAACTATTTTTGTTGCTTCCTTATCGGAATAATTCTTCATTGCACCAGCTAGATGTTGAAATAATATTTTGTCAAAATATGTGTCAAAGATTTGAAGGTTCTTTTTTTCATTGTACAATGCGGCAGCCTTTGCAATCTCATCTGCAAACTGAACCGAATTCAAGCTCGCAACCGCTTCCTCAAAGTCTTTTGCAACTAGTGCTTTGATTACAACATCTCTTTGCTTGATTAACTCTTCGGCATGAAGATTAACATGGGATTCGATTTCCTCTTGTGATTTTCCTAATATCTTGCCTTTCAAAATTAATTTTAGATTTGAAACGATGAATTTCATATAGTATGCATCTAAAACACCAGAATTTCCGGATGTCTTAGCAATGGAATAATGAATATCTGCTAATTTACTTCTTAGGGATGATTCAATGTTTTGTGAAGTATATGGTTTTTGGACATCTGCTACTGCATCTCCGTATACCGTATTTTTGATTCTGGTCATCAATTCTTCCAAATCCCTTGATTCGGCAAGTGTTTGAAAATCAGCCTTTGTCAATAATTTACCTCTTTTACTGTATGCTTTAACAGAGGCATAGACATTCTTTGTACCCATATGCCAAAAGTGTAACACAAATAGATTTTAATGTTTAGAATCTATGTGTGACAAAATCATCAGTATTTTTCTTTGATTATCTTTACTGTATGATAACATTGATTTTATAAAATCTATATTACAATTTAGTGTAGACTTTGTTATTTTCATAATATTTTCTAACGTTATTGGTACTATGTCTTCTCCTTTTATACAACGTATAGATACATATTTTTCTAATAGTAAAGAACACAAAGATGGACTAATTTGACATAGTAAATTCAATTTTTCCCCTAGATCATGTTGATATGTGAACTTTGTAAAATCCATCTCTACTTTGATACCCTCTATACAAAATAACAACAGTACTCCTATTTTGGTTAATTTGTAGTATCCTGTTCCTTCATTCTGTAGCAAGCGTGGCCCTCTTTTGAGTGGAATTCGTCCCTCTTCTTCAATTATATTTTGAGGCAGTAATATTTTTTCAATATCATGATATACTCCAGAGTATGAGTTTTTCCAAGATTGTTTATTTTCTATACTAATTATCTTTGAAATTTCTACTTTTGTTCGTTGTTCTGGAATTTTTGTGGTACCAATAATTTTAATTATTTTTCTTTGTCTTTTTGCCTTGCATGTTAATTGATTTGTCATCTTAAATGTGTCAAATAGAGATATTTTTAACAAGATCTAACATATTAGATTTTTTCCTGTAAAATATCAATCTATGTAAAATTTGATTTACATTAGTAACATATTTTTTCAAATAAAATAGTATATCTTTTTAAATAACTTGATTTTAAAGTATGAAAGTGAAAAAGCAGAAAATTTCTCTTATTGTAATGTTTACTGTAGTGTCCGTAATTTCTGTTGCTGCAATGACTCAAGCTTATGCTCAATCTACCTCAGATGGTATGGATGGCTATGTACGTGGAACTTCTGGAATATACACTGGTAATCCACATGAATGTTGGTATCCTGATGAAGATGGTAATATGTTACCATGTAGAATTGACACTGGTGATACAGCTTGGATGTTAACTGCTAGTTCCTTAGTGCTTTTGATGAGTCCTGGTGTTGCAGTATTTTATGGTGGTCTTGCCAGAAGTAAGAATGCCGTTAACGTTTTTGGTATGGTTTTAGTTATTATGGGCATTGCTGCTGTTCAATGGTTAGCATTTGGTTATTCTTTAGCATTTGGACCCAACTATGAATCAGGTAATGCATTTATGGGCTCACTTGATTATGTCGGATTTAACAACGTTTCTCATTATGCTCCCTTAGGATCTGTAGGTAATTGTACTGATACATGGTCTGCAGCATATCAAATGAACGAAATGGTTGATGCTGATCAGTGTAGCCAAGATTGGCCTGGTACTATTCCACATATGCTTTTTGCGGTATTTCAAGGAACATTTGCAATAATTACTCCTATTCTGATTGTAGGTGCTGTTGTTGATAGAATGAAATTTAGTGCAGTTTTAATATTTGTCATAATTTGGTCTACGTTTGTGTATTATCCAGTTGCTCATTGGATATGGGGAGGTGGATTTATGGCAGATGGTACGTTGGACTTAGATCCTTCGCTCTCACCTAGCTATGTTCTTGACTTTGCCGGCGGAGCAGTTGTACACATTACTTGTGGTTTTGCTGCATTGGCTTCAGCACTTGTTTTGGGAAGGAGAATGGGACTTGGAAAAGTTCCAATGGAACCCCATAATATCCCAATGGTTGTATTAGGTGCTGGTATTTTGTGGTTTGGTTGGTTCGGATTTAATCCAGGAAGTGAAGTTATGGTTGATGGTATAACTATTAGTGCTTGGATGGCTACTAATATCAGTGCAGGTATGGGTACTGTGACTTGGGTATTACTTAGTTGGGCTCATACTGGAAAACCAAGTATCATTGGTGCTGCTACTGGAACTATTGCTGGATTGGGAACTATTACTCCTGCGTCCGGTTGGGTAGGTCCAATGGGTGCGTTGATTATTGGAATAGCTGCTGGTTGTGTATGTTATGCAGCAGTCGCATTCAAGAATGCCAAGAAATGGGATGATGCATTAGATGTATGGGGAGTTCATGGAATGGGTGGTTTAACAGGTACTATTCTTGTTGGTACACTTGCGAGTCCGCACATTTGGGATACTGGAGATGGTATTGGTGCTTGGACTGGTACTGCAGAAGGCATGGAACAACAAAGTATTCAAATAATTGGTGCTGCTATTACAGTTGGCTATACTTTGGCAGTTACTTTTGGTATTCTTAAAGTCATGGACTTGGTATGGCCAGGTGGTATACGAGTTACTCCAAGAGAAGAAGAGATTGGATTGGACTTAGCCCAGCATGGTGAGCGTGCTTATGTTAATGAATAAACTAAGTTAACATACAAATTTTATCTTGTGATAGTGATACATACGAGTTTTATTTGTTAGTATGTAATTTTGATTTAATATTAAAAATCAATATTCAAGTAATTAAGAAATTCATTTAGGTCTTAATTTTTATTTTTGTTACTATATGTAATTAAAATTCTGAAATAATCACACAATAATTTTGTGTGTTGTTGCATGTCTCTCTATATCTTTTTTAATAACCTGATATTAACATAAACATGAAGAGACTTGAAACCATAGTCAAGAGTGATAGACTTTCTGATGTAGTTCATGCACTTACATCTGCAGGGGCAAAAGGCTTAACCGTGACAAGCATAAAAGGTAAAGGATCTGGAGAGCGACCTATGCTTCGAAGCGGTCGAGGAACAACACAATTTCGAGCTGAATACAATACCATGGATTCTATCATGACAATTGTAGATGACTCAGATGTAGAAAAAATTTCCAAAGCAATTGCAGATGCAGCTTTTACTGGGAAGAGCGGTGATGGAATAATAATTGTTACCGATGTTATCCAAGTAGTTAATATTGCCAGCAAAAAGACAAATTCAGAAGCATTATAGTAAGTGGTATGAGATTTCATTTTACTTTTTTTCTTATTTGATTTGATCCAAATCAATTTAGATCTGATCATTTCATCTAAATCATGTTAATCTCTACGACTGAACTTGATTCGATTTTAAATGATCCTAATGTAATTATAGCTGATACTCGTTCCTTCAAGGAATATTCAGAAGGTCATATTGCAGGAGCTGTACATTTAGATCTGTTTGCATTTCATTGGATTGATACAACAAAAGAAGGAATTAAAAATTTCAACAAGCAAACACAAAACCTCCTCTCATTTCTTGGAGTAACATCAGAAAAAAAAGTCATCTTTTATGATTCTGTTTCTGGAATGTTGGCCGCAAGAGGAGTCTGGATGTTGATGTATTTTTCACATCAAAATGTTTCAATGTTAGATGGAGGAATTACAAAATGGAAAAAAGAAAATCTTCCACTGGAGACAAAACCTAATGGTTTCAAACCATCCAATTTTTCAGGAAAAGTCAATCCTGATATTATTTCAGGATTTGAATACATTCAAGATAATCTCGAAAATGTAAAAATCCTTGATGCTCGCTCTACTGGAGAATATGATGGAAGTGTGATTCGAGCTGCTCAGTCTGGACATATTCCAAATGCAATCAATATTGATTGGAATCAGAATATCTCTGAAGATGGCACTTTCAAAAATGATGAAGAATTATCTAAAATGTATGAAATTCTGAAAGACTCTGAAATTGTAACATATTGTCAAGGAGCATATCGGGCAGCCAATTCCTTTTTAGTCTTGAAAAAATTAGGATTCAAAAATGTAAGAGTGTATCTTGGATCCTGGGGAGAGTGGGGAAATAAACTAGAACTTCCAGTGGAAAAATAGCCTTCTCAGACATAGTTAGGCATAAAAATGAACCAATTTACAGTATTTTTTATGAAATTCTTGATTGTTAGTAATTAGATATAGTTTGGGTAACTAGCTATTATTACTATACTTTCTATATTAACTTACTTTATGATAGTCACTATGAGAATAGACTCGTGTAGAAAATGTGGAGAACAATTGCAAGTAATCAATATCTGTAAACATTGTAATCAACCATTACATTTTGAGTGTAATAATTGTAATTCCTTTGTGGATGATCCAATTCATCAACATGAATTTCTTACATCTCAATCATTTCTCTACCATTATGGAGTTAATGGAAATTAAAAGGGGGTGATAATATGGCGTTATACGGAATTTATGGCAAACATGAAATAGTAACATGTCCTTTAAACAATGTAGATAGTGCAAAAATCGTTATACAAGCTGTCAGTACTGATTTGTCAAAAGTGTTACCAAAATACAAGATAAATAAGATAATAGGACAATACCATTCTGGACTAGAACACACATTTCTTTGGATAGTGGATGCAGAAGATCCTCATTTAATAGAACAATTTGCAGTGGATTCAAAAACTGCAAGTTTCAATGAAATAAAAATTATCCCTCTTAAAACATTCCAGGATGTTGCAGAATGGGCCAAAAAGACACATGGTCTATAGGTGATAATTCAAACCATCAACTATTTTTTTAAATTTTTATATCAACTAGATCCATTTTATCCCAAAAATGGTTTGAGTCACATGGGTCCATTATTGATGTAAAATAGTGTTAATTTTTTTTCCTATTTTGTACAAAATTACAATCTATGGAGATAATTAATTAAAAATCTCAAAATCAGATATGACTGATTCTAATTGTGAACATTATTGGGCTCCTAATGGGTCTTATTTTTGCGTGCATTGTGGAACAGATATTCAAAAACAATAATTTTCCAATTCGGAAAGATCAGATATTTCTAGATTAAATTTATACTAAAATTACTACCAAATCGGAAATATAATGCTCATTTCATTTCCATGGGCAATATTATCAGTAATGTTTGACATTATTTCATGAAACAAAAATCAACATTCATGGGTTTAATTGCAATATTGTCTTTGACAATGGCACTTACTCCTACTTTAATTGATGATGCTTCAGCACTAAAATCCATTGGTAATCCATTACTCAAGTATGGATCAGCAACAGATCATATTGTTTGTGGCGCAATTTTATGTTCTGAAGTTAATACAATTACAGTAGCAGAAAAAACAATCAATATTGAAGGCCTCGATATTTTTTATTTAGAAGCAGGACCTTCTGATGCACCAACAGTTTTACTGTTGCACGGATTTCCAACATCTTCACACATGTTTAGAAATCTTGTCCCAGAATTGGCAGATGAGTTCCATGTAATCGCACCTGATATGATAGGTTATGGAAGAAGCTCAATGCCAACAGTAGATGAGTTTGAATACACATTTGCTCATCAAACACAAATCATAGAACAATTCACAGAAAAGTTAGGTCTTGATCAATACACGCTTTATGTGATGGACTATGGTGGACCAGTTGGATTCAGACTTTTTGAAAACAATCCAGAAAAGGTTCAAGGATTTGTAATACAAAATGCAAATGCATACAATGAAGGACTCCAAGAATTTTGGGATGATTGGAAAGTTTGGTGGAATGATCCAACCCTCGAAAATGAATCCAAACTCTACTACTTAGTAGCACCTGAGACTACTCAGTGGCAATATCAGTTTGGAATGAGAAATCCAGAAGCAGTTGATCCTGTAACATGGACTACAGACCAAGCAGGACTTGACAGACCTGGAAACGTTGCAATTCAGCTTGCAATGGCATATGATTACAGAACAAACATCCCTTTGTATCCACAATGGCAAGAGTCATTCCGTGAGTATCAACCACCAACATTAATTGTGTGGGGTGCAAATGATTACATCTTTCCTGCAAGTGGTGCACACCAGTATGAACGTGATTTAGAGAATGTAGAAAAACACCTCCTTGACACAGGTCACTTTGTACTAGAAGAAGATCTTGATTTTGTTGCAAAACAAATGAGTGAATTTGTAAATTCAATACAATAGATTGGCCAACTGGCCTTTCTTTCTTTTTATTCTGATAAGAAATCCTTTGCCTCAAAGAATCCTACTAATTCCTTAGATAATTGGTCACAAAATATACCTAAAATCTCAAAATCTACATGTGTAAGCTTTTTTTTACTAAACATTGCCAAAACTGCAATTGATTTTTTTTTATAGATTAGAGGGTATGCTGCAAATGATTTTAGTTTCTCTTTCTTTGCCCAATTCTGATGTTTTACTCTTGGATCATTTACGACATCATTAGTTACCACTGCTTTTTTTGTTTTGATCACAGGTCCGATCTTTAGGGAATCTATTGAAATTTTAGAAAATTCTCCACTGATATTTTTGTATTTTCCAGCACTAAACTTTAGTAACAAATATTTCCTGTCCTTATCTACAAACCAAAGTCGTGCAAAATGGGCATCAAAATATTTTACGAGACTATCTGTAATTGCTTGAAGTCTATCATTAACATTATCATATTTTTTTAAAGATTTTAGAATTTCATATACTTGAGTTTTCTTTTCATTTCCTTCATCTTCACCATAAATCATGTATGGGGATGATTTGATAATTTTTGATTCATATGAACGAAAATCAGTAATCAAATCACTGAATCGATTTAGGAAATTATGTGATTCCAAATCGTATTGATCAACTGAATCAAATACAAAGTGACATATCCAATCAAAATCACCACTTAATTTACTAGAGTAAATACAAAAATTTGATTCTTCAATATATTTTTCAAAAAGTCTAACATATTCTTCAGTTTTTTTTGTAAACTTGAATTTCAACAGTATCGTTCTATTGATTTTTTCAGATACAATATTTGGATTTAATATTACAGAGTATCCTAGTATGGTGTTATTTTTTTCTAGTCTTACGAGTCTTTGTCTGATGGCTCTGTCAGTAATAGTATATCCTAAATTTTTAAGATGTGTTGCAATCTCTTGAGATGATACACGGGCATTTTTGCCTAAGTTTGACAGGATAATTTTATCAATCTCATCAGTCATATCTACAATAGAATAAACTAGATTTTATAAATTTCCAATTCGGAAAAATTATCAATTTTTGCATCAAATTAATACTAAAATCACTACCAAATAGGAAAATTTAGGTTAATTTTATTTCCATAGTCAATATTATTAATTTCACTTATAGATTATCATGGAAACACAACAAACACAAAACCAAACAATGGAAACCTACGGAATCAATGGTAATCATACTACTGAGGCATGTCCAATGAACAACAAAGAAAACAGGCAGTTGATTCTAAATGTAGCATCTACCTTTGAAGAAGATGCAAACGCAAAAGGAATCAATGTCATTTCAATGTATCATTCTGGTTTAGAGCATTCTTTTGAAAGGATAGTTGAAGCACCTAATGCACACTCAATTCAGGAACTTATGATAGAAACTAAAGTTGCAAAATTTAATGCAACAAAAATTGTATCAATATGGACCACACAACAAGCAGCGGAATTTTTGAGAACTTTAGAGTGATGAATATGATACAAACTCCTTCCTTTTTCTTTTTTAGAATAAACTCTAAAAATAAACAATTATCTAGTCTTCCACCTTATTCTAAACGATCTCTTGTAGCTGTAACGATAGTCCTTCCAATGGCTTTTAGTTTGAATTTAACACTAGATTCTATGGCTTCCTTTATACCCTTCTGGGGAGTAATAATGATCAATACAATTGTAATTCCATCTTATATCACATTCATCAATCCAAAAGCCTCAAAATTACTATCTTCTTGGTTGAATTCAAAAGCATCTGGAGTGAACTAAAATGAGTGTAAAACAAGTATATAGAAATCAAAAGTTTTCTCGCTTAGTAATTGCTGGACTAGTTGGAACTTTGGCGTTTTACATTGTAGCATTTATTGACATGGAAATTACTGGAATACCACTAGATATTTCAGTTGTCTTAGGACAGTTGGTTGCTGGTGAAGATGAATCAGCTATAATTATTGGAAATATTTTCCATATTGCTAATGGGGTAGCCTTAACATTATTCTTTGGATATGTCTTCATGCCTATTTCAAGGAAAATTCTAAACAGTCCAATTTGGTTGCATGGAATAATTTTTGGAGTAATTGTGACTGTCACAACTGTATGGTTTGGAATGCTTCCAGCTTTAGGAGCTGGTGTTGCAGGATTAAATATTGCCCCTGAAGTTCCAGCAATGACTATGTCTAGACATATTGTCTTTGGTGCAATAATTGGCGTTTTATCAAAATCACTCTTTGAGGTAAGGAAATGATTGAATTAATCAAAAGTAAGAAATGCCCAAAGTGTGGTTCTCAAAAAATTCAATGTAAAAATGACAATTTTTCATGTAGTGATTGTGGATTATCTTTTAGCTGTTTTGGAGGTCAAAATGAATAAACTCCTCTATATGATAATTCCAGTTCTTGCATTTTCAATAATATTTGTAAATGCTTTTTTTGGTCATTTGATTTTTGCATCAGAAACTCAAGAGGTTGTTAACAAGTATTCAGTATATGTTCATTTACTTTCTGAATGGCACAGTGAATCAAAAAATATTATTTTTGATGTAACAAACACTTGGCACAAATTGAATAAAATTAATAATGTTAATCATGTCTTTGATGCAGAATTCAAAGAATACAATACAAATCAACTTCATGAAATCAATGACAAATCCTATGTTGAATTAAAACACGAATTTAGTGACTGTCAAGAAGAATGGCAACCAATGCTGTATAGAAAAGCTGTAGATACTGTAAGGCATGAGATAGAATATGTCCAAGGACAACAGCTAAGTACAGATCCTAGCGTTTCTGTATATCCAAATATTGATAACAAAAACTATGATAATTCAGAACAACAATCAAAAATCAAAAATGGATATGTTCAGTTTTTCCCTATTTGTACATCAAAGAAAACTACATCATATGATTATAGTATAAAAACTGATAACAAAGATTTGGGTTTTGATGTATATTTTATTCCATCATCTATTCAGCGTGAACATTTTGTAAATTCCAAATTTGATTATTACACTGAATCTGGTTGCTATGGCCAAAACAAACAAAGCCACAGTGGCACATGTAATAATATCAAAAAAGATAGTGGCCTACTAGTAATCTTCCCTGATAATCTCAAACCGTGGACTACACAAGTTACAGTAAATCTTTATGAAAATGATTAGATCTTTCTGAAATTCTATTTTCTTTTCCAAATGAATTGATTGTAAATCAACTCTGGTCTAATTTGTCTAAATGGTTGTGCTCCACCTACGTACCACTTTGTAAAGAATTCATACAAATGCAATCTGAGAGACTGGATATACACAATTAATCCTTCAATCATCATAATTCCTAAGTTGCCTCCAATGATCATAGCCATTGCAGCACCTGATTCAACACCACCCAAAGATGAAAATGCATTATTTACTGTCATCAGCAAAGCCGCATGCACAAGTAACATAATTCCAAGTCGAGCATAACTGATTGTGTGAGCTAGACTCTCTACTGTTTTGCCTAAAAGAACCTCCATTATGACACTGGCGGGATCTGCCCCGTCTTCAGGATGTTTCTTTGCATGCATTACACCGCCAACCATCATGATGACCATTGATGCAATTACTATGATAACTGAAATTCTTGTAACAATCCAAACCACTGCCCAATCACCAAGGAACATTGTTACCCAAGGAACTGCTTCTGTGTGAACTTTGGAATACATGTTCATGACATCATACTGTGAACCAATTGCACACATCATGATTACTACAATTCCTCCGTAGAGTGTAATGTTTGGAATCGCTTCAGTAAAGACTACCATCTTGTGTCCATCTTTTAGTAATCTGATTATACGTAGAGTCATTGCCCAAACCAAATGTACAATTCCGATAAATAATGAAACTTTAAGAATATTGATTACTTGTTCAAATGTTAATTCTGCAACACTGAGAATTCCAACGATCCAACTTACTGAATGTAATGCTCCACCTGCTTCTAAGAGTCCTTCAAATGGACCCATATGATCTAGATGGAAACCAAACGCTTCTCCTGCCGCCACACCCGCAATTGCTGCTGAGGCACCAGAAATTGCAATTAGCATTCCCCATCTAGATAGTTCACCTTGGCCCTTAAACTTGAACAATAAACCAAGT
>Ga0224513_10001131_pt1 | contig 10707 bp, 13 predicted proteins | sample SF_May12_sed_USG_5_FD_169109 | JGI IMG/M metagenome (GOLD analysis project Ga0224513, IMG submission 169109) | Sediment microbial communities from San Francisco Bay, California, United States - SF_May12_sed_USGS_21 | ecosystem: Environmental > Aquatic > Marine > Sediment | place: USA... | reverse complement strand
GACATGCCATCTTTTTTGAGAGTTTTTAGTAAATTTATGATTTGAGCTTGAATCAAAACATCAAGTGTAGTAGTAGGTTCATCAGCAATTACAAATTTCGGTTTCAGAAGCAATGCCATTGCAATGATTACTCTTTGTTTCATTCCTCCGCTCAATTCATGAGGGTATTTTTTCAAAACATGTTCATCCAAACTAACTGAATGTATTGCATCTGAGATTACCTCATCAAAATCACCATGAAAATTATGTTGTTTAAGAATTTCAAGAAATTGTTCATTTATAGTAAAAACAGGATCCAGTGAACTCATGGCACCTTGAAAAATCATAGATATTTTTTTCCATCTAAATTTTTTATTAAAATCAGAATCAGTCATATCTAAAAGAGAGTCACCATCAAACAAAATTTTCCCTTCTGTTTTTCCTCCAGAAAGCATTTGTATTATAGATAATCCCAAGGTACTTTTTCCACATGCACTCTCACCTGCAATCCCTATTGATTGTCCATCTTCTAGTTGAAAGGATACATCATCAACTGCATAAACTGGACCTTTAGATGAAGAATATCTAGTAGATAAATCATTAATTGTTAAAATCACCATATACAATATAGATTCAGACTAGGGTTTTTATTTTACACTACGTGTGCGAGGTAAATTACAATATTACGCATAATAATGAAAAAGATCATATTTTAAGAGTCACATATCAAGTACAGTAGGGATTTTGATAAATTACATGATGAGATCATTGAGACAGACAAGTCAATTCATCATGTAGTGATTTTGAGCAATAATGGTGAAAAGATTTGTGGCAGATATAGAAAAGAAATAACACCAATGCTAAATGATGAAATATTAAATTTAGATTTTCAGCACATACAGATAAAACCAAAATTAGAGCAAAACCTGACAAAACTACCTAGAAATATTCAAAATAGATTTGAGAAGAGTTTTAACTAGATATAAAATACAATTTGATTGAATCTATTGTAAATTTTACCTTAATCCTTTGCTAACCATTTCAGACTCAGCTGGATGATTATGATGGATATGAATTACAAGATGTTGTTTTGTAATGTAATTCATCGGATCATCACCAATACAAAAGGGACACTTGAATGGCATAAACATCTAAACCTAAGAAAAATAATTAAAATATCGTATCAAACTTTGTATTCTAAATGGTTGTAAAAATTACAATTGATGTTTGAGAATACAGGTATTTTTTATCAAATGTATTTCAAATCAAACAGTTTCGAATAAATTCATTCTAGTCATCCAATTAACGGATTTTGTTATTTTTCATCACAAAATAATCCATAACAAGTAAACGAAAAAGTCAGAGTTTTCACCTTACACTAAGGGATATATTCAACTTTATCATAATGATAAAAGTCGATTCAAATGAAACTCCCAATTTGTCTTTTTGATGCAAAAAATGCGGTTCTTTGTCCCCAGTGTGAAGGGAAAGTAGATACTGGAAAACTAACAAAGGCAGACGTAGAGGCATCAATTACTCTTGCAAAAATTGCAAAATCAAATAACATAATTGAAAATTTTACACTATATTCTTGCAAAGAATTTCAGGGAAGTTTTGTATTATCATTAGCAAAAAATGACATTATGACCATAAGACAAAGTCGTACACTTTACAGGCTACTTCAAGATCAATTCAAGGGTAAAATTTGGCTGGTAGAGGCAGAAGAGACAGATAAGAGATTTATCGAAGATCTATTCTTTCCCACCAAAATTTTATCAATTAATTCAGTTTGGGCCCCAGGCGGAATCCAAAAGACAAAAGCAGTGGTTTCAGGCAGATGGACATCAAAATTTCCCATAGATACTGAAAAAGTGGTCCAAATTGTAAAAAATGCTCGAAACCTTGACATTGAGATAGAATTTGAGGATAACAGGTAAGAAAGAAAATGGTTTTTGTCAAAACTCACGATATTGCAGAACTGACAGGGGAATTAATTGGAAAGCAAGTGGTTTTGGGAGGATGGATTGAAGATCTTAGAAAACTAGGAAAAATGACGTTTATCACCCTACGCGACGTATCAGGAATTTCTCAAATTATTGTAAAAGGGGAATTAAATGATAATCTAGGAGAGATTAATCGTCAAAGTGTTGCCAGTATTAAAGGAATTGTACAAGAAACAAAAGCACGAGATTTTGCTTTTGAGGTAAAAGCTGAAGAGATAGAGATTTTAGGAAAAGCAATTCATCCATTACCAATTGATCCTATAGGTAGACTAGAAAGTAATATCGACACAAGATTGAATCACCGCGCATTAGATATGAGAAATCAAAAAACAGCTTCAATTTTCAAATTAAGGCACTATGTGCTGCAATCATTACGTAAAACACTAGCAGAAAAAAAATTCATAGAAATTACAACACCAAAAATTATTGGTAGTGCTAGTGAAGGAGGAGCAAATCTTTTTTCATTAGATTATTTTGGCAAAACAGCTTATCTTGCACAAAGCCCACAACTATACAAAGAACAGATGACAATAGGATTAGAAAGAGTATTTGAGATTTCAAATTTTTATAGAGCGGAGAATTCTCACACAGGAAGGCACCTTAGTGAATTTACCAGTATTGACATAGAGGCAGCATTTATGGATTATAATGATGTCATGGATGTTTTAGAATCTCTAGTCATGGAAGTTTACAAATTTACATCAGAGAATTGTAAGAAAGAACAAGAAATCATAGAGCATACAATAGAAATCCCATCATCACCATTTGAGAAAGTTACATACAATCAATGTATCGACGAATTAAAGCAAGAAGGAGAGAAAGTCGAATTCGGAGATGATTTACTTGATTCACATCTAAGAATTATTGGAAAGAATCATCCAGGATTTTACTTTTTAACTGACTGGCCGATGAAATTAAAACCATTTTACATTAGAGAGAAAGATGACGATCCCACATTATCACGTTCATTTGATTTACAGTATGGATATCTTGAATTATCTTCTGGGGGAACCAGACTTCATAATCCAGAGATGTTAAAGGCCAGATTAAAAGAACAAGAATTAGATCCTGCACAATTTACAGACCACTTAAAATCATTTGATTGGGGAATGCCACCACATTCAGGATGGGGCATGGGACTAGACAGACTAATGACGACGTTGATTGGAATCGATAATGTACGCGAAGTAGTTTTGTATCCAAGAGATCCAGACAGACTAAGTCCATAGTCATCCAAATTTTTATTGTGCCGTGTTTGAATCATTACTATGATTGATCAAAATGATGCAAAGAAAATAGTCGAAGTGATTGGAAATAATTTGATCGGCGTATCACATGATTCTAACAACTTTCAAAAACTTCCAGATTCTTTTTGGGGATATTTTGCAAGAGGTCACGATAAAAAAGGAACATTTGGAGTAATTCTAACATATTCTGAGAATGGAAAAGATGTTGATGAATTAATCAAAATGTACGAGGAATGGGCAAAAAAAAATAAAACAAAAACAGAATAGTCTATTTTGTCTCTTTCAAAAGTTTACGATACCCTTCACATTCTTTACAGACAGGTTTTCCTTTGTAAGATGGATTACCATCTTTAATTTTTAATGTACCAGGATTAGTCTTACAAATACAGCATTCTACCATAACAACAGCTAAAATCTACAATTAATAAAAATTGATAATCTTTGAAAAAGATAAATTCAAAGGAAAAGATCCAATAGGGTGTACAAGTGTGATTACTGTGGTTCAGCATTTGGAGATAGAGTGTGTTATTTCTGTGAGAAAGATTGTTGTACATCATGTATGACAGATGACAGAACACGTTGCAAAGATTGCTACATTCAAAAACGAAGATTAGGGTGGAGGAGACTAATCAAAAAGAATAGAGTCGTTTTAATTTTTGTTGCATTTTTATGGCTATATGCGGTTTTTCCAGGTCCCTTAATACCAGGATTGGACCCAGGATTTTATACCATATCGCTAGTAGCAGCTTTGTTAATTATGATTCCAGTAGGATTGGCATTATTTTTCTGGTCATTGAATCCACCAACATCAGATGTTAAGAAAAGAAGAGACTAGCAGTAATTCATTTTATTTTCTTGCTACTGCCTCATATCCAATATTAGCAGAATTTTGCACTATCTGGACATATGGATCAGCATCATAATTTTGCACAAATTTTATCATCTTGCGTTCATGTTCTTTTTCTAAATCTCGTATATCTCTTATCTTATCTTTTAGGATGTCCTCTTTTTCGGATTCATAATAATTTCTAACAGAAAGAATTTTTTTGCTTAATTCATCTTTAGACATATCTGAATCATCATTGTAATTTTGTATTACCTTTCTTTCTGTTTTCTTTGATTTTTCTAGAACTTGATCATACAGGACATCATATTTTTTCTTTAACGATATTATTTCATCATCTAATTCATTTTTGATTTCACTTATTTCCTGATTGATTTCTTCAATTACAAGAAGAGTTTCTTTTTTATCGATGCTTTGCATTATGTATTCTTCTGGATCAGGGAATTCTGCAATTCCTTGCAATATCCATTCATTTGCAGTGGCCTCAAGAATGCAAGAGTATTTTTTAGGTTCAACATTAAAAACAACTCTAAATCCATCATCACATCTTGTTAATGGAGTTACAGATTGTTCATCATGATAATCAACTCGGGTAGAATCACCTGTTATCTCACCCATTCCATGTCTAATCCACAACTCGACAGTTGACATAGTCACACAAACATAGTCATTTGCATGAAAACGATACACAATTACATATTCATCCCGGCATTCAGTATCAGAATTTGTCCTTCCAAGATCATCCCAAGATGAGGTATCATTTGGGTTTGCTTCAAGATATGAAGGATTTGTCCTAAAATCTTCATAGTATTTTCTTAGTTGTTCTCCAGTAATTGGAGAATCAACAAATTGGCCCTCCCTATCAAAAAGAATTTGTTGGTTATAGTATGCTAAACCGTGATTTACATTAAATTGAGAGTTGGCTTCTATGAGTTCAATTCTTTTAGTTTCAGCAGCTGTAAGATATGCTTGTCGTGCACTCTGTAAAGACCCACCATCTGCAATTACTTTTTTTAGAGCATCACGTCCTGCTTTGACTTTTTGTTCTTTGAATTCAAATTGATCCCAAAATACTTCTTGCACTTGAGAATCAGGAATTTGATTTACAAATCGTTCGTATGAGTTTTTAGGAGAATAGTATTCCCAAAGTTTTTCCCAATCCTTTAGGTCTTGTTCTAGTTTTGTCAATGCTTGTTTTCTTTTTTCTTCTAGTTCCCTTTGTTCCTCAAGCTGTTCATAATTTCGTTGTTCAAGTTCCTCAATCCATTTCTTTGTCTGCTCTATCTTTCTTAGAATATCCTGAGCCAGAGGATTGTTTGAAAGATCCTCAGATAAATTAACCTGCTCACTAGTATAGACGTCATTACTTTGAGCATGACTGGTTTGGAACATAATACCCAATATAGATACAATAACAAGAATTATCATTAAGCCAGATGCAAATAGAGACATTTATCAAAACAGATTTCTAATTACTGATAAGTAATTCGAATGAATTCTATCAACTCATACATAGACGTTTTAGTTGATAGTTAGACAGTTTTAGGATAAATGAAGATATTGCTCATTGTGCGAGATTTACAATTATCTGCTCTGCATGAATAATCTCATTTTGTGAATCATATACTATCAGGTAGAGCATTGCATTTGATGTATTTGGGAATTAAGTCACATCATTCAGTGTAATGCTGGTCTCAGATGAGAATTCAGAAGTATTTGGCATACAGCTAACACACCCCACTTTATATTTTGTTGCATCACTATCGGCATCCCAAGTCATTTGAACTGTGGTAATGTTCCCATCATACTCCAATATAGTCACAATTACTCCATCAGAGGATTCAGCATGAGCATAATTCACTCCAAAAACAAACAACAGTGCAGGGAGTACAAGCAATAATCTATTCATTATGATCAGTCCAAATTGAGATTTTCCTATTAAGCATTACTACATAAAAATACTCAATTACATCAGGCAAGGTAATAATTTCAAATATGCCTAAATTTTAGGAATAATGATTCTATCAAACCTAAGTAATATCAACAGATAAACCTGAATTTGTTTTAGATAATGGAGTCAATTGTTCAATATATCGAAGAATCGTTTTAGTATAACATGACAGTAGTTTACGATGGTTCTTCTATACACAATCATAGGGGTAATTACAACAGTAGGTATAATCTTACTCCGTTATTACCTTGCAGAACGTAAAAAAGAAGCAAAAAATGACAAATTTTGTTTTAATTGTAATCTAAATTTTCCCAATAAATACAAGGTATGCCCAAAATGCGGCATAAGTTTTGGTTCATAATTTACATCAACATCCTAAATCAAGTAATAAAATTTGTCAAATCCTTTATCCGTAATGAAGTGGTATCAAATATAGGAAGATATAATGAAACACGTATGTATGAATTGTGATAGACCATATGACTGCTTTTTAGAATACTGTGGAGACAAAAAGCATCAATTCTGCTCCAAAAAGTGTATGAATGAGATGCAAATAAAAAATACATAATAAAAAAATAATATACTTCAAAATTAAATTTAAAAAGTAAAAGATTTTTTATAAATATTGAATTTTATTTATTTTAAAAAAATTCAAAGACAATGTTGTTTAACAATCATAATATTTTCTAGTTATCAAAATTTTTTTGTACAATCTCAAAGACATTATGCAGTTTATTTACAGTATTTGTAGTAGAGCACTACTAGATCATTCCAATCTATCTTTACTCCATTCCATTCAGATGTATTCCATACACCCATAGGAAGTTGATTTTTGGTCACATGTCCATTGAAAGGGTATGGATTCATGTACAAATAGGGTTCAGGAGAACTTTCATCCCCAGGAGATATTCCTATTCCAATTTGCTCATCAGCATTTCCAGTAAACCATTCTAATGAAAAATCAAAGTGATGAGGCCACAAATGAACAAGAGTAAAATTATTTTTCAATCCCATCCTAAATAACTCCAATAATGTAGTAGCACAGACAGCATAATCTAAAAAAGAAGGTATTTCTTCAAAATCAAGATTTTCTAGTTTTACTTCAGGTCCCTTTAGACCAGATTTTTCTGTAATGCTAATCAGATTTTCAGAAATATTATCATGTAAAAGATTTACAAAATAACCTACCTCATTATCAAAATACAATAGTTGACCAGTAGAGAGATGTATTTTTATCTCGATTTTGTTGTCAATTAGAACGATAGTTATTTCGTTGTTTTGAAAGTACAATGCCTGATTTCCATAGTGAGGGAGTTCATCTACCAGTTGCTGCTTTATCTTACTGATTTCCATACAGATTTTTTGCAATGATAATATGTTCATTGTGTTCTATTCCAATATCAGTCGATATGTTAATGTTAACATACATTGTTCATCACAAGGTCTCTTGCAAACCTTATCTTTTCAAGTAATTTTTCCAAGAAAGATTAGATCGTCATGATTTTATGAAAGTTTTAGCTTTTACCCAAAGCCATACATACATCCCACGGACTGATGACTCTATCCTCATGAATTATTAACGGTTGAGACATTTCATACATTGTTTTTGAGATGTCAGAAATATTCAAATCACCTGAAACTATTTTGGCATCTTCAAGAGCTACAACACTGGTAGGAATTTCCAAAAATTTATCGACGTCAAGAAGATAATTAAATTTCTCGATAGTTTCAATGATTATTCGGTCATTGATAAACTGATTTGTTCCATCAAGCAATATTTTTCGGGTTCTATTTTCTAGCATTAATTTTATGACATCCCCAAAAGTGGTATCTTCATCAAATGTGATAATTTTCTTTTTGGGAATCTCAGAGATGTTAAATTCACAAGGATTGTTAATTCCAATTTCCAGTAATTTTTTTACAGAAATAACTGAATAGTCATCATTTCCCATATCAATTACTGCAAAGGCACGCCCTACATCTCTCCAAAGAGAGATTAGATTTTTGAGGGATATGTCAGGAGATGCTATGTTAAGTCTATCATCAACAATATCTTCGACTTGTTTCATTTCAAAAAAATCAGAAGAGGGGTTTTTGTATACTCCCTGAATTATCTCTCTACCTCCAATCACACCCATAGGTTTGAGATCATCACGAACCAATACAGAATCAGTAAAAGTCTCCAAATACTGAACTAGCATCCCAGTTACAACCCTAACTTTAGCATTTTTTCTAACATTTACACAAGGAGTTGATGTGAGTGAATTTTGTAAAAGATCACTTAATGGTCGATCAGATATAGACAAGTTAGATTCAGTCAAGATTAACGATTTGAGTGAATAAATAACATATTTGAAAAGAGATTACAAGAATCAAGGTTGAAAATCATTATACTTTATTAAAAAACGCAGTTACAAAAAGACATGATGGATTCTAACAAGGATTATCCTATTCGGAATAAAATTCAGGAGTTGCTAATATCATCAGGAATTAAAAAAACTGCACCTTATAACAAGATGCTTGATTACACCATTGAGATATTTGAAACCCAAGGACTAGGGAGAGATTATTATGGTTATCACAATCTTGATCATGAATTAGAAGTTGCATACATAACCTTACTTGCAGCATTATGGGAGAAAAAAATGCAAAGATTAGATCAAAGTGATGTAGAACATCTGTTTGTTGCTGCATTGTTTCATGACTTTGATCCACAAAAATCAGTTGACAGACCACATGAAGAAAATGTAGTGCAGTTCATCTCACTAAATAAGGAATTAAAAAAACTAATCAATGAAGCTGGGCTTGATGTTGAAATCATAATGGCTTTGATTTTGAGAACAACATATCCTTGGACGGGAGAATTTAAAGAAAAACCTGAAATGCAAATGACGGAATGTTTTCAACGCTCAGAGATTACAATAAACAATATTGAGAAACAATCTCATTATAACGAACTAGGTTGGTTTTTGTCTGTTGCAGATAGAATTGGAGGTTATGCCATAGGAGATTTTTCAGAAGCCATGGAAAAAGCAAAGAAGAACGCACATGCATTTGCATGGCACCAATCAACAATAATAAGAATGTCCGTAAATTATTTTGAAACCCTTCTAAATAATGAATCTCAAATGTGTAGACGAGTTCTTCATGCATTGCCAACTGAGACAAGAAAAAATTTTATGAATACGGTACTGTCATTTATGAAACTTAGACAAGATGAAATCAGAATAGAGTCAAAATTTGAGTATGAAAATCAAAAATTTCAAACAAAGGTGGATTCACCAGAAGAAAGAAGTTCTGATGAGTACATAAATCAATTAACGGCAATTTACAATGAGTTACCGCTACCATTACAACTACAAAAATCGGGTTTTGCAAAATCAATTTTAGATTCAGATACTATAATTACAACCCTTAGACTCAATGATGATGAAATAGTAGGATATGCAAAGGGAGGACCTCTTGAAAATTATCAGTTGTATGCAGGAATTAAAGATGAAAATTATGGAAAAGAAAATACAGTATTTTTAGAACCCATTGCAATGAAACTTGGTTATTGGGGGCTTGGAGGAGGTACCAGACTGAGAAAAGTATTCTCACTGCTAGCAAATACAAAGAGATACAGGTATCTGACAAGTTTTGCCCTACGAGACATAATTCAGAAAAGAATGGGTTCTGAGAACGTGGAGTTTGTGGCAATGCTTGACCCTGAACATTGGGATTATTATAGAGTGGATCTTTTTGGCGGAATAGTCTGATTGTGGTTTTATCTTTTCTAGAGATACACTAATGGGTGAATTACAATATTTACAGCAAACATATTGGAGAGAGTTGGATCAATGCAAAAATAATTATGAAATGGTTTATTTCAGTGCTTTTTTCAATGTTGACGTTAGAACAAATGAATAACTAATTGATTTATTCTCTTTTTGAATCATTATTGCTTGCAACAATCTTATTTTCTTATCTAAATCATCATCAATCATCATTGTAATTCTTCTAGTCATGTTCCATCATCCTAATGCACGCATATAATGCTCATAGTCACTTTCCGGAAATGGATACCACTTTTGGTAATCGTTAATCAGTTTTTAATAACACAGAGAATTTTATTTTTAAAGATTATCTGAAATGTGTTTTGTAAATTCAGATGTGGTTTTATCTCCTCCAATGTCTTTGGTTTTAACACCAGATTTTACCAAATCAAAAATTGTAGATTCCAGATTTTGGGCAACTTCAAAACATTTTGAATCATTATGTTTTGTACCAAGCCAATCAAGCATCATTTTGATGGAGAGTAAAAAGGATGATGGATTGGCAATATTTTGTCCTGCAATATCAAATGCAGCTCCATGAACAGGCTCAAACAATGCAAAGTTATCTCCAAGATTAGCAGCTGGTGCCATACCTAATCCACCAACAACTTGAGAGGATTCATCAGAGAGAATATCACCAAACAAGTTTGTTGTAACTATAACATCAAATTCTTCTGGTTGGCGAATCAAATTCATGGCACATGCATCCACATACATCTGCTCAAATGTAATTTCAGGATAGTCTTTTGATATCTCAGTACAAGATTTTGCAAACAATCCATCAGTAATTCGCATCACATTTGATTTGTGAACACATGTTACTTTTTTCTTAGAGTTTCTTTGCATTGAAGTCTCAAATGCATACTTC
>Ga0224513_10001129_pt1 | contig 10715 bp, 9 predicted proteins | sample SF_May12_sed_USG_5_FD_169109 | JGI IMG/M metagenome (GOLD analysis project Ga0224513, IMG submission 169109) | Sediment microbial communities from San Francisco Bay, California, United States - SF_May12_sed_USGS_21 | ecosystem: Environmental > Aquatic > Marine > Sediment | place: USA: California... | reverse complement strand
CGTTGAAATTGGGTCAAAAAAGAGTCGCATCAGCTAGAGAATATCTCAACACACTAACTGATGGTAAAGCTATGCCTGCACTTGCTTTAGTTGACAATAAATCAAATGTATGGTCACCCGTGGGGGAGGAAAATCTTTATGCATTCGTAGACGAATCAGCAGGTTTTATTTTAACAGACAATAGTGGATATATTCTTGCATTAGTTGATAAAACTGGGTCTTCAAAAACAATAGTTCAAGGAGTTACAAAACAACAAAAAGAAATATTGGAAAAAGCATTTGAAAAAGACAATATTCCAAAATTTGAAGGTAAAGTAATTTTACCTGTATAGCCTTCGAATAAAACGTAAAGCTTTAGTTACATAAATTATTTTATTAAAAAATGAGTAAATTTTCTCAAGAAATTGAAGTTGGCGGTCATTTAATTGACTCTTCAATTTTAACAAAGATCTTTGATAAGATAATGGATTTGCAGGGTGAATTCCAAGTAGAAGAAATTGAGATTGGAAAAAAGAAAAGAGATCAGTCCTTTGCACGATTGTCAATTACAGGAAAAGATCAAAAACATTTAGATGAAATTTTAGAGACCGTTTATCGTTTAGGTGCAGTATCAAAAATTCAAAAAGAAATTACATTAAAAAAAGCCCCAAAAAACAATGTAATGCCAGATAATTTCTATAGCACAACTAACAATCACACACACATTTTTCATAAAGCGAAATGGATTTCAGTTGAAAACATGATGATGGATAAATGCATAGTTGTGAAAGGTAACAGAGCATTTTGTGTTCCTGTTAGAGACATAAAAAAAGGTGATCAAATAATTGTTGGTGAAAAAGGCATTAAGATCACTCCCCCTGAACGGCCAAGAGAGGGGGTCAATGTCTTTGAATTTATGGGAAGTTCAAGCTCTAGTGAAAGACCAACTCAACATATTGCAAAACAAGTCGCAGATGATATTTACAATACGAAAAAAAATGGTGGAAAAATTGTCATTGTTGGAGGTCCAGCGATAGTGCATACGGGAGCGGATGATGCCGTATCTGAGTTAATCAAAACAGGGTACATTGATGGAGTTTTGGCAGGAAATGCACTTGCAGTTCATGATATAGAGTATGCCACCTTGGGAACATCACTTGGCATGAATGTTCATGATGCAACATTAGCATATCATGGACATAGAAACCACATGGATACAATCAATGCAGTATTCAAAGCAGGATCCATCTCCAACATGGTGAAAACTAAGAAATTGACAAAAGGGATAATGTACGAATGTGTAAAAAACAAAATACCATTTGTTTTAGCAGGCTCAATTCGTGATGATGGGCCATTACCCGATGTAATTACGGACATTACTCAAGCACAACGCGAATACAAAAAAATTCTACAAGGTGCCGATATGGTCATTATGATTTCAACAATGCTACATTCAATTGCAACTGGTAACATGTTACCGGCAAATGTCAAAGTGATTGTAGTTGATATTAGTCAGCCTACAGTCACAAAACTCATGGATAGAGGTACATGGCAAGCATTAGGTATTGTGTCCGATGTAGGGGCATTTTTGCCAATGGTTGTGCAACAAATTAGGAAAAAAAGTAATTCAGAATAAAGTAAACACGATCCATTTGAATTAAAGTTAAAGAGATAGATCTATTCAAAAATAAAATTGCCATCTTTTATTGTTTACGTACAACAAAACTGGATGAATACTACGTTTCTCTTAAATTAAAAAAATCACTAATTACTTGTGTTGGGCAAGAATAGATATGTACCTTATTATCTTGGAATATTTTTATTTTTAGGCTTGATTACTAATCCAGCATTTGCAGAAGTTACCAGTCTTCAAACTAATAATGAATCGTTTTACAAAGGAGATGAAATTGAATTTTCGGGAACTGTGGAAGATGGTTTTACAGGTTTAGTAACAATTGTGATTCGTGATCTAAATGATGAATTCGTATTATTAACACAGGCAATTATTGATGATGATAATTCATTTGAAAGAAAAATAAAAATTGAAAACAGATTTACTGAAAATGGAAGGTATAATGCAATTGGATTCATCCTTAGTATGACCAAAGGTGCAACTACAAATTTTGACGTTTCACTAAACGAGATTCCAATCATAGAAGATTACAAAATTGATGAGAAAGTAAATCAGAAAATAACAAACAACAATCCAATAACTGTCAAACAGTCTATAAAACCAGCAGAACCTCTAGAAATAGTTTCTAATACTTACAATGTGGGTTTTGTGGATCCTAATAAGGACCCATATCACTATGTGAAGAGATATTATTCAGAGCCAGCCTACAAAAGTTGGTTTGATAGAAATTATCCGGGTCAAACAATAGAAGAATCTGTTGGGTACATTGATGATAATGATGATACAAAATCAATAGTTTCAGAGATAATTGACAAGGAAATCATTCCAGAGGCACAGGCATCATCAATAGTACAACCAACTCAAAATACAACTAATAATTCAGATATTGCCCAAATATCATTATCTGTTGCAGCATTGGGAATATTGTTTGGGGCAGTGTATGGAGTTAAAAGACAAGTAGACAGCAACTCAAAACAAATTTCACTCAACAAACATACAATTAGAAAAAGAATTCTCAACCCAATTTTAGGTTTAAGCCCTAAAGAAATTATTCAAACAAGATTGGCCAAAGGGGAAATTAGTTTGGAAGAATATGAGCGATTGAAAACAAAATTAAATTAATTTGTGGTGCATTTAGGGTACAACCATGGAATTTTTTTGAGTTTGTAAATCGTAGTGGGTATCTTTTTTAAGATTTTCAAAAAATTTATCGATCATCTTTAATCCTGCAACAACCTTTGGGGCATTATTTTTTACAAATTCAATTTTCTCAGAACTCGTTTTTGGTTTATTTTCAAGATAATTTTGATAAACTTCAGATCCATCATAATCAACATAGGCAATTCTAGCACTAAAGTCGGTCCTTTCCAAAACAAGACTGTCTCCACCTACAATTGCAGTGTGATATGGATGAAGAATTAATGATTCGGATAATTTTTGTGACGTCATAATATTTGCCCTCTGTAAATCAGTAGCAAATGCGTTAAAATCAGCTAGAAGATAAAATGTGGCATTAGGTCTTGTGGTTTTGACACCGTCAATTGCAGATAATGTATGATAAGTATACTCCCCCATTATTTGATGAACACTACGAGTCACATCAAAATATTCGCCCATTTCTTTACTAATTTCGAATCCTGCAACTGCAGCATGTTGAATTGGGGTAGAAACTGCAGTGTATTCAGTTGCTAGAATTTTTTTAAATTGCCTCTTTAGATCTGTTGCATGTTGTGGAAATATCACATATCCTAATCTATAGCCACCGGCAGCATGTGATTTGGATAATCCATTTGTAACAAATGTGCCTTCAGGGTAGATTTTTCCCATACTGATAAATTTTGAAAAGTCATAAGTGGTCTGAGCATAAATCTCATCAGAAATAACTGTAATGTTTTGTTCTCTACAGACATCAGCTATTTCTTCTAATTCCAATCTGTCATATAGTAGTCCGGTTGGATTGTGAGGGTTATTTAATATCAAAATCTTTTGTCTATCCTGTAATCGTAATGCCAGTTTCCTAAGATCATTAGGTGAGAATTTTTTATTTGCACGAGTCGGTAGCATATGATAATTTTTTTTCAAGAATCTAATCTGTGGCAAATATCCCAACCATGCAGGAGTTGGTAAAATTACGGTTCCATGTAGCACCTCCAATAGGTTAAAGATCAGTTCTTTTGTTCCAGGGCCAACGTATATTCTTTCAGGATCTATATCCATCCCAAAATAATGCTTGTTGTACTTTGAGATGGCATTTCTCAATTCAGGTATTCCCGGTACTGCGGCATATTCCCCCTTGCCAACATTTTTGATCAGTGCATCCCGAACTAATTTTGGAACAGGGAATGGAGATTGCCCAAAAGCAAATCCGTAAAAACCAAAACCACATTCTGGGTGAGGGCAATCCGAGTGAAATTCCTGTAAAAATGTGTTTAATTTGAGATTCTCCGGCATCTCAATGTCCTCTACCTGCTGATCAACTATGAATTTCAATGATGTACATTCTCTTGATTGAAATTATAGGTAAAACGTGTAATAGTAAATATCAAAGAGTTAGATTTTTTCAACCTAATTTTGTAATTTCGTTTAATACAAGTGGATTTTCTAGTGATGATAAATCTCCAAGATCATGTCCCAGCAATTTTGATTTTAGCAATCTACGCATAATTTTACCCGTTCTAGTTTTTGGAAGATCAGACAGTTGAAAAACAAGTTTAGGTTTTGCCACTTTGCCAATTTTTTCAGAAACATAGTCAATGATTTCTGATTTTGAAATTGTTTTAGATTTATCATTAGCTACAAAAAATATTACAATTGCCTCACCAGTAAGATCATCTGGAATAGCAATTGATGCGGCATCAGATATTTTTTTATTAGATATTACTGTATGTTCAATTTCCGCAGTACTCATTCTATGTCCTGAGACATTAATTACATCGTCTGTACGTCCGCGCATGTACCAAAGATTGTCTTTGTCGACATAGACATAATCACCATGAAACCAAATATTTTCAAATTGAGACCAATAAGTCTCAAGATATCTTTTATCGTCATTTAACAGTCCTCGAGTCATTGCTGGCCATGGGGATTTGATGACCAAATATCCATTTTTCCCCCGAATAGAATTTTGTTCATCATCAATCACATCCAAATTCATTCCAGGAACAGGAATTCCTACAGTGGATGGTTTTAATTTCATTCCAGGAAATACCGATAACATCGCACCACCAATCTCAGTACCGCCAGATAAATTCATTATTGGAATTTTTTTGTCACCCACTTTTTCATAAAGCCACCACCAAGAGTCCTCATCAAGGGGTTCACCCGTAGTTGGAATGTTTTTAATTGTACCCAAGGCAAAATGTTTCAAAGGTTCTACATTATTTTTTTTAAACAATCTAACTGCAGTTGGTGAAATTCCAAAAATCGTTGTCTTATAATCAGATAACATCTTCCAAATTCTATCAGATGTTGGAAAATCTAGTGCGCCATCATAAATCACCGCACATGCGCCCATAATCAAAAGACCGTATACATTCCACACCAGACCTGTAATCCAACCAATATCTGCGGGCCAAAACAAGGTATCGTGTTTCTGAATATCTACAAGATATGCTGCCTGGTGTCCAGCAAAAACAGAAAATCCGCCATGAGTATGGACTACACCCTTGGGCTTGCCAGTAGTACCTGAGGTGTACAAAATAAACAGCGGATCTTCAGACTCCAGGATCTCCGTACTGCAGACATCACTTTGTAAGGTTACAAGTTCATCATAGGAAATTATTTTTTCAGAATCTTGATATTTATCAATTCCTTTATACGGAACAATGATTAACTTTTTGATCCCAGTATCGTTGATTGCCATTTCAGCGGATTGTTTTTGAGATACAGGTTTACCTTTTCTGTAAAAGCCATCAGAAATTAAAAGAACTTTGGCGTTGCAATCTTGTAATCGTATATGTAGAGATTCTGAACTATATCCAGAAAAAATTACAGTTTGAACTGCACCGATTTTGGAGGCTGCAAGTATTGCCAAAATGGCCTCCTCCATCATAGGCAAATAGATTGCAACTATATCCCCTTTTTTTACTCCCAATGACTTGAACCCGTTCGCGAGTTTTGATACTTTTGAATCAAGTTCAGAATATGAAATATCAGACGTGTGTCCATCTTCAGATACAAAATGATAAGCAATTTTTTGAGGGGATAATTTTACAAATTTCTCTACAGATGATTTATAGATATTCGTCTTGCCATTTACAAACCATTTAGGCCAAGCAATTCCTTTTGACACATCCAGTATTTTTGAATAAGGTTGATCCCAAACAATTCCAATATCTTCATCTACAGATTTCCAAAACCATTCTAAATCATCCTTAGCTTTTTGAGATAATTTTTCCAGTGAAGATATTTTATGTTTTTGCATAAATTGATAAATATTTGATTCTTCAATTTGTTCTGTTGTTGGAATGAATTCAAAATCAGACATTGTTTAATTTTTTTAATCTTGAAGAGTGTAAAAAGATTCTTTTAATTTATGAAATATCAATTCCAAGGCGTCTGGCGCAAGCAATAGCTGATTTTCCATCATCTTCATTAATTCCCACTTTGGATAATTTTTCAGTCCACCCCGTCTTAGTTCCTCTTGTATTTTCACGATAATATTCTCTTAAAATCACTCCTACCTGCTCATTCAATCTGTGCCTGGTAGCCTCGTTCATTCCAGCCTGAAGGATTGTTGCATCAGATGTGGCTAAAATTTTGATAAATTCAATGTCTTCTAAGGATAATTCTGTCATGAAACACCAATCTGTTTTTTCAGCAAATCTAGAGTCAACATAGGATCAGCCTTTCCTTTTGTCTTTTGCATTACCTTGCCAACCAAATAGTTAATCGTCTGAGGATTGGACTTTGTTTGTTCTACTGCTTGGGATTCCTCAGAAATCACTTGTGTAATTATATCAGACAATTCAGATTCGTCAGAAACATTTCCAAGATCTAATTCTGCAATAACCACAGACAAATCTTTTCCAGTTTTTAAGATTTCATGTAATGCATTTTTAGAAGAACTTCTAGATACTTTACCAGATTGAATAGAATCTGCCAGTTCTTTCAAATGTGTAAATGTGAGTTTGGATGCTTTACGTTTTTCTCTTGTGTCTACCAGTCCCATTAAATCAGTCGTAATAATATTTGCAACCTCTTTAGCGTTTGATTCAGTATGTGCTTTTTCGAACATGTCAGAATAAAATTTGTCAGAAGATAGGACATCTGCCACTTGAACAGGAATGTTGTATTTTGAAACATATCGTTCTTTTTTAGAACTAATGCTTTCAGGCATTTCAGATTTCAGTTTTTGATGAATATCAGAATCAATTCTAATCCAAGGAATGTCACCTTCCAGGAAATAGCGATAGTCGAGTTCTTCTTCTTTTGAACGTGAGGATACGGTAATTTTTCTTTGATCATCCCAGTGACGTGTTTCTTGAATGATTTCAATGTAACGAGAATGTAGACTCTCTTGTCTTATAATTTCAAAATGAACTGCTTTTTCTAAATCATGAAATGAACCAATATTTTTTATTTCAACTTTTTTGCCACCCTTGATTGAAACGTTGGCATCAGCTCTCATTGCACCCTCTAAACTGGGATCTGCCACTTCAAGATTTGCAAGCAGATCCGACAGAATGTTTAAAAAATCTCTTACTTGCTTTGGATTCTCAAAGTCAGGTTCTGTGACAATTTCAACCAAAGGCGTGCCTGCACGATTATAATCAACTAGAGTTATCTGATTTTTAGATGTGCTTCCCTCGTAGATTAGCCTTCCAGGATCCTCTTCTAGCTGAATCCTAGTGATTCTGATTTTTTTGTCTCCCACCATAATGGAGCCAGCACCCCCAACGCTTGTATCTCCATAGATGTTTAGCTGTGTTATTTGGAAATTTTTTGGCGAGTCTGGATAAAAATAATTTTTCCTAAAAAATGCAATTTTTTCAGGAGTACTGCAATTTAGAGCCATTGCAATTATTGTAGCCTTTTTTACGGCCTCTCGATTTAGTCTAGGTAAACTTCCCGGCAATCCCATACAAATAGGACAAATGTTTTCATTGATTTTGAATTCCCTGTAGTTTGCCTTGCATGTACAAAATAATTTACTTTGAAGATTTGTCAATTGACAGTGTATCTCTAAGCCAATCATCGTCATATTGGAATCTCCGGCAAGGTGACAGTTTGTTCTAATGCGTGTGCTGCTTGTAGTAGTAGTTTGTCTTGATTCGAATCAGCTATTAATTGCATACCAATTGGCAGTCCATTTGACATTGCAAACGGAACTGAAATTGAAGGCCTTCCAGTAAGGTTTGCAGTAACTGTGTTGATATCTACTTGAAATAATGCAACAGGGTCATCGATTTTTTCTCCTTTTTTAAACGGAAGAACTGGGACTGTTGGTGCAATTAGTAAATCAAACTTTTTGAATGTCTCACTAATTTCACGAGTGAGCTTACTTTTTACTTTAAGTGCCTTGAGGAAATATTTTCCAGCTTGACCTGATGATGGAACAAATCCTCCAATAATTATTCTTCGTGAAACTTCAGGGCCAAATTTTTGTCGTGCTTTTGTAATGTATGAATTAAACTCGTAACCTTCAACTGAAAAATCATAACCATATCGTAAATTATCATACCTTGCAAGATTGCTACCAGCTTCTGTGGCAGTGATGGTGTAATATGCCGCCACAGAATATTTTACCATGTCAAGTGATACTTCCTCGCAGATGGCCCCCAGACTTTCCATCCTTGAGATTGCCTCTTTTGTGGCAGACAGTACTTCGGCAGAAGTCCCATCCCCCAACATCTCTTTAATTATGCCTATTTTCTTACCTTCAATACCTGAATCTATGCCTGAAAGATAATCTTGATCTTGATTATTGATCGTTGTGTTGTCATTGGAATCAAACCCTGAAATTAGATTTAGCATAAACGCCGTATCCTTTACAGTTCTAGTTAACGGACCAATCTGCTCAATACTGTTAGAATATGATATTAATCCGTACCTGCTGACTAGTCCATAAGTTGGTTTGTAACCTACAACTGAACAGAAGCTGGCCGGATTTCTGACAGAACCTCCAGTGTCAGAACCCAATGATGCAACACATTCAAAGGCACTAACAGATACTGCACTTCCACCAGAAGAGCCTCCTGGCACGTAATCTGTGTTCCATGGATTACTACTTGGACCAAATGCACTGAACTCTGTAGTTAGTCCCATTGCAAATTCATCCATGTTTACCTTTCCCATGAATATTGCATCTTGCTGTTTAAGTTTTGTAATTACAGTTGCATCATAGGGTGCAACAAAATCTTCCAACATCTTTGATGCACATGTAGTTTTGCTACCCTTGATGCATAGATTGTCTTTGATGGATATTGGCATTCCGAAACATGCCCCGACTTCGTCCCCGGATTTTATTTTCTTGTCAATTTGTTGTGCTTGTTCTACTGCTTTTTCATTTACTGATAGAAAAGCATGGAGTTTATCATCAATAATTTGAATTCTCTCCAGAGTTTTTGCCACATAATCCTCAGCTGAAATATTTCCGTTTTGTATCTCTTGGACATATTCAAGAGCAGATATTTTGAGATTCATGATGACATCTTTGGTGCTCGAACATAGGTTCCTTTGTAGTGATTTAGATTTTTAATCAAATTTTCATCAAATGGAACATGTTCGTCTTTTCTTAAATTGGAAATTGAAATTTCTTGCATTGAAATTTCCTCTGAATCAACTCCTGCAGAATCCAACACGTCAAAAAAATCAATCATGGCATGTACTTTGTCAACATATTCCCTGTGATCATGGATGTCTATTTTCATTAGTTTTGATACTCGTTCTATTTCTTCAGAAGTTACCATATGGATTCACCTAAAATGTTGATTTGTGGAGATTTGCAATACATTGTATTTTTTACTTGATATGTGATAATCTGTACCTGAAAATTATCAAAAAATCGTACTTTTATTGTCATCATGTGGAAAATCAAATTTCTTTGATATAATGCTAATGGTTTTACACGATGGTTGTAAAAGAGTTTATTGACTATCAGTTAAAAATAGACGTCCTCTTCTTACGCATGAAATTGTGAGTTTATTAATCTGTTAACTGAGAAGTATATTTGTTGGAAATTTTCACGGTTCAAATTCAATTGGAAGTATAATGTGTATGGGGGATATAGTTAGAGGGTTTGTTTTAGCACCTGCGTGGAAACTAAAATATTGGAAAAATAGTATTGTTTTTTGTAGGCAAAAACACGATTGCTGCTTTTAATACAATTCTAGTTGGAACCCTGTACAAAAAGTGATCTTAACGCCAAAAATCAATGCAAGGGTTTAAGGTTAAACCAAAACAACCAACTGTAGAATGCCACAACTACAAGTTACTAATGAAACAATGAATAGAATGAAAAAAATATTGGGAAAAAACAAGATGCACGACGGGGATTATTTCGTAAACGAAATGATCGATATACTTGAAAAGAAAATCAAAGTTTCAAGATAGACAATTTTGCAATTTCTTCCATTGTTTTACTTTCTATGATTCAAGTATTGAGTACATATCTGAGGAATTATGTAACAAGTGCAGAAACTCTAGTTAGAATGACTGATTTTGATCTATTTTCAATCTTATTCTAGGCTCAACTGTCTTCCACACATTGTAAGATTCCAGCAACCCTTTGATTGCTCATCTTTAGTACCTTGCTTAACTCCCTTTTGTGCATGGTTGCCTCTACCTCTATTCTCTGCTTGATACAATACAATTTTGACTCTTGGCAATCATGACATTGAAGGTAGATCTTCACAATTTTGGAAAAACTTTAAATGATAAATTTTTTCAGGATTGCCTCAAATTTTTGATGATCTTAAAGAAATTGTAAAAAACTACAAAGACAAAGACATGGAATTTTATATCATATCTTCCAGACGAATATTCATTTGAGTGTGGAATTCACAACATGAACGCATATGTTCACATGACATACATGAATGACTTTTTGCGGGAAAAATATGATGGGAACTTTGAATGAAAGTATCAATTTGAGTTCTTTGCA
>Ga0224513_10001128_pt1 | contig 10717 bp, 7 predicted proteins | sample SF_May12_sed_USG_5_FD_169109 | JGI IMG/M metagenome (GOLD analysis project Ga0224513, IMG submission 169109) | Sediment microbial communities from San Francisco Bay, California, United States - SF_May12_sed_USGS_21 | ecosystem: Environmental > Aquatic > Marine > Sediment | place: USA: California... | reverse complement strand
TTATGTTGGATTGAAATTATACCTTTTGTGATTTCTTAACATGTGATATTGATTAGATCTTGCCCAATTTTTTCTTAAATTCTTGATATGCCTTTTCATATGATTCCATATCTCCAACGTCTGTGAATCCTTTTTTGATAGAAAAACTGTTTAATTTCTTCTTTTTTGACATTGCTTTCTCAATCACCTTGTCCATTCCATAAGGTACGTTGTCTGGAATTAAGGGAAATACTCCAGGCTCCATAACATAGCAACCGGTGTTAATATTTGATGCAATCTCTGGTTTCTCTCTCCATGCAGTAATCATATCATTTTTTCCAGTGTCAATTACACCATATGGCAAACGAAATTTGTATTCATATAAACACATGGTGATAAATGATTTGTTTTTTTGATGTTTTTTGATCATATCCTTTAATGCAAAATCAAACACTGAATCACCGTACATGCAAACAAAAGTATCATCAATGAATTTCTCTGCAGTTTTAAGTTGACCTGCGGTTGCCAATGGCTTGTCAGAAATAGCATATTCTATGTCCACTCCAAAATCTTTCCCATCTTGAAAATAGTCTTGAATGTTTTTTCGTAAATAACTTACACACAATACAATTGATTTAATGTTGTTTTTTTTCAGCCAATTAATTGTGTGCTCTAATAATGGTCTGTCGCCAAGAGGTAGCATTGGTTTTGGAACAAATAATGTGTATGGCTGGAGCCTCGTTCCAAGCCCTCCAGTTAAAATTACTGCCTTCATATTGTAGTTTTTTTCTTGGCATATTTATGATTGTTTATTATGTTGATGAAAAATATCTTCTCTTATATCTACTGTATAGTATGTTTTCCTTTAGGATGTCCCTAATTAAAAAAATATTTATGATTATTTATTATCCTGAAAATAATTTTTATTTTTATAGCCTGAGCCTATAATGACAGAATAAATTCATAATTTTTATAAACACTAAAATTTGAATAATGAGGGATCAAATACAATGTGTTCTATTTTAGGGTTATCCAGTCATCATGATGTTGCCCCGACTTTAGTTAAATCGTTAAAGAAAATGGAATATCGTGGATATGACAGTGTAGGTGTGGCGATTAAGAACGAGTCTGATATTTCAGTTAAGAAGGGAATTGGAAAAGTCAATACTGTAAATGACGATATGCATATGTCTGAATTATCTGGCAATATGGGTATTGGCCATACTAGATGGGCCACTCATGGTAAAGTGACGGTAGAAAATGCACATCCACATATGTGCAATACTGATTCTGTTGGTGTTGTACATAACGGTATAATTGAAAACTATGTTGAATTAAGACAAGATTTAGAAAAGAACCATGGTATTATTTTCAAAAGTTCTACTGATACTGAAGTAATACCCAATCTTTTACAAATCCACCTTGAAAAATCACATGATGTCAAAAGAGCGATAATGGATACAGTGCAAAAATTAGAGGGCCACTATGCATTTGTGGCACTTTTCAATACTGGTGAATTGGTAGGGGTTAGAAATCATGAACCGCTGATCTTAGGTATTGGAAGTAATGATTTATTGCTAACAAGTGATGTTGTTGGATTGCCTGAAAATATTTCCTCCGTAGTGTATCTTGAAAATAATCAATTTGTAATGATTAACAAACACAAGCATGAAATTTTTGATTTTGATGGAGAAATTGCACAATTTGTCGTCAAAACAATCCCAAAAAATTATCAAAATATATCCAAAGGATCATATGCGTATTTTACTGAAAAAGAAATCTTTGAACAACCTAAAACTATTCTTGTAGCTGGGGAAGAAGATGGTAATAATCTTAAAAAAATTGTGGAGTCTATTCGAGACTCAGACTATGTGTATGTTACAGGTAGCGGAACAAGCTACCATATAGCAGTTATTGCAAAATATCTTTTCTCGCGGTTTGCCGAAAAAAAAGTGGAACATGTTATGGCAAGCGAGATGAAGTATTCCTCTCGATATATACTCCCAAATTCTACTCTTTTTGCAATATCTCAAAGTGGAGAGAGTGCTGATATACTTGAATCTGTCTCTATAGGAAAAAAGAAAAATGCAAAGATCATCTCAATGGTAAACTCAAAAAATTCTGCACTTGCCCGTGATTCTGTATCTTCAATTGGACTTAACTGTGGTCCAGAAATTGGTGTTGCTGCAACAAAAAGCTTTACTTCACAAATGGCAATTTTGTATAAAATTGCCGATAAATTATGTGACGGGGGTCTTGCTATTGATTTTAAGATTATTTCTGATGCATATACTAAGATGTTATCAAACACATCTAAAATTCAAGAATTAGCAAAATCTATCAAACATATTGAAAATCTTTTTGTCATAGGTAGGGGAATACATTATCCAATTGCAAAAGAAGGGGCACTGAAGATTAAAGAAATAACGTATATTCATGCAGAAGGAATAGCTGGAGGCGAACTTAAACATGGGCCCCTTGCATTGATGGATTCATCAACATATGTCATCGTAATTAATCCTGATGATGATTCATATGTAGACAATACATCTAGTGTAAATGAAATAAAGTCCCGTGATGCAAAAGTGATTGGTATTTCTAACAAACCTGATCCTAACTATGACTATTGGATTCAAATTCCTACTATCCGTGAGGATCTTTATCCTCTAATTGAAATAATCCCCTTGCAACTTATTTCATATTATCTTGCTTTGGAGAGGGGAATAGATCCTGACTACCCAAAAAATCTTGCAAAATCAGTCACTGTAAAATAATGCTGTTTAATATCAACCTGAATTCTGCTTTATCAAAATGTTACAATAATAAACAATGATGAAAATTAGGACATTTCTTGATGTGTTTTGCTTTGATACATATAATGAACCTGTTTCTTTTGAGACGATTAATGCTCGTTTAATCATCTTCTAGTTGTTTCTACACTGCTAGATTCTTGTCAGAGTGACACCAAAATAAATTATTTATTTAATGATATGTTCAGTATTAAAAATTAATTCTGATTATCTTAAAGAATTTAACCAAGAGCATCTCAAGATAATCATGAAGGTACTTACACTGGATGACTTTGACCTCAAAGGTAAGACTGTATTTTTGAGGGTGGATATGAACTGCCCCATTGATCCGGACACTATGGAGATTTCTGGAACCAAACGAATCGAAGAGGCAATTGTGACTATAAAGGCATTAGATCAATCAAAACTTGTGATTGCGTCGCATCAAGGTAGAGTGGGTAATAATGACTATACAGGTATGGACAAACATGCAAAGGTACTGGAAAGAATGTTGAACAAAAAGATCAAGTATGTCGAAGATGTAATTGGACAAGCTGCTCAAAATGAGATAAAGAATTTGAAGGATGGTGAAATTTTACTTTTAGATAATCTGAGATTGTGTGCAGAGGAGAATTATGAATTCTCTCCAGAAGATGCTGCAAAGACAATCATGGTTTCTCGCTTATCTAAATTGTTTGATCTATGTGTGTTAGATTCATTTCCTAGTGCTCATAGATCACATCCATCAATAGTAGGATTTCCACATGTTTTACCTGCGTGTGCAGGAAGAATTGTGGAGAGGGAAGTGAGAAATCTGGATGAGATTATGGCTGTTGCAAAGGCACCTCATGTAATAGTTCTTGGCGGTTCAAAAGTTCCAGATAGGTTGGAGGCAATTAAGATGCTTATTAAAACTGGAAGGGCAGACCACGTACTTTTGACAGGATTAATTGGCAATGTGTTTATGCGTGCGCAGGCTAGGGTTAAGTATCCTCTCGGAATTAAAAAAGAAGATGAAGTAGTTGCAAAGGCACATGCGCTAATCGGTGAGTATCCTGATGTGTTTTCTACTCCTGTTGATATTGCAATTGACAAGGATGGACAGAGAGTGGAGATGGATGTGAGGGATCTGAAAACAGGTGACAAGATTTATGATTTAGGTCCAAAGACAGTAGAACACTATTCTAAGATAATTTCAAGTGCAGGAACTGTATTTATCAGTGGACCTGCAGGATTTTTTGAGAAGGATGGCTTTAGCTTTGGAACAAGACGATTGCTAGATGCAGTTGCAAACTCAATGGCAACCACTCTCGTCAGCGGAGGTCACTTGACAACTGCACTAAAAGAACAGGGATTGGAGGAAAAAGTCAATCACATTAGTACGGCTGGGGGGGCACTTGTTTTGTATCTGACTGGAGAAAAACTCCCAATGATAAAGGCACTTGAAGATGCAGCTACGAATGCTAATCTGAGTAAGCATTAGCATCTCTTGAAATGATAAAAAATATTTTTATAGTATATTTGTCTTTGATCCTTCTATTTCCTTTTATGCATGCAACTGCATTGCCAGGAAATGCTGAACTGGTACTGGAAGACATTCAGATTGAACCTTCTTATCCAAAAAAAGGTGAATTAGTTAAGATAACTGGAGATGTGTATAATGCAGGACTAGTGGATACTGACTCTTTAGCGAGTATAATAACTGCTGCATTTTTTGTTGATGAAAAGTTAGTTTACATTAATGAAATTGACAATATTAAACCCGGAATAAAAAATAAAATAAAAATTTCATCTGATCTGATTTGGAATGCTGAACCCGGAAGTCATAAAATAAAAATTATCCTAGATTATCATGATACTCTAAATGATCAGTATGATTCTCCTATCGATAATGTTGTGGAAAAAACTCTTTTTATTGAACTTCTTAAATCTACGAAAATTTTATTTGATATCTCCCCTCAATATTTTATTCAAGGAACGAGAATACCAAAAATTACTATATCTCTTTTAGATTCTGATTCTAATGAACCTTTGAGCAATAAAAAAATCATACTGAATTTTAATGACCGTATCTCTACTTTGACTACCGACAAAGAAGGAATAATCTCATTTTCAAGTTCCGTTAATTCTTTAGGTACGACTACAATTGGAGCATATTTTGGAGGTGACATTCAATATTCTTCTGCTAATGCTTCTTCTACCATTTATTCACTTCCAAAAGAAACAACATCAATTATGATCATGCAAATATTGGATGTGAAAAATCAGCATGATTTTGAAGAAAATATATTTGACATCGTTATTTTTCAAGACTCTTACGACAATCTAATTAAAAAAATTCAGCCCAATTCGACAAATCTGTTTGACTCAAAAACTTTCTGGGTATCACTTCCTCCAGAGCATGATTATTTTGCAGAGGTTTACATGGATGGCAGGCTCTTTTTTGTAACTGATAAAGAATTATTGAAAGAAAATACAGTTGTAAAAAAAGAATTGGAGATTCCAGAAACTGCAAAAATAAAATTCAGGGTGATTGATGAAGAAAATCGGCCAGTTATTGGAGCTTTAGTTCAAAATTGGATTTATTCGTCTCCTACTACAAATGGTTTTACTGACTGGCTGGATGTTCTTCCTACTACCTTTGGAGATCCATATGTTGCGAATGTAGTTTTATCTGATCAGAGGATAGTCAAATCAGCACCATTTTTACTATTTTCTGGAGAGCAGAAAATAATAGATATTGTGATAACTGAAACCAATTATGTCATCCCCTCTTGGATTAAGAACAATGCAGGGTGGTGGGCAGATGGCTCCATTGACGATTCTTCATTTATTCGTGGTATTCAACACTTGATCGAACAAGGCATCATTATAATTCCTCCAACTGCACAAGGGCTAAACTCTGACTCTGATGAAATTCCTGGATGGATTAAGAACAATGCAGGGTGGTGGGCAGATGGCTCCATTGACGATTCTTCATTTATTCGTGGTATTCAACACTTGATCGAACAAGGCATTATGAAAATATTATAAAGCAAAAATTACTCGTTTTATCCATTTTTTTAAGTTATGACTTTGTTGATACTCTTAATTTTTTATTGTATTTTCTACATTAACCTAGATTTTAATATTTGATTTGTCCCTAATTGGTAATAATCATTATTTTCGATGTTAATTATGTTGCAGGTTGATCTGAACTCTTGTATTCAAATATTCCTTCTGAGGTATTATTTCCATATGTGACTTGGATCTTATATGTTCCATATCCATATTCTGCAAATCCTTCATATTCTGCAGATGTATTGACAACAGTGAAAATAGATTCTATGGGAATCACATATCCCTCTGGGGTTGTTAATCTGGTAGTTACCAAATCATGAAGAGCGAGTTCAATAAATTGTTGAGAATTTTTTACATTTACCCCATAGCGTATTTTGTTAGGTAATAAAGAATCATCTATCCAAACCTTAAAACTGTCATCTTTTTTTACAATGTCTCCTGTAGTAAAATGATATGTTGCATGTGTTTTTGGACCTCCAAGAGGTATGTCCTTATTTGTAACTATGTACTCTACATCTAGCAGATTATTTTGTGTTGAAAAATTGTAAATATTATTGTGAAAGAAAAATGCTGAAAACCATCCATTTGAAGTGACGGGAATGTCTCGAAGTACTACTCTTCCATTTAATTTCACATCTACAGTGAAAGATTTTTCTGATATTTGACCTGTCTGAGCATAATCTACCTGTTCTATGTTTTGTATGATTGTAGGATTTGTAAAATCAAATTTTCCATAAACGACAACTTTGTCTAGATAATTATAATGATCCTTATCAGTCCAAATTATTAACGGCAAAACCGATCCAAATGTATCGCTAGGCATTGTTTGATTTGATGTGATATCCTGAGAATCATCTGTTTCAACTCCATGTAATTCCGGTCCTATGTATCTACAGCAGTAATCTTGTGTTCTAAGATGTATTTGCTTTTCAGGTTCAGGAGAATTTTTACAAATATTTTTGAGATCAATATAGTCGCAGAACCAATAATTGTCAGTTATTGCCTCGCTTCTCCATCCTGTACATTCTGGATATGCGGGAAACTGTGTACAGAAATTATAACTCCCTGTTTTTGCTGCATCTGCTGAAGTAAAATCTAGTACCGCAAAACTAAGAACAGAGAATAGAACAAAACTTAGTAGAATTTGCATTTTATTCATTTTTGATCTCCTTTTTGAATTATATGGATGACTTTTCTATCTCCATCCTCCATTAGAAATGGTTCAGACCAGACCACTTTTTCATTTGGAAACGTTGCTTTTGCCACATAAGGTTCATTAGCGGTAAATGTCGGGAGCATTTCAATCCATTCTGTAAATCCACCTTCATCTGATCTAGTGGAATAAATCCAATTATCCACAATAACATCACTTTGCGGTTCGCCATTTTCATTGATTATTAGAAATCTCACTTGAGAAGACTCTGAAATGGAAATTTCTTTTTTTATAATTTCATTACTTGGAAAGTATTTTTGAAATGCGTCTAATAACCTGCCTTCTATGTACACTTCTATAATATATTCATGATCTGCAGGTAAAACAGTCAAGAAAAAATTATTCATCATCAAACTTTGATTATTGTGGTCTGCTGTAGAAATTTTTTTGAACAGGTTATCGTAAGAGTCTTGAAAAATGACTATTGTTAATGGAGATTTTTTAAAGTTATTTGTGGATGAATATGGCAGAATTTCTAGAGCAAGTGATGATTGATCTTTATCTAGTTTGATGGGAAAAATCATTTTAGAAAAACTAGGAATAAAAGACTCTTCTTCGCTATATGCTGTAATTTGAATTGGTTCATTTTTGAATGATATGTCTGTCTCAAATGAAAATCTTCCATTCGAGTTTGTGATTATCTCTTCTGGTGAAAATCCTTCCATATCTATGATTATTTTTTGATTCTTCAATTCCTGATCAATAATATTTGTTAATTCTCCTTCTATTGCAACATTCTGTTTTTTTGTTTCAGTATCGTAATGTTGATAAATATTTGCATTTATCAGTGATGGTGTCTCTGTTCCTATTTGGAAATTTTTTTGAACAATGTTATTTTCAGGATTGTCTCTTAAATGTGACAAATTATCGTGATAATTAACAATGACTGTGACAATGTAATTTCCTGAAATTGCATCAAATATTGGTCCCGAAGAAATTTCCATTCCGTTTTCAACTCCTGGTGAAACATTTTCTAATATGTCGATTTCAACAAGTTCCCCATTTACCATATATCCTACAGTGACAACGTTTGATATTTCATCAGTTGAGATAACTCCTGCATTATATACAGAACCATGTACTGTTATCGGTTCTCCATTTTTTGGATTTTCTGGTTCGATCCAAATATCATTTAGAATCAGATCTGCTGAATTGATTTGCCCAAACAAGTCAACTGATTCAGTTAAACTATACGAGGGTGTAAAAATTAATGGGATCAGGAAACTTACCATCAAAAATAACTTTAGTATGGTTTCATATGACAATATATCTTCTAATTATTTGAAGTTGAATTTATACTACACTTGTTTGAAAATTACTCGCCAAAAAATTGATTATTTTTACGCCTCAAAAATCATATCATTAATTAAAGCACATTTTATTGCAAATCCCTCAAATTCTGAAATTTCTTAGCTAAATTATCATCCTTTAATCAATTTGCCTCAATTTCCCTTGTCTCACAAAATCTTTACAATGTATCCTGGTGATTCCTACGGGATTTGGGTACAATTAAAACAGCTAGAATGTAGTATTGTTCTCAAAAAATCTAACCTTGTTGATTTTATCTGAAATGATGGGAAGGATTTATCAATGGAAAATTACGATAATTTGTATATGTTAGATCAGATTCAGAAGGATTTTACCACTCAAAAATCATATGAATGATAAAACAATACTTGAGAGGAGGTCATTATGGAAAATAATACAAATATAATTGATATTGAAAAAAACTTAGCTGAAAGCAAGGATATGCTACAGATTATGTATTTTGAGGAATACAGTCATTCTACAAATGAAATGATTGTAATTGAAAATAATATTACACTCATCAACACATTGCATATTTATTTAACTAAACTTGGATTTGAGAATGTTTACATCTGCCAAACCGTCAAGGAGGGAGAAGAGATATTTAAAAATCTGATACAATCCGGTAAAGTTGTACCGATTATTCTAAATGATAGAATTAGCAAAAACACCCCTGATATTATCGAAGAGTTGTTAGCAATTCAATCTGATGCAAAAATTATAGTTGAAACTGCATTTTCTGAAAATGATAAAGAAATTAAGCATCTCTTTGATCTGGGAATTTTTTCTATAATCTCAAAACCTTTACGTTTTCAAAACTTGAAAGAAACAATCGATGTTTTATTGAAAGAAGACAAACCTATAATCGAAGACAAACCTATAATCGAAGACAAACCTATAATCGAAGACAAACCTATAATCGAAGACAAACCTATAATCGAAGACAAACCTATAATCGAAGACAAGGATGCAGAATTAAATGAAAAAATCAAAAATATGTTAGACTACAAAAAAATAATCAGCTATAAACGAATAAATGAAAATGTTGACGTAAACCTGACTACGATTGAAGAATATCTAAAAAATCTAGAAAATAAAAAAATACTTGTTCCAACCGATGAAATAAAAGAAATTGCATGTCCAAAATGCAATTCAGTAGAAATAGATAATATTGTGGTCTGTCCTTTTTGCAAGAAAAGTGATTTTGGAAAGTATCCTGTAGTGATTCATCATTATAGATGTGACCAAATGTTTTTGTACGAATCAAAACTAGAAAAATGTAGAGTTTGTAATACTTCACTGGGAAAACAGGGAACTGATTATTCAGAGTTTAAAGATTATTATCTCTGCAGCTCATGTGAAAATTACTTTGGTGAGTTAGAGTCAATGTATGATTGCAGAAAGTGTGAAACGCAGTTTAACCTTCATAATGCAAATATTGAATCAAGTATAAGATACAAAATTTTGTAAATACTGAATTAATTTTTTACCAGCCAATTTTTTTACCTCTTATTGCTTTGAAATATCCCTGCAATACAATAAATTTTAGTAAAATCCTGTAACCAAACGCCACAACTGGAATTAAGTAAATTAGTTTAAGATTGCTCCATTTTCTCGATGAATAAACAGCGTAAAGAAATATTATTGTTTCAGCTGCCAAATATATTAAAAATATCATGGCAAGAGTGTAAATTATGATGTGCCCGTCTCCTTCCAATGTTTTCAATATCAAATATGGGACAAATACTATGGGAGAAAACCAAAACACGAAAACTAAAATTACATCCATAAGCCACATGTCTGCCTGACCAATCCTATCTTTTTTAGTGAATCTTGAACTGAGTAACATGTCTCTATGTTTGTAAAGAGTTGATATGTGTCCATGAGCCCACCTGCGTCTCTGAACTTTCCATGCCTTCCAGTTGTTGGGACAATAAGTTCTTGCAATCGAATCACGGGCAAATTTGATTTTCCCTTTTCTTTTGCGTATTTTGAGGGCTAAATCAAAATCCTCTGTCATTGTATCTTTGTCAAACTTTCCAATAGCACTAAAAATATCTCTTCTAAAAATACCAAAAGCTCCTGAAATTATCATAAGCATATTGAATGTAGTGGTAAATGTTCTTCCAAGTTCTATGGCAAATAAATATTCATACTCTTGAAACCTAGTTAAGATGTTTTCTACTCCTTCATCTCCACTTAGAATTTTTACATTGCCTGAAACTGCATATACTTCTTCACCTTGTTTGTTTTTTATTTTCTTATTGTTTCCTTTTTCAAAATATCTTACTGCATTACTTATTGAATTTGTATCTAAAATTGTGTCCCCATCCATACATAAAACTAAATCACCCGTGGAAAATTCAAA
>Ga0224513_10001126_pt1 | contig 10725 bp, 13 predicted proteins | sample SF_May12_sed_USG_5_FD_169109 | JGI IMG/M metagenome (GOLD analysis project Ga0224513, IMG submission 169109) | Sediment microbial communities from San Francisco Bay, California, United States - SF_May12_sed_USGS_21 | ecosystem: Environmental > Aquatic > Marine > Sediment | place: USA... | reverse complement strand
CACACTATTTTACGTCTCCAATTTTCGCCGATCGAGGCCGGGCGAATGTCAACGGTTAATTGCAAAGGTGAACAAATGACGGGCGCACGAAAAACGACCGCGGAGCTTGAGCTAAACGGCTCGTTTAAAAAACATCCCGAGCGAGCTCGCGGCCGGCCGGTGGATCCGCCGAAGGTCGGCAAGCCGGGCGCGGCTCCGAAAGACTGGCCGGCGCCACTTAAACAAGCATGGCGCGACATCCTGAAGTACTCCCCCCCTGGCGTGCTCTGCGCATCGGATCGGCTTTCGGTGGAAGCCGGGGCGCGGGCGCTCGCGGAAATGCGAACGGGCGATCTCAAGGCGATCCAAGAATGGCGGCAGTGGGTCGCCAAGTTCGGGATGACTCCGCGCGATCGAGCTTCGGTCGCCGTGGCGCAAGCCCCAGCGGCGGCGCCTACGGCTAGTCCGTTTACCCGGCCGGGAGCGGAAACGATAGCGGAAGCGAATCCCGAACCGGCAAGCGAGGAGCGGCCGGCGGTTCCGGTTCCGGTCCCGGCGGTGGCGCCCGGACGTGCGGGGCGGTTTGCGAATATTCACTAACAGAAAGCCGGAATGACACACACAGACATTGCGATCGATTGGGCGGAGCGCGTGGTAGCGCGGAGCGAGGATCGGTGTCTGTATGTCCGGCAAGCGTGCCAGCGGTTCTTGGACGATCTGGAGCGCGGCGATTTCCCGTATTACTACGATCTCGACGAGGCCGAGTGGCGGTGCAATTGGATCCAAGAGATCCCGCACGTTAAGGGGCGCTGGGCCGCGAACGGTGAGAAGTTCGTACTAAGCCCGTGGCAAGCGTTCACGGTGTGTAATCTGTTTGGATGGCGCGAACGTGAGACGAAGCTGCGGCGCTTCCTGGAGGTGTATCTAGAGCTTCCGCGCAAGAACGGGAAAAGTTTCAAGGCGGCGGCGATAGCGTCCACGCTATTCTGCGAGGGCGAGTTCGGCGCCGAAGCCTACACGGGCGCGACAACGGAACGGCAAGCCTGGGAGGTGTTCCGGCCTGCGCGGGAGATCTTCCTACGCAATGAGCAAATGCGCGAACACTACGGCGTGCAAGTCAACGCCAAGAGTATGACGATCGCGGAAACGGGCGCGAGGTTCGAGCCGCTGATCGGTGATCCGGGCGACGGCTCCAGCCCGTCCGTGGCGATCATCGACGAATTTCACGAGCATCGGAACTCTGAGCTGATCGATACCATGAGGACCGGGATGGGCGCGCGGGAGGAGCCGTTGCTCTTTATCATTACTACGGCGGGCGTGGACTTCGGCGGGCCGTGCCGGGAGAAGCGCGGCGACGTGATCGCGATCCTGGATCAACAGGTCGCGGATGAGAACACGTTCGGAATGATCTTTACCATCGACGAGGGCGATCGGTGGGACTGCGAGGAAAGCCTGCGCAAAGCAAACCCGAACTGGGGGATCTCGATCAACCCACGGACGGTGCTGCGGCAAATGGATCTCGCGCGACGCTCGGCAACGGCACAAGCGGCGTTTAAAACAAAACAGCTAAACATGTGGGTGGGCGCTAAGGCGGTCTGGATGAACATGCTAGGGCTCCAGCGTTGCGTAGCGCGCGAGCTGAAGGCCGAGGACTTCGCGGGGGCCAAGGCATACATCGCGGTGGATCTGGCATCCAAGAAGGATCTAGCGTCGATCGCGGTGATGGTTCCGCAAGCCGGCAAGATGTACGCGTTCAATAAATACTATTTGCCCCACGAGCAGATCTACGGCGACGAAGCCGATCCACGCTATCGACAATGGGCGGACGCGGGGCTACTGGAGGCGACGGACGGACGGACGATTGACTACGATCGGATCGAGCAAGACGTGCTTGAATATCACAAGATGTTTCAGATCGACGCGGTGGCCTATGATCCGTGGAACGCTACGCAGTTTGCGCAACGGCTGGAGAAAGAGGGCCTAACTATGGTCGAGGTGCGGCCGGTTGTTCGCAACTTCTCGGAGCCGATGAAAGAGCTTGAGGCGCTGACTATAAACCGGAACTATCAGTACGACGGATCGGCGGTTACTACGTGGTGCTTCGGTAACGTGGTCGCGAAGGCGGACAAAAACGATAACCTTTTTCCGGACAAGGAAAAGCCGGAGAATAAGATCGATGGCGTCGTCGCGCAGTTGATGGCGTACGCGCTTTACATCGGAAGCCGGGCGGAGGCGTCGCCGTACGAGTCGCGCGGAATGCGCGAGCTGTGAAGCCGGGAACGGAAGCGCGGGTGCGGGAGGTGCTAACGGACCTTGTGTTACTGTGCGCCCTAGTTGCTTTCGGGGTTGGGCCGGGTTTTGAATTTGGTTGGTACTGGGGCGCGAGCGCAGCGGGCGCGGTCGTTTTGTGTTGGATCACAATAAAGGGCGGTGGCCGTGCTGTTTGAATCATTATTCGCAAAGTCGCTACCGGGCGAGCAACAGTTTGAACGGATCATTCGGGAGTTAGACGGAGGCCGGGCAAGTAACGCGGCTGGAATGTCGGTGACGGCTGACACCGCAAACAGCATATCAACCTACTTTGCGTGCATCCGGATCATATCCGACGCGATCGCGCAGTGTCCGATCAATGTAGTTCGAAAAGTCCGCGACGGTTCAACCGAGATCGTGGGCGATCATCCGCTCGCGCTCGTGTTGGACCGCCCAAACGAATGGCAAAGTCCGGCTGAGTATTTCGGGCTGGTGGCGTCGGACGTGGTGGCCGAAGGCAATCACCTATCGGAAAAGGTAATGCGCGGCGGTGTGTTGCGCGAGCTTTCCCCTCTGTCGTGGTCGGGGGTCTCCTCGACGATCACGGAGCTAGACCGGCTGCGCTACACGTACACCGATCCGAATACAGCGAAGACGGGCGACTATACGCATGGCCAAGTCGCACATCTGCGCGGGGTGCCCAGTCGGAAGGCGCGCGGGTTCGTGGGGTTGTCGACGTTCCGGCACGCGCACGAGCTGTTGGGGCAAAGTTTGGCGCAGCGCGAATATAACAGTTCGGTTTACTCGCGCGGGGCTGTCGCTACGGGTGTATTCACTCATCCGGCCGGCTTGAACGATGAGGCGTTTGGTAGGCTCTCGGATCAGTTAGACAAAAAATGGACCGGGATCAAAAACATGCGGCGCCCGATGCTACTAGAGGGCGGACTTGAGTACCAGACGATCTCGCAGAGCGCGCAAGATCTACAGTTGATCGAGGGCATGAAATACACGAAAGAGGCAATTTCCGAATTCTTCGGCGTGCCGTTGTTCCTGTTGAACGCGACCGACAAACAAACAAGCTTTGGCTCGGGTATCGAGCACTTATCGATCGGGTTCACGCGATTTACGGTGCAACCTATCGCGGCGCGGATCCAACAGGGGATCGCGCGGTCGTGTTTGTCTCCGTCGCAATATTCCGAGTTTTCCGTGCGGTTTGATCTGTCGGCGCTTCAGCGTGGCGATTTCAAAAGCGAGCAAGAGGGCCTGGCGATCGAAGCCTCGCACGGGGCGTTGTCCGTCAATGAGTGGCGGGCGTTCCGTGGCCGGTCGAGCATCGGGCCGGGCGGCGACACTTACAACAGGGCCGCGAATCTGTACGGGCCGGACGAGGGCGCAAGCGATGAAATATAAATTTTTGCCGTTCAGTGAGGCGCCGAAGACGAAGGCGGTCACGGAGGCCGGCGCGTTCACGGGCTACGGATCCGTTTTTGGGGTCGTGGATCTCGGGCGGGATGTGGTGATGGCGGGCGCGTTTGCGGATAGCCTGGAGAAGCGCGCGCCGAAGTTGCTCTGGCATCATTCGACGAGCGATCCGATCGGCTCCATTGAGGCGAAAGAAGACACGCACGGGCTGTTCATTGCGGCGCAGTTGGTGCTAGGAGTGCAACGTGCGGCCGAAGCGCTGGAGCTAATGCGCGCGGATGTGGTGACGGGCCTAAGCATAGGGTATACAGTCAAACGCGAGGAGTGGGATCGCGAAGAAAATATTTACAGATTAATGGAGCTGGATTTATTCGAGGTGTCTTTGGTTCCGTTTCCGATGTTACCGGAGGCGCAAGTTTCTCGATCACGTTTTTCCACCGAGACGGGGACAAAGCGAGATCTGGAGCGCTTGCTTTCACGCGATTGCGGCCTAACTGAGTCGCACGCAAAAAAGCTTATTAGCGGCGGCTGGAGCGCAATGATCGGCCGGGATGACGATCGCGCAATACTGGACGCGCTGAGAAGCACGAGCCTAAAAGTTTAGGAGTTAACAATGAGCAGTGCGGCAACGGAAATTAAAGAAGCGCTGGACGGCATGCGCTCCGATTTTGACGAGTTCAAAAGCACGATCAACGCGAAGGTCGAGGAGTCCGGCCGGCGGTCGGAAGGACCGACGAGCGACACGATCGAGAAGCTAGAGAAAATGGAGCGGTCGTTCACGAAGGCCGAGGATCAGATCGCGGAGCTGAAGGCCGCGAATGATGCAACCGTGCTGGCGCTGGAGGAGAAGATCGACCGGCTGACGAACGGCTCGAAGTCCGATCCGATCGACGCGTTGCGGGCGGATCACTTCAAGGCGTTCGAGCAATGGGTGCGCACGAACGATCGCGAAGATGAGAGGGCCATGCGCGCGGCCGAAAAGGCGTTAGGGCTCAAAGCGAAAGAGCTGGATCGCAAAGACGTGACGATCGGGACTGACGCGGCCGGCGGGCACGCGGTGCCGGAGAACATCGCGGCAATGGTCCGCCAGCGCGCGGTGCTTATGTCGCCGTGGCGCGAGGTGTTCGAATGGATCACGGTGGGGAGTGATTACAAAGAGTTGGTAGATCTAACGGGTCTCACTTCGGGCTGGATCGGCGAAACCGGGACGCGTACGGGAACCGCTACGCCTACGCTCCAGCAAGTGACGCCGACGATGGGCGAGCTATACGCTTACCCAACGGCGTCCGAGTGGTCTCTCGATGATGTCTTTTTCGACGTGGCCGGCTGGCTAACCCGAAGCGCGGGGCGCGAGTTTGCGCGGGCCGAGGGTGTCTCGTGCGTAACGGGTGACGGCACTAATCAAATGACGGGCTTCCTCGATGGTACGCCGGTCGCTACGGCGGATCACGGGGCGCGCGCGTTTGGTGTGCTTCAGTACGTGCCGAGCACGGACGCGGCGCTTATTACCGTGGCCGGGTTGGTTGATCTGGTTTACGAACTCGACGAGTTTTACGAAGCCGGCGCTTCGATGGTGATGAATAAGAAAACCGTTGGGACGATGCGTCAATTGGCGAACGATGGAGGGGATCTTCTTTGGTCTCCGGGCTTGAACGGCTCCGAGCTTCCGACGTTTTTAGGGTTCGAGTATCGTCGGGCGGCGCATATGCCGGACATTGCGGCGAACGCGTTCCCGGTTGCTTTCGGTGATTTCCGCGAGGGCTACATGGCCGTCGATCGCGTGGGTCTTCGGATCACGCGTGACGAGGTAACGGCGCCCGGTTTCGTCAAGTTCTACATGCGCCGCCGACAAGGCGGGATCATTCGGAATGACGAAGCGATCAAAGTGTTAAAGATCGCGATTAGCTAGAGCGAAGCGATCGGGTGAGTGTGTAGGGGGCGCCGCGTGGCGCCCCCTAATCAAACGGGGGATTTATGGCGACGAAAGACGATGACAAGGGCGAGCCGGCAAGCACGAGCGGGCGGGTAACGTTCGCGGTGGCGTGTGCGTTTTCTCCGAACGGCAAGGACTCGGTTAGTTGCCGAGCGGGAGCAACCTACAATGCCGGGGAGTTGCCATCGGGTATGGTGGACTTCGCGAAAGAGCACGGCATGCTTGCGGATAAAGCGGACGAGGGGGCATTAATCCAAGTTCCCAGGCGTCGCGATGTTACGGGAATGCTGAATAAGGCAATCACCACGGACAACGTCCCGCGCGGGTAAACCATGATCGCTCGACACATTTCAGGGCCGGCGAACGATAGCGTACTTATTGAGGACGCGTGGGCGCAGGCGCGCATTGACGAGGGCGAACTTGAGCCGGGATCGATGTTGGCGTCGATGGTGACAGTTGCGCGGGAGCATATGGAGCGCGGGCTAAACGTCGCGATCGGTGAGCAAGTGTACAAGCTTACAATGGAATGTTGGCCAACAGAAGCGCGGTTTGAGTTGCTACCGGCGCCGCTAGTTAGCGTTGAATCGATCACTTACTACGATGAGGACGACATCGAGCAAACGCTAGCGACCACGGTATACCGGGCGCATACGCACCTTCGGCCGGGCTTCGTCGAGCTTCAGGAGGACGAGGAGTGGCCGGCGCTCAAGGCGCGGGCGGATGCGGTATCGATCAATTTCACGGCTGGGTATGGGGGAGCGGCGTGGCCGGTTCCAGAGACGCTGAAGCGGGCCATGCTTATGCTTTTTACTGCGCAGTACGCGATGCGCGGGGATGACGAGCGCGCGGATAACCGGGTGTCCATTTGGGACGAAGCGCTGAGGATCTGTAGCAACTGCAAGGTGGTCCGGTACTAGCGCATGGCAACGATCTACATCAAAGCGGGCGAGCTGGATCGGCGAATAACTTTTAGGGTGAAAACGGTCGCGCTTAATTCGTTCAATGAGGAGATCGAAACCTGGGCGACGCATGCAACAGTATGGGGCAAGGTCGAAGAAAACGGAGGCGCTGAAGCGCTGATCGCCAACCACGAGATCGCAACGCGGCGGGCGTTGTTCGTAATCCGCCATCGCACCGATCTGAATGAGCAAATGCAGATCTCCTGGGATGGCAATACGTGGGACATCGAAACGACGCGCCAACTAGGCCGGCGCCGGTTCCTGGAGATCTCGGCAATGGCGCGGGTGGACTAGGTGGCGTCGGGGCTCAAGTTTACCGGCGCGGCTGAGCTTTCGGCCGATCTTAACAAGCTATCCAAACGGCTAGCGACGAACATCGGATCGCGAGCGGTACGCGCGGGGATCGGCGTTGTCGCGGAGCAAGCGCGCGCGAACATCCGATCGTCTGAGTACGCGGAGGGTTTGCGCGACCTATCAAAGACGCGCGGGGGTCACATCCGGGTGAAGGCGACGCGCGGCCGGCCGGGGGTGCGCTCGGCGAAGATTGCGATCTATAAAGGCACAAAGCGCGGCGACGGATCTTGGTTCGCTCACTTTTTTGAATTCGGAACGGCGCCGCACGATGTGGCGGCGACGACTGCGCAGGCGCTGGGGTATTACTCGGACGACGGTGGCGGGGTGTTCTTCGGCAAGCGCGCGACGGTAGGCGGGATCCGTGCGATCCGGTTCATGTCGCGCGCAATCGAAAGCCGGCACACGCAACAAAAGGCGCTAGACGAAATGGCGCGGAAGCTGCGCGAAGGGATCAAGCGTGGCTCTTGAGGAAAAGATCGTGCTGTTGCTTTTGGCCGATGCGCCGCTAACGGCGATGGTCGGCGACCGGATTAATCCGGTGAAATTCTCGCAGGGCGGCGCGTGGCCAAGCATAGAATACAATCTGATCGCGGGCCAAGCGGTGGACAACCTGGAGGGCGGGAGCGACACGCGCCGGTACAGAATGTCCTTCGATGTTCGCGCGGTGAGGTATTGGGAAGTGGTGGCCGTTGCGGGCGCATTAGAAACGGCGCTTAGGGGGTCGCGTCCCACGTTCGCATCGGAGATCGTATCAATAAGCGATTTCCCCTACGAAACCGGGGCGGAGGTATATCGGCGCACAGTAGATGCGGCTGTGTGGGGTACTGCGTAGGCGGGGCAACCCGTCCGTTTTTGGCGTCGTTGCGGCGCGCTACTTGAGGATCTGATATGAGCACATCGGCGCTTACTTCGCAGGGGATCACGCTAGAGTATGCGGACGATCCGGACACTCCCGTTACCTATACGCTTGTCCCGGAAATCACGGACTTTTCTGGGCCGTCCGGAACGACTCCGGCGGTAACGGTGAGCGATCTGGATAGCACGACGGTCGAGAAGCGATCGGGGCTTCCGGACCGGGGCCAATTGTCGTTCACCATCAATTACATTCCTGATCAAGCGGCGCACCTGGCCGTGCGGGGTATGTTCACCTCGGCGGCGCGTACCGGGTGGCGGTTGTCCTATACCGATGTGGGAGCCACAGTCGATACATTCGTCGGCTGGGTGTCGGGCTTCGCGGCTTCCGGATCGGTAGACACTACGCTTACGGCGGCGGTTACCATCGAAATCGAAGGCGAGATCACACAAACCTAGTTGAGGATTTATGCACCTAACGAAAGAGCAGATCATAGCGGCGGACGATCGGAAGATCGTCGAGATCGATTGTCCCGAATGGGGCGGGATCGTTCGGTTGAGGACGCTTTCGGGGACGGAGCGCGACGCGTACGAAGCCTCGCTTTTTCAGGGCGAGGGGGCAGACCGCAAGATCAACATTCGCAACTTGCGCGCGCGGCTCATTGTGCTGTGCATGGTGGACAGCGAAGGCGTGCGGATGTTCGATGATCTCGACGCGGAGCTGCTCGGGGGGAAAAGCGGCGTAGCGCTCGATCCGTTGTTTGATGAGTGTCAAAAAATCAACGGGCTGGGCCTTCGTGACATCGAGGCCGCACGGGAAAACTGACAAGCCGGGCTGCGCGACGGTTCTACTTCAAGCTGGCGTTGCGGCTCGGCAAGACGGTGTCTGAATTACTCCGGGAGTGCGACTCGATGGAGTTAACGGAGTGGATGGCCTATGACTCGATCTCTCCGTTCGGGCCGGAGCGTGACGAGCTGCGCACGGGCCTAATTGCGGCAATGCTCGCGAACATGTTCCGGAGCAAAGGGAAGGGATCGGGCGCGGCGTTGGCTAAGCCTAGCGATTTCCTTTTGTTCAAACCGCCGGTATCGAAGGCCGCAAAGGCCAAGATCCTGTTTGCCTCTTTGGCTCCGTACAGAAGGAAAAAGGATGGCTGACCTAGGGATCCTGCAAGCGCATTTAGAGCTGCAATCGGCGCAGTTCGAGCGCGGCGTAAAACGCGTCGAGAAGTCTATGGGCGGCTTGGATCGGGTCGCCAACCAAGTCTCGAAATCGATCGGGGCAATGATCCCAGCGGTGACACTCGGCGCCGTGTCTGCGCTTATTTCAAAGAATCTGGAGTTGCAATCGAGCTTTGGCCGACTGCGCGATCGGCTGGGGTTCACTACTGAGTCGTTATCCGCGATCAAGTTTCAGCTTGAGGCTAATGATGTCTCCTTTCAGTCTGCGACGATCGGGCTGCAACGGTTCGTGCGCGGGCTGGGTGAAGCGGCCGGCGGAACGGGGGCGGCGGTTGGTGCACTAAAAACGCTGGGATTGGTTTCGACCGAGCTAGTGGAAATGGCGCCCGATAAGGCGTTTTTGAAAACCGTCGATGCGCTGTCCAAGGTGGACAACAAATCCCAGCAAGTGCTACTCACTATGCAGTTGTTCGGGGCGGAAAACGTAAAGCTCTTACAGACGATGCAAGACGGCGCGAAGGGATTCGAAGACGCGGCGGATCAAGCGGAACGTTTCGGCGCTGTAATCACGGACGACATGGCGAACGCGGCGATCAATGCGCGGGGCCAGTTCGATTTATTGGCGCTGGCATCAACAGGCGCCGCAAACCAATTAACGGCGTTTTTCACTCCGGTTATATCGGCGCTGGCTAGGGAAATAGTCGAGGACGTTATACCTAGCCTGACGCAATTGGGCGGTACGATTGTGCGTATTGCCAACGGTGGCGCCGCGGCGATGTTTAAATTGGCGGAGGCGTCGACCACGTCGTTCAGCTTTATCTTAAAGGGCGCGCGGAAGCTGAACGACATGCTTCCGGAGTTTATGCAAGACGAGGACGCGCGGAAGGTCAACGCGGATCGGATCGCTAGCGTGGACGCGCTTACAAAGCGGTTTAAGGTGCTGTCGGCGGAGCTAGCCCAGCTCGCGATACACGGGCCGAAGGTTCCGCCGGTCATCGACGACGCGGGCGAAGCGGCCGGGCGCGCGGGGCCGACGTTTGGCGCTACAGCAAAGACGGCGGCGCAGTTGGCCAAGGAAGCGGCGGCGGCGGCGAAGGCGCTGGAAATGGTGCGCAAGGCCAGCGAGAAGGCGAGCAAAGAACAGCAAGAGTTGCGCGGAGCCATTGAGGACTGGCGCGACTCGTTACGCGAAACGGTACAGCGAAACCTACCCGAAGCGATGCGGGCGACGGACGCGTACACGGAAACGATGGAAGATCTGCGGCTGGCGCTTCAGTTGTTCCCCGAAGACGCGGACGACATCCGGGCGGCGATGGCGAACGTTGCGGCAACGTTCGAAGCCTCGAAGGATAGCGCGCGCGATCTGGGGGTCGAGGTTGAGCGGGATTTACCGGAAGCGTTCAAGACTGCGAGCAATGCGATACAGGGCGGGTTTCGGGATCTGTTCGGCGACATATTCCGCGGGGTGTCTACGGACTTCGAAGACATGGGCGCGCGGATCAAGGATTTCTTTATCGATCTGCTCGCGGAAATGGCGGCGCTTGCTGCAACGCGGGCGGTAGTTATTCCGATCGTTGGCGCGATTACTGGCGCTAGCGCGGCGTCGCTTGCTGGGCTGGTCGGTGGCAATAGCGGCGGGCTGGGCGAGCTGTTAGTAGGCGGCGCGGGGAGCTTGCTAGGGGGGATCTTCAGCGCGGCGGATACAAGCTTCGGCGCCTATGACGATGCGTTATCGGGTGGCGGCGCGGCCGGCGGGTTTCTTCAGTCGGTCGGGCTGAGTGGGATCAGTTCGGG